>JAEEGH010009199.1_pt1 | contig 23112 bp, 21 predicted proteins | sample 9134181 | NCBI WGS metagenome assembly JAEEGH01 (sample SAMN16246544, study PRJNA631951) | gut metagenome | biome: gut microbiome; feature: rumen; material: DP-attached | host: Bos | place: Iran: Karaj | collected 2018-10
TGGCCATATAACGCAAGGCCTGACGCTGCAAATCTGGCTCTGCAACCAGCTTAACATCCTTTTTCAGCCCAGCAAGAGCCTTTCTCTGGTCATACAGAGCTTGCAGGAACTCCCCATGCAGCCACTCCTGAAAACGGATAGTATTCTTCTCCTTACTCATAATGTACATCACATAGATGCCAAACTCATCCACAAAGTCCATGTCATGGAACGTCTCTTTTGGATCTTTAGGCAATACTGTGTACAGATGACCATCAAGTTTCTCCTTCACCTGTTTCTTCGACAGATTCAGAATGGCACAGAGATCATCAAGACAGGCGTAGCCATTATATTCTCCATCATTTACCACTTTGACATTGCCGAACTCCCTATGTGAAAGTACACGGACTTTTACATTTGTTTGCTTTGATTCTTTCATTCTTGTATTGTTTGTGTGTTTATAATCCTATTTCTTCTGACTGAACACGAAGGATATGCCTCCATTATCGTCTCTCTTCAACTTTGCCTTGAATGGCTTTCCATCCTTACACTTGAATCCTGACAGTTCACGGGTCTGACCTTTGATGATAAGGTCGGTCAACTCACTATTGGTCAGCTTCTTTCCCAAGATGGTACGGAAGATATGGAAGTTACAGCCTTCGTTCCCACAGTTGGCTACCTTTTCAAAGAAACGGATATGCCCCTGATGGCATAGCGGACATTCTATCGCTGTCTGCTTACCGGTAAGGATTGGCTTCAGGTCTGAATGCAGGAACTCGTCAGTCACATGCTTGGTGTACTCCACAATGTCACTGTTGAACTGGCTGACATTCATCTGACCTCGCTCGATGGCAGCAAGCTTTGCCTCCCACATTCCCGTCAGACTGGGATTGGCAATATCCATATCCTTGACAATCATGTAGATTTCCATACCTTTGGGCGTAGGAACAAGCGACTTCTTTTCCCTCACCACATAGTTTCGGGCTACAAGGGTTTCAATGATACCCGCCCTGGTAGCAGGTGTACCGATACCACTATCCTTGATGGCTTCGCGCTGTGCTTCGTCCTCGATGTCCTTACCACAGGTTTCCATAGCAGCAAGCAATGTACCTTCGGTATGCAGTGGTTTGGGTTTGGTCTGACCTTGCTGCAGCTCTGCACCTGTAAAACAAACGGTCTCGCCTTGATACCATGTTGGAACAGCCGGACGTTCCTTATCATCGGTGCCATAGACTGCCCTCCAGCCTTTCTGAAGGATGACAGTGCTCGTCACCATAAAGAGATAGCCTCCGGCATCAACAGTATAGGTATCTACCTCCTTTTCGCAGGGCTTCGAGAAGGCTTCCACCATTCTACCAAGTATCATGTCATAGATTACCTGTTCATCGGGCTTGATGTCCTTGGTCTTGAAGTCAACACCAGTCACAATCAAGGCATGGTGGTCTTCTATCTTCGAGGCATCGACACTACGTTTAGATGGCTTTTCAATAGCATTTACGCATTCTCTGAACTTATCAAAGACCTTGTTCTTCAATAGTCCTGGGATGGTGTCATAGACATCATCGGGGATATAGGAAGAGCCAGTTCTTGGATAAGAAATAAGCTGCTTCTCATAGAGGCTCTGAGCAATGTTCAAAGTCTTGTCTGCGGAATAGCCATACTTGGAGTTTGCGGCCTTCTGCAGGTCGGTCAGACTGAACAGCAAAGGAGGCAGATCCGTCTTCTGCCTTTTCTCAGCTTTGATGACCTTTCCGTTTCTTGCTTTGCTTACCGTGTTATAGGCACTCTCGGCCTTGCTTTTCTCATCCCATCTACCTGCACTGGTCAGCTTCACACCGTCAGTAGTGTTCAGCGTCACCTGCCAGAAAGGAACAGACTTGAAATCCTTGTTCTGCAGGTATCGCTCTACAATCATCACAAACGTTGGTGTCTGTACCCTGCCGATGGAATAAAGCGACTTACCCATGATGCTGCAGGCCTGCGTGGCATTCATGCCCACCAGCCAGTCGGCTTCACTACGTGCCTTGGCTGCCAGAAAGAGATTGTCATAGTTGCTATCGGGCTGAAGGTTATTCAAGCCTTCTTTGATAGCAGCATCGGTCAGACTGTTAATCCAAAGTCGCATGATGGACTTCTTAATATCGAGATAGTCCACGATATAACGGAGAATAGCCTCTCCTTCCCTGGCACTATCGGTTGCCCCAATGATAGTGTCTGCATCCTCGAAGAGTTTCTTAATGATTCTGAGCTGCTTCATCACGCCTGGATCATTCTTATAGGTTTTACCCTCCTTCTTCTGTCTGGGAATCATCAGGAACTCCTTAGGCAGCATTGGAAGGTTGCCCTTCGACCAACTGTTATAGCCGTAGTTCTCAGGCAATGCCAACTGTATCAGGTGACCAAAGGCGTATGTCACCTGCCAACCGTTACCCTCGTAGAAGCCATCCTTCTTCTGGGTGGCTCCTACGATTCGGGCTATGCTCTGGGCAACGCTGGGTTTCTCTGCTAATACTACCTTCATGTTCTTCAATCAAGTGGAAATACATCAAGGATGGCAGTCTCAGAGATACTGCTGATAGTGCTATTACCATCATTCAAGAACGACTTCACATCACTCTCTGCCGATTCCAGCGTTTCTGACTGTACCAGATACAACTCAGAGGTCTTCTTTTCCTTACCTGTAGTCTCATCTAGAGTAACAAACGACACCTTCGCCTTGAAGAATTTGTCTGCATCCTGATTGGTGTTGATAATCTGGACGTAACCGGCTATCTTGATGTCTGTGACTTCAAACTCGCCCTCGATATAGGGCTTCAGACATTCTGCAATACGACGCTCTGCCTCACCGAAGGTAGCTGCTTCGACAACGTACTGCTCACTGACCTTCTTTTGCTGGCCATCCTCCATGGTTTTCTGGAGTTTGACCTTCACCTCAAAATACTTGTTGATTGTGTTTTTCATTCTTCTTCTCGTGTTTATGGGGTTGTTACTTCACTGTTGATAATACGATCTTACTGGCAGGATTGGCCTGTTTCGTCTTGGCATCCAGCTTTGTACGCTTACCCTTGGCCGTCTTTTCTGCTTTATCCGTGCTGACAATGGGCAGGTCGAAGTGTCTGATTACGGTCTGGCAGTCCTTATCAAGGAAGTACCATCGCTGTGCCTTATACTTGCAGCCGTACTTGCTCTTGGTCGTATAGGTCACTCGTACCTTCCAACCGGACCACTCGCCTTTCTTTGCCTCTCCAAGCATACCAGAAAAAAGTCCTGCAGACATACGCATCTCCAAATCGGCCAATGTCATCGTGTAGGCATCGTCCAAGTCGGGCTTGGTCATATACGCCGTACGCTCCATCAGAACACTGGTGACATCAGTAATGGTATTCATCATGTAGGCCTGCTCCTGCTTGGTAAAGTAGTTCAGACCAAAGGCAGAGTCTGGCTCAGCAATCTCCTTTATCTTCAGATTCTGGGGATTCTCCAACGACTGCTCCAGATGGTTCGTCACCAGCTTTTTAATCTTGATCTCACGGCTCTGGCAGGATACCAGCATCAGTACTGTCAGCATGGCTAATGGAATAAACTTCATGTGTTTCATCTTTGTTTCTTATTTGTTTGTTCTGTTGATTCTTATTTGTTGTATTATGTGTTTAATATAGGGATGACTTACGCAAGTATGGTCTTCCCATCCTCCAGCTTCAGTTTCTTATCAAACTGGCTGCCATCCTTGCGGTAGAAATGAATGACCTCGTCAGTCTCGCCCTTATCACAGAGCTGTTTCACTTCATCGGGTGTCACCTCATGGCCGTCGATGGTTCGCCAGACTGAGAACTGACACTTTACATCCTCCTTGCTGTAGTTACTACAGTTATAGGCTCGTGCCCCGACTCGTATCTCACCGCCACACTGAGGACACTGGCAGATGGTGGAGTTCAGCATCACCTTTCCTTCTACCGTAGTAGACAACAATGAAGAAAAGTGCTTTCCTGCCTTGGAACAGAATCCGTCAAGTATCTGCTTCTTTCCTGTCAGGAAGTTCTCGGCTTCCTCTTCCGTGATAACCCTGTTACAGATGGTACTGCCGATGAAGAAATTACAATGTCCGTCATCCTTCTTGAAGAAGTTCTCGCAGGCATAACCTTTGCCAGTCACCTTGATGCGTCCACCACAGACAGGGCAGCGGCCTTGCAGGTAACGGGGAGGAAAGGCTAACTGTACCTTTCCGTCTTTGATGACGAGCTTACCCGTGAAGGGCTTGCCATCCTTGTTGCACATCTGAAGCTCACCAGTCTCACCGGTTTCAAGCAACGTCTTCACGTCATCCTCGGTAATCAGTGCGCCGTGATACTGTCGGAACACCACGAATTTACAGTTGTACCATGTTCCATCAGGGTTCTTACTCGAATTGTCACAGGCCCATCCGAAGGGGTGCTCTGTGATGTGGCCACGTCCGCATATCGGACAGATGCCAATTGATTTAGTGTTTTCCATTCTCTTTTCCTTTTTAAAGTGTTATCCTAATTCTTGTATTCTTGATTTCTTGATAGTTATTACTTCAGCAGGTCATCCCAGTCTCTGATACAGGACTCTGCCATCCATTTCCCCTGCATATAGTTACACCAAGTTTCAGGGTCAAGGCCTCGCCAAAGGTCTTCCCAAGACAGATACTGTATCTGCCAGGAGAGGATGTAGAGGGCGCTGTTTATATCTTCCAAGCTACTTACTATCTTTTCACACAGCCAGTATCTTTCTGCGGCATTCAGCAGATTCACCTTATTGCCGTCAACGGTCTTAGTCTTGACCAGAGAGGTACACAGAGCTGAGAGACTGGCCATCTCGGTATAGACGCTTTTGATCTCATCTGACACAGCCAATGCTATGGCCGTTCCTTTCAGATGTCCCTTGCAGGCACTCGTCACGGCACTGATATTCCTTGGTATCTCCACCGTGACCAGTTCTGTGGTTCGCTTCACCTGATAGAGGTTCTGCATTAGTCCTGACACATTGGCCATATAGTCAAGCACCTTCTGTTCGATGGCATGCAACTGCTGAAGCTGCACTTCCTCGATACCTGTTGCAGCCAGAATCTTTTCCTGTGTACTCTTTCGTGCATCAAAGAGCGACTTCAAGGTAAAGGTCTGGGCAGTCACCGCAGCCGTCAAAGCAGGGTCTGTCTGCTGGGCATGGCCATCTATCGTTATCAGCAGCATGGCCATCAATAAACATCTGCCCGTATCTCTTATTCGCATTCCCGTTTCCATTGTTCTCATAGTGTTCCCTTTCTTCTCTTTTCTTTCAAGTTCTCATTACGCTGGTATTTGCTCTTTACAGGCAAGTCCTTCATGGGCTTGTTCATTGTCACATCGTTCCAGTCCTTAAAGGCTTTCGGGGCTTTCCATACATAGACATGTCTGTCGAGTCCCAACTTTTCACGTACCTTTGGAAGGGTGACTTCATCTTTCTTCAAACGCAGTTCGTCCGCTCCTCTTTGGAAGATGATCACATCATCGGTGGTGACGATATTGATGAAATGACCGCAGAGCTGTGACTCCATCCTGATACCATACAGGATGCCGGGGGTGTCATTGTCGAAACAGTCCCAGTATCTCGCCTGTGGGTAATAATCGGTAATACCCTTAATCTGCTGACCAGAAAAGGTGCCACCTGTAGAGACAAACACAGAGGTTTCCAAATTAAGCCTGGATCTGTTCACCTGATAGAACGCCATGGCATCATAGCCACTCTCGAAGAAATAGATGTTTCTCGCATTGTCGGGCTGCTCCTTTGTAAAGTCGGCTATCCATGCGGCACTGCAACTGTTCGTGCCTGGTGCCTTCTGACGGAAGTTGTTATAGCCTCTTAGCTCAAAACCTTCTATCTTCTCTGAACCAGGTTGGGTATAGGGGAAAGCCAAGTCTTTGTACTTATACTGGGCCTCAGTATCGGTCACGCTCATAATGAATGGCAGAAAGGTTCTGACAGTCTCTTCATCGATGCAGCGCCCCCTGAAGAACGACATCACAGCCTCGAAGTGCTCTGCGGCATTCTCCATTTGGAAGCGCTTAATATCAAAGGTCTGGGGGTTCAGCTCCTTGTATCTATCCTCGCTCTTAGAAATAAAACTATCATCACTGGTGAGCTTCGACATGACGGCTCGCAGCAATTCTTGCTCACTGCTACCCGTCACACCGAAACTGTTGATGTTTTCCTTAATCAGACTGATGGCATCGCCGCCACTGGCTCCGTTCCTATGAAAGTAGGTCTGGCTGGACTTGTCTTTCGGGTGACTGATGACAATAGAGTCTATCTTATGGCCCCGTCCGTCCCGAATATTGTACTCGACATATTTACCGATACCAGCTTTTCTGTCGAGCTTATAGCCGAGATAGGCAGCGACATCATCCACGCCGACCTTTTCCTTAAACGCTTTGTATTCTTCAAACATATCGTTCACTGTTTATTATACGGCTCTTGCTCTACTGCGTTCTTCCTGCTTTGGCTGGGAGAGTTCTTTGCCATAGTACTTCTGAACTAAAGCAGCCTTGGTGGTGGTATGCTCGAAGAAAGCGTTTCGGTCTTCCTTATCCAGAGCCTTGACACTCATCTGCTGACCGTCAACCATTGCCCTGACACCATAGTTACCACTCTTCATCTTGAACACGGCAAAGTGGTCTATCTTCTTACCATCCTCGGTTTCGAGCTTATTGAACTGATCCAAGGGAATTGTCTTAGCAGTCTGAGCTGACTGTTTCTGGTCGTTGGTCTTGGTTTGCTGTACCTCGGCTTTAGCCTGCTTTTCCTTTCGCTCATCAATACGCTGCTTGGCCATATCTTCCAGACTGTCACAGATAGCCACACGATGACCGTCACGGACGAGCTTGGGCAGGTACTTATCAAGGCTGGTATTCTTGAAGTTGACATAGGAGATTCCCTTCTCCTTGTCATCCTTCTGCTCAAAACCTTCCTTGATGACATGCTGCTCCTTCAAGCCTGTTGACTTGGCAACCTTCTTAGCATCGTCACCAATGGCTTCATAGAAATCACCCTTGCGCAATAGCAGAAGTGCATCAGGATGCTTTTCCTTCAAGTCCTTAAAGACTGCAGCCGCTTCCTTGGAAATCTCAGCCTTTTCTTCGGCCTTAGTCATGGGCTTGGCAACGGGTTCTGCGGCCATGTCCATCTTGGGTTCTGGTGCCACCTTGGATTCCGTAGCCTTTTCACTTGCGACTTCTTCCTTAGGCTGCAGGGTCTTCATCCCCATCTCCAGACGCTGGGCATCAACATGGTCAAGAATCATCTTGGATGCCTTGTTGACATCGGCCATCACACTGAGGATGAATCGTGGTTCCTTCTTCAAAGTGTCCATCCATCCGTCCACATACTTGGCATTGTTGTCGAGGATGCGCTTGTCAAAGCCCATGGTGTTACCGACCATGGCAGCCGTCAACTCTGCTACCAGCTCTTCCTTGGCATACTTCGGATCTCCGAAATGACCTTCCATGTCTCGGCCAAGGCGCTTCTCTACTCCTGTCGAATGAGCCATCTCATGAGCAATGGAGCTGTAGTACTCCATGCCATCCTTATAGACTTCCTCGGGAGTATCGTGAATCTTAAACTGGGCCTTCATCGGAACGGTAATCTCATCCTTCGAAGGACTATAGGATGCACCGGCGCCCTCAACGTTTTTGATCTTGCAGACCCATGCCTGCTTGTCAATCATCGCATCGAACTCCTTTGACTCATACATGCCCTTAGTATCTGCAACATGTGGTGCCTTGAACTGTCCCGTCAGCTTGGCATACTGCTCTGGCTTCACCTCGGCAAAGTTGGTCTGCTGCAAGTTCCAGACATAGTAGCCCATCATAATGGGGATGGTCTTGACTTTTGCTTGCTCTGCCTTGGTCATGGCATCGAAGGCTTCATCAGATATCTTCTGGCCGTTCTCATCCTTATGGCTGATATTCCAGTAGATGACGGGCATGGCCTTCTCTCCCTTATTGACCGTAGCACCTGCATCCCGAATCTGCTTATAGGTGGCATAGACGGGAGCATCATAGCCATTGATGGCGGTATGCAGCTGAAGGAAGAAGTCGTTATGTCCTGAGTAGCGGCGACCGGAGAGATTCTGGGGCAGGCCCTGCGTCCTGCCGCCTCCGTCAATCCAGCCTTTTTCCCACTGCTGGCCTTTCATCTCCTCCAGACGCGTGACCATCATCTGAGCGAAGCGGTCGATGGCTTTCTCGGCCATCGTTTTCCCGCCAGTCTTGCCCTCAGCCTTTTCCTGAGGCTTCTGCTCAGTCTCTTTTACACTGTTATCCTTGTTATCTTCCATAGTGTAGTCTTTACTTTGTGCTTTTGTTTACTTGGAGTCCTGCTACTATGCCAGTACATGTTCCTCGGTGAGGGTCATAAACGCCTCTGCCGTCTCTTCGTTCATATCGAGGTCGTTTTCCAAGCACCAGTGATAGTAGCCATCCTCCATTTCCGGCTGTCTGCGGATAAACTCGCGCCAACCGATCTCTCCCGATTCTTTGAGCTGAACAAGCTCTTCATAAGTGTTGTTTGTATTCTCCATTGTTTTACAGTTTAAAAGCGTGTTTTCACAGTATAGATTATAAGGTCTTGTGTTCTCATAGTATTCTTCTGAAATGGCAAGAATTTTTCTCCTTGTTGAAGTGTTATCCTGTTTCCTCTTAACCTTTTGGTTTACCTATGTTTCTTACTACATTCCGAAGTGGATGGTCTGCTTGACCTCTTCCTTGATGGTCTTAGACTTTTCTTCTTTCTTTTCCGTCGTAACCTCGGGCTGCTTGTACTTCTCCTGAACCTGCTTGTACTCCCAACGGTTTTCGTCGGTCTGCCAGTAGCCCATTGCACCAGGATTGGCCATATCCCACTTGATTTCCTGCTGACGCTTCCACTCGCCCATGTCACCGTCGATGGCCTTGAAGCCGGAGTTCTGTCGGAGGTCAACACCCACAGTCACTTTGGTATCACCGACCTCCAGTTCTACGGGTTTTCCTTCTCTGATGGCTTGACGCTGATTTTGGCCGAGGGTGATGTTTTTCACATGCTCCAGTTCGTCGATACGCTTATCGATCTCTGCCTGCTTCACGTCTCGCTTCAAGAGCGACTTGGTTTCCTGGTCTGCCTGAAGGTACATGGTACGTGTCTTGTTACCCTCGCGGACATCCTTCGTGATGACTTCACCGGCCTGCAGCTGTTTCTGCTCCTTGTCGGTCAGCTTCAAGTCACTGACAATATCCCTGCTGACAGGATAGGCTTTCAGTACGGCCTTACCGTCCTCACTACGCTGTAAGCGGAGCTTCACGGGCATGGTAACGATGATACCGTTATCCAGCTGGTCACGGATCTCCACCAAAGGGGTTGCCTCGCCGTTCAGCAGCTTTTCCTTGATTTCCTTGGGCATCGACCTCACATCGATGTCGATACGCTCAAAATCCTTTTTGCTCAGTTCTCTTTCGTTGAATAGCATACTCTTCTTGTTTACTTGTTACACTTTTTATTATATATGTGGCAGGCTTTTCTTTCTGAGGATAAAAAGTTTTTATTCCTTCGTTTTCCTCATCAGTTTGCCGTACCTTTGCACTCGTATTCAGGAGTGACTTGGTTTCTCAAACCGAGTGCAAAATTAAAACAAATAATACCATGAAAAGCAGAAAAAAATATTTCTTATACTTCTTATTCCTGCCGACAATTCCAGTGTCTTGTCCGGCACAGTTTAATACGGTTCAAAAGCTACCACAGGTGGTTAAAAGTAAGCCAGTTTTGGAGAACCAGACTGATTCTGTTGTTCCTTTGGGAAAAACTCCCAAAGCATACTTTGACCTTCCTTCGCATCAGGAAATAGCCATTGAGTACGATGTCCCTTTATTCGTTTCTATCAAAGACAGTATGATGATGGAACTGCTGAACCGTCGTACTTCCGTGGCGCTTCCTTTGGACTTTATTCATATCACTTCTGACTACGGCTATCGCAAAGATCCTGTCACTTTTGTGAAAGGAACATTCCACAACGGAATAGACTTGCGCTGTGCTAAAGGCTCGTTGGTCTATGCAATGATGCCAGGAGTCATTGAAAAGGTGATATATAGCGAAACGGGCTATGGTCATCATGTCATCATCAACCATGTAGGACTGCGCATCCTGTATGGTCACTTGGGACTGATAGCTGTCAGAGAAGGGGATGTTGTATCAGCAGGAACAATCGTCGCTTTGTCCTCTGATACAGGTAAGTCAACTGGTCCTCATCTGCATATCCGGGCAGAGAGACTGGTAAATGGTGAATGGAATTCTGTCAATCCTGAACCGTTCATCAATCATCTGAACAATTATATTGCAGGGCTGCAGGAGGAGATGGAGAACCTGCGTTTTGCTTCCAGACCCGACAAGCCGCTAAACCTTCACAACCTCTTTAAGGTTATGGAAGAGTGTGGTGTACTTTATCCGAAAATAGTAGCCGCTCAGTACTGTCTGGAAACGGGTTATGGTACCAGCAATGTCTGTCGCAAATACAATAATCTCTTCGGTTTGTTCGATTCTAAGCGTCATGACTATTACCGTTTCCGTTCCTGGGAGGAATCAGTTGCTGGCTATGTCCGTATGATACAACGACGCTACAACCCGAAGAAAGACAAGGATTACTATGCTTTCCTTAAACGTATTGGCTATGCGGAAAACATGGACTCCTACAATGCCAAAGTCCGGGCCATAGCCAACACGCTCTAAAAAAAGCCTGTCACTCATCATTGGTGGCAGGCTTCTTTCTTATTCTTTACCAAGCAGGCTGGCGGTGAGTTGAGTCACTTCTTCATTGATACGCCGGAAGTTCCTCGATAGCATCACCTCCTTCTCATGCTCGTTCTCAAAGCAGTATTTCTTTGGCAAGGGCGTATAGTGTTTCTTTTCCTCCTCGATATGGCTCATATCGAAGTTGGTTTTACAGAAGAACTTGGTGGTCTTGAACTCATCAGTTTCTTCGAGGTTTACACGCTGCATGGCAGCAGCTTCCGTAGGCGTGAAGTCTCGTGCCGTCTGTCCGCAGATCCAGCCTGTGGCCATATCAGCAATCTTAGCAGCAGGCACCAGACAGTCCATCTTCTCATTATACGAAGTAGAGACTCGCTCATCATTGATACTGATGCTCTGGGTAGTCTGCTTGACCTTACCGAATATGTCATTCTGCAACCATTCCAGCGTTTCTTTATTTCTGGCCGACCCCGCAAAAACATTACCACACGTAGTTATCACCTTCTGCATACCATTCTTTCCATAGTCTGCCTCCAACTGTGGCAGTTCCTGAAAGGCCATTGTCACACTCACCTTGTTACTTCGGGCTGTACCAATCAAACGGTCTATCTTATGGAAATAGAGCGTCGGCAGCTCATCGATGATGATACTCACCGGCACATTCTTACCCTGTCCGCTATTGACTCGCGTAGTCAGACGGTTCAGAATAAGGGCATTCAAAGAACCAATGACCTGCTCTTTCTCTGGGTCGTTTGCTATGATTAAGTAGCTTGGGTTCTTCGGGTCTGATACTTTCAGGTCGAAGTCATCACCAGAAAATACCCAATAGGCTTCCTGCGATACCAGCCTGGCAGCATTTACACGTAGCGTACCGACCATACCTTCCAACTGATCCATAGCCTTATTATCGTATGCCGACTTGAACGGGGCCATCAGCGACATGATGGTTTCGTCCTGCATCAGGATATTAAAAACATCCTCGTAGGACAGTTGCAAGAAACTGAGTACATGAGGCATATCACTATATTCTCCTGTAAAGGTATCTGGTTGGGTGATTCGTCCCTCATCATCCTCATAGAATTCATCCTCGATGAATACCACTCTACCCTCCCTATCTACATACGAGAAGCCTTTCAGAGTCACTGGCATTCCGTCGACATCGGTACTGACATTGTTTCCGTCACTATCGGTAAAGTCCAGTATTACAGTTCCATCTTGATCCACGGCCACATAGTCACTCCACATCCGAATCTTCACCTCCAGCTTCCGTCCGTCAGAGATAATCATGTGATGTAACTTCCTGCCGTTTTTCCATGCGACAGGACGGAAGGTAACGAAGAAATAGATGATAGCAGCAAGGAAGTTCTCGGCAGAGTTGGTGAAGAACTTGTCGCTTCCACCACCTCCTGCCTGTCCTGCGCCCTTGTTCAAGGCTGCAAGCAGAGTAGCCGCAGTCTCAGAGGCAGCACTCAAATCTGGGATATACTTCCGTTGGATGGGATTCACACGGTTGGAGTACTCCACATCGGTAAAGTTGATGATGTTAAAGGCCATGTCCTCCGGGATATTCCCAAGCATCTTGTTCTTGTTGAAGTGGTAGAAAGTCATCTCTGCCAATGCCGGGAACTTATAATCATAGACAACGAGCGAAAAACCCTTAGCAGAATGCTGCCTGATAAAAGGCTCTACAACGGAAAAGCTCTTACCACTACCTGGCGTTCCGACTACCCATGTCCCTCGGAAAGGGTTCACCACATTACACCAGCCCTTCCGCATCCTGCCCTTATAATAGAAAATCATCGGAATATTGACCGAATACTTATTCTCAACCAGCTGCTCACATTGCTGGAAGCTCTCGTTCTCAAAGTTGAATCTGTCTTCACCCAGCTTGCAGTTGAAGTACTGAGCAATGGCATCGAGGCTCCGATGGATGCACATAACACCTGTTATCGAGGTGACAAGATAGAGGATCCGGTTCAGCGAATAGCCTGCAATATGGGTTCCCCAATGCCCTTGCTGCAAGAAGATACACAGCACAGTCAAAGTAATACCCGCCACGCACGGATAGACAACCATCGTCTTCACATCGAATTTCAGACTCCGTCTGGCAGTTGTTCCTGCACAGGTAATCAGAATAGTGACCAACTCAATGACCTTACACGAAACAACGGAATTAAAGAAACCGAGCCTGGCTATCATATCCAGAAAGGAGCCGATGATGCTGCTCCCTGTCGTAACGGGCATATGCATCACCAGCTCAATAATCAAGAAGATATAGATGAACGAGCGGAACAGATTATACATCTGCTGCTGTTCCTTGGATTCCTGAATCATTCTCCTCTTTCTTTAATCGTCAAAGCAATCTGCATTCAGCACATCGTCATAATTGATGTCGAGAGTGATGACACGGCCCGAAATCTGGTTCTCGCTGACCTCAATCTTCAAGACCTTGGCATCTGGGAAGGTAAGCTTTTTGATGACTATCACATTGCGATAGCGCTTCTTGAAGTGCTTATTGTTATGCAGCATATACTCCGGAGTCAGCTCGATACTCTGATAGTTGGTGGCCTTCTTCTGCTTCTTATCCTCCAGCTTTACACGAATATCCGAAATGTCATACGGTATCTTGGTCTTGTTCTCCATAGAGAAGTCAATAAAGAAGTAGTCTCCTGCCGAACAGATATGGTTCACCCAAGCCTTCATCTTATCCTTCTTACTATGGATATTTTGCACCGTTCTCTTGGCATTGAACATACGGATAGCATAACGACTCATCTCTGCAACGGACATCTGCACGTCGGGATTCTGGTAGTACTGCATATCCCAATACGGTACGGTAAACCTCGTTACAGCCGGTGTAGTACAAGTACGATATACCAGACGATACTGGGCAATATGCCGCTCTCCGATGACAGTCACAATACCTGCCTCGTCATAGTCACTCATTTCGTTCTTCGGTTTCAAGCGCACGATATTGTCATTGACCTGGTTCCCAACGATGGTGTCAGTAGAGATATCCACAAGCCTGATGGTCTCAGGCATCACCAGATGAGTGGTGACGTTCTCGTTCACATAGATGGTGCCAAGGCCGAAGTCCGTAGCCTGATTGGTCTGGGCGTTTACAATGTTGGTTGTCATGGTGGCCATAGCCACTAATGCGAATAAATACTTTTTCATGGTTCTTTTCATTTTTGGTGTTATACTATTGTTCGTTGATCAGATAGACGATGGTGTTATACTTAATCTTCGCCCTGTTTTTCTTGATAGCCTGTGATACGGCGCTTGATGTACTCTGATAGACGTTTTGAAGTGCCTGAAGAGCCAGTGCCTCTGCTGAGATACCGCTGCCACCTCCTGAGTCAAAGCTGATATTGCTCTGCATAGCTGCACTTCCTGCATTCTTCATCATATCCCTAAAGGCTGACTCCGGCACATAGAATCCCTGCATACCATCAAGGTCATAGACAGACAGGTGGATCTTCAGGAACTTATCCTTCACCAGAATACTCGTGATATCTGCCATCACTCGCTGCTGACCGAAGCCGACAACAGTACCATAGAGATATGTGCCTTTCTTCAGCTTCACGCCCTTGACAACAACATCATCCAACAGCTTAAAACGGAGTCGTGTTCCCTCATGAGCCTTGGTGGTCTTGTCTATCATAGCCTTGATAAGCGGGTCGTCCAGCTTCTCTTCGTCAGCAACGGTATTAAAGCCGTCAGAACTCTGGGTGTCTGCTTTGGTGACAACAGCTACAGTGTCCTTTTTTGGCTGCTGAGCATAGACGGGATTGCCGTAGATGTCATAGCCAGTAATTTGGGCATTGCCATAGGGATTCATGGTTTGCTGATTCTGGGCATTAGCAGTATTCACTGCATCATCGCCTGTAATGTCACGTGCCATTTTCCTGCTTCGCTCCTGGATCTGACGCATCTCCTGCTCAAACTGCTCCATCTCTCGCTGCTGACTGCCATTGCCACTACTATGACTGGTATAGCGGTCATCATACTGGTTGATGTGCATGCGTGACTCTCGGAGCTGCTGCTGGAGGGCGTTCATCTCATCTTCCTCGCGTTTCTTCTGAGCTTTCTCCTTGTCTATCCGGTCCATCTCACTCTCGGAATAGACATTTTCCTCATCGTCACCCGCTGTTTCATCACCCAGCGCACTGATGGCGGTATAGCCGTCACCTCTCAGGAGGTTGTCCTCCATGGCTGCAAACTTACCACGTAAGCCGTCACCAGCAGGTTCTGGCATCATGGTATTGATACTATCAGTGACCATCCCCTCCTGAACCGTCGTTCCCTTGAACATCTCGCAGGAGAAATAAGCAATGGCCACCAAGGGGACAAACAGCACCAATGGGAACCAGTACTTTCCCTGGCGCAAATCGATTTTCTTGAAATCTATCTTCATCTTTCTTCTCTTTTTGATTATTTGTTCATTATTGTCTGTAGTTCTTCATATTTGGCGAGTGCCAGGACAGAATCAGCATGGCTTTTGTTAGGTTTGGCCATCAATGAATCGACTTCATGCTTCAATGTCACCACTCTACTACCAAGCTTGACAAATGTGTTCTTCTGAACGGTCTTCATGTCCTCGATGCGATGCAGCTGGGTAAACATCGGCTGAACCTGTGCAAAGTCCTGCATTGGGTCTTTGATGCTGCTACTGTTACCTTCTTCTGACATACACAACAGGAAACCTATCAGGTATATGCAGAAATTCACGGAAAAGAGAATCCCTGCGGTCTTTCGTCTGTGACCGTCTGCCCAGGCATTAGCCTTGGCAACCTTTTCACCGATGCCATACTTCTTACCCAGCTTATAGCCCCAGATTCTGGCCTTTCTCAGTCGGTAGCGTTCTTTCTCCTTGTATTCGGGAGTCTGTTTATTTCTAAAAACCTTCATAGCCGTGTCTCTTTAGTACGATTTCAGATCTTTGTTCTCTAGCGTTCGCCAGTTGGTAATCAGCAGACCGTGTGGGTTATTCTGCGTTCTGGGCACATTCTGCAACTTACCCACAGTAATGATGCTGCGCTTCACGCTGTTGGTACGACGCTTGATCATCTGAGTTCCGTAATACTTGAAACTCATCTGCTCCTTATTCAGCTCGATACTGTCTGCAACGATGGTCTCAACAGCCGAACTTGACAACAACTGCGAGTAAAAGCCTGTTTCCTCGATGGCCTGCTTCTGTCTCAAAGCACTCTCATCGGCCAGATACATGGCCTTACCAAATGTCCACTTCAGATACTCATCATCGGGCGAGAGATTGAAAAAATACTGGTGGAAGAGCTGGATATGAGCCTTGGCCTCTATGTCAAAGGTCATCTCGTTCTTACAGCGCTCTGCCATAAACGGAATGCTCCCGTCAAGGATATACACCTGCTGCTGTTGGTCTCTGACCAGTTTCAGACTAAACCAGAAGCACAGGCCGCAAGTCACGGCGCTGGCACTGACTGCCAGCAATACCGTGAACATGGCCAACTTCGTCTTCTTCTCTAAACTTTCTATCAACATCGTTTTATCTATTTACATTTTTCACTTACTTATACTGTTTGTCTCTCATGTGCGTACCGACATTGAAGTCCATACCACGCTCGAATCCGCGCCTGCCTCCAGATACAGCACCATTCCAGGCACCGCTCAAACCGCCTCCATCAGAAGAAGTATATCCTGTTACACTTCCCTTGACAGCACCACCTACGGTATGTCTCGTTACCCCGATGCTGCTTCCTACAAAGCCTCCGACCGTACTTCCTGCCGTTGCTGCTGCCGTAGTGGTCATTCCACTCACTGCAGAACCAATACTGCTGCTGGCTCCACCCGGTACGATCCATGAGGCAAGCTCTGGCACGAACTTAATCAACATAGCTCCAACCAACAATCCTACGACGTACATACAGGTACTTCCAATGCCCTGCATTCCCAGACCGCCAATCTCTCCCCATGTATAGCTGGCACTACCCAACAGTGTGGTATAGGCCGTGGTGTCTTGTAGGATGGTATATTTGAGTATCATGTCGGCATAGATGCTACACATATATATCAAAGGTGCCCATAGCGACAGACTTACATACTTCGATATCCATTGGCTCCACGCACTCCCCCAAGGCGGCACGATACTCAGAGCAAAGGCTACAGGACAGAAGATTTTCAGCACGTTCATCATAAAGGCCTGACCGAGTAGCATACCGAAATAGATGACCTGATAGATAATCTCTCCGATATAACGTATCAGCATGTTAACCATCTCTGCAGTCTTGGTCTCTGTGATAACGGCTGCTTCCTTGGCCCATTCCTCTACAGCATTATCCATGTTCTTCACGGCATAGGCCACTTCTTCCCACCAATGGGAATCCTCACTTAGTTTGGCTTCGGCTCTGCGTTTTCTGTCTAATGAGTCATTATGCGCCCTCAGCTTGTCAAGGTACTGGCTTTGCAACTTAGCCTCGTGTTTCTCCAAAGCATCGATACGCTTATGACTGGCCAATGCTTGGGCTTTCATTACGCGTCCCATTTGTTCACCTGGTGCCGCTACAGCATCGGCAATGGCATTGGCCGAGACAATACAGAGCGAGATTCCCACGATACGAAACAGCTTCATCACGTCGATGCCACGCCGTCCAAGCATCATCATCCAGCACTCATAGCTGGTCACACACATGGCGAGTATCAGTCCCAACGCCTTGGCAAAACCTCCCCACGACCCAAGGAACAGTGCATGCTGGTGGATATAGTCCAACACACTGGTCATCACTGGATCCAGCGTCGGCAAGCCCATCGTCAGGAACAACCCGCCAATATTACAGTTTAATAATAATTCGTTCATCGTTCTATCTTCCTTTATCTCCTTATAACTTCTTCTAACTCCTTATTTGGATACCTCCACATATCGCATCAAATCAATAGTCGATTGTGTCACCTTCTCCATATCAGCCTTCAGCTTGATATAGCACTCTTCCCGCTTGGCATTCTCCAACTCGTAGCCGTTACCGCTCTTATGCACGTAGCTGACCTGCTCAGTGATAAAGCGGTTCTGATTCGACAGACTGTTGACTATCGAGATGACATTAGCATCGCCCTTGCAATTAGCCATACAGTACGTCAGCCCAGCAGAAATCTTATTCTGCATATTATCGAAGTCATCCTTGAATAGCAGGTAGGCAGCATCCACTCTGCGGTCTGCTGCAGCCAAGGTTTCTTGCTCCAGCTGATGCTTGAAGTCCTTTTCCTGTGAGTCCGTCGATTCCTTCGTCCACAAGTCAGTGGTAGCACCAAGTGTACGCTTCGGAACCACAGGCTTCGCATCAGACTCATCGGGTTTCAGGTGCAGATACAGACCGCTCTTGAAGCCATGCCACTCCCATTCCCACTCATGATGGGCATAGTTGTTATGGAACAGCCAATAATACAATTTCGGCTCAAATCCCAAAGGCCCGGTTTCCATCGACCGCCATTGCAGATACTTCTCTTCGTCATGCACCTGTGCTGCCACTGTTTGCGTCAGCATCAGTCCCATCGTTATTATTATCAGTGTCCGCTTCATGATTTACCTTTTTACTTATTTATCTTTCAAACGGGCCACTCGTTGATGACCGTTTTCCCAATGTCTTCGAGTACCGGCGAACTAAGTATCTCCCAGATATGATCCTCATGGACATATCCACCTACCAACAAATCGCACCACATATAGGCTTGCTGGATGACATCACGCATATTTGTAATGCTCTGGTTCAGCGTCCAGATGATGTTCATGCGCTCCTTGTTGGTAGCCCGGAAGAAGTTGGTGCCAGTTGCTGCAACGGCAAGGTACTGCTTTCGGATGTTCTTGATTTCTTTGTACACCTTGTTGTTAGCCTCCATGGTGTACCATGCTACCATTGGTTTGCTCCCTGCGTGAGCTGCGGCAAAACTGGTAAACTCCTGATACTCTTTCGTCAACTTAACGGTATTCGTCACACAGCGGCTCATCTCTGCTGCCAATGACAGGTACGCAAGTGCATCGTTGCTCTTCTTGTCTAAGATGCTCTTCACATCATCGTACTTCTTCGAGACATCCTTCACCATCGCCTTGATGGCCGCATTGGCTGCCAGTTGCTTATTGCTCTCATCCTCGGCACGCATATTCTGCTTATGCTGGTCAATCAACGCCTCGATGGTAGCCATATCATGTGGCAATATCCCAGCCCGTCCTATATGTGGGCTTATCATACCCACCCCTACCACCATAATTATCATTATTACCTTCTTCTTTGTCATAAATGTCATTTATGTTTCTCTGTGCGGAAGCCAATTCTTCACTCTTCACTTTTCATTCTTCACTTTACCCAAAGTCTTCCCATCCTCTTACAATCTCATCCACCGACCACTTCATCTGCATGGCGCTGCACCAAGTATCAGGGTCAAGTTCCATCAGCAAATCCTCTAGTCCGTTGTTGGTCTGACAGATGAAGATGAGATAGTCCAGGTTATTACGTACAATCACCAAATTCTCCAGAATATCATTGGCCATACCCATACGGTCAGCCCTCGACATGAAGTTATAGCCGTCATCCTTGCCAATGCTGGCTGTGCCACCTTTTTGCGGAATCAGGCTGTTAGCTTTCAACGGTGACTTGATATGTCCATTGTTCACGATATTCACGAATCCAGCAATACACTGCTCCGTCTTCATGGTCATATTACTGATCTCGTTCAGACACAGGGGCAGGTTAATATGTGGTTTCTTCGTGAGCCAGCTCACGGCTACAGGGATATTGGTCACAATATAGAGGGCATTCTCTCCTATTAGCCGATAGTACATGCTCTCCTGACCGAAGCCACCCGTATTCTGCATCGACAGCTTGTATAGCTCCCTGATAACATGGATAGCGGTGGTGTACTCGGCAATACGTTCCTGCTTTTTCCTCTGCTCATTCAAGGTGGCATTATGCGTTTCCTCCACAGCAGAGGCAGCAGTGGTATTAGCACCAACCTGTACTACCGTCTTCCAGTCGTAGTTCCATCGCCAGTAAGCTTGAACTTGAATCGGTGCCGTTAGTAGTAATACCACCAACAAAAGGGCTACAAGTTTGGTTCCTGTCTCTGCGCGTATCTGCGCACTTGTGTTCTTTACGCTGTTTTTTCCCATAGTTCCATGACTTTTTGTTGTTTATTAACCTCATTGGCAAACTTCAGATACTTTCCCGTCAGTCCAGCCTTTTCCATATCCTTACAAAAGTGCCTAATGCCCTCAACGGTGTCACCGCCATAGTGCTTGATGTAAATCTTCAGGGCTTCTTTCTCTGCGCGTTCCGTGGTATAGGCCATATAGCACTCAGGCGGTTCTTCTACGCCATAGACATCTGAACTTTGACCTCGGCATATCCAGACTTCTTTGAAGTAGTTACGCCCTTCATGGTTGTCGAGCGAGTTAATCGTAAAGATTTGCTGACGCTGTACATCGGTGATACCGAGGATAGCGGCTATCTCATCATACCTGTCCTTGAACTTGCTCTGATCCAGGAGTATCTTGATGTCAGAGTTATTGATGATGGCCTCTTTTACTATTGGCGAATCAATCACATCACCGAGTTCCTGAGTCACAACGCCTGCAATGCCGTGGAACTTTCGCACGGTCTTATACAGATACTTGATATACTCTGCCATCGTCGGTGAAGAGATAGCCTTCCATGCTTCTTCGATAATCAGGGCTTTTCTGCCTTTCTTGATACGCATCTTCTGAAGGAACACATCCATGATAATCAGCACCACAATAGGAAAGAGCACAGGGTCATCCTTGATCTTGTCAATCTCAAACACGATGAACTTCTCGTCGAAGAGATTCAAGTCCATATCATTATTGAGAATGGTTTCCATCTTACCGCCCTTATGGAAAGGTTCCAAGATAGCGGCAAACTCATTGATCGGAAAAGCAATGCTTTTCTCCTCCATCATCTGGGGAATACGCTCACAGGCAAACTCATAGAAGGTATCGAAACTCAGATGAGTCACCTTCAGGTCTCGCTTCTGTCGCTCCATACGGGCAATACGCTGGTCTATCTTCATCAGGTAGTGACCTTCTATCAACTCTGGCATCAGGCGCATCAGCTGATTATTGGCATGCGCACGTTCGCCTGCACTGGCGCCCTCATCATTAGCCAGGTTATGCAGTTTCTCTACGATGCGCTGCACTTTGGCATGGTGAGCCTTCTCATCCTCGGTGTAGGTCTGCTTGTCTGCCGTGACTGTGAAAGTCGCTGTGGTCGTATCACCCGTGGTTTCTTCACTCACAACGTCCGTGTCCTTCTCGATGGCCTCGATATACTCCCCATACTTACCGTTACGCTTATCAGCCAAGAGCAACTGCTTTCTCAACTCCTCCTTCTCTTCATTGGTATAGCCCATAAAGGGATGGAAGTAGGCATCATAATACTCGTTCAGCACAGTATCAATGATGGTGTCCTCCAGTTTTTCTGGGGCTTTGTTACCCTTAAAGATCTGGAAGATAAGCGACTTCAGGAAGTTCTTCTTCTCACCAAAGTTCTGCTGATACTCCACATCACTCACTTTGAAAGGGTTCATCGAGATGGGATGCTCCTTACTGTACGAGATATACGTTCCATGGAAATAACCACAAATACCCTCGTACGAGTCACCTGTATCAACCATCACTACATCGGTACACTGCTCTATCAACTGGCGCACCACGGTATTGGTCGAAAAGCTCTTTCCGCTACCTGATGGCCCCAGACAGAAGAAGTTACTGTTGTTGGTAAGTTTAAGCTCACCTTCCTTGCCAGTAAAGTCGATGGCGATGGGTACACCCTGCCTGTCGGTGTAATAAACCTTCAAGGGTGTTACCTCGTCGTGTTTCATCCTCTCCTTATAAAAGAGGCAAAGGGCTGAATCCTGCAAAGTTAGAAAGAGGTCATAGTCCTTATTGAAACTGTAGGCATTGCCGGGGAAGGAATCCATAAACAACTCCAGCTGGTTATAGGCTGACTTACTGGGTGCAATACCCACCTCAAAGAGCCGTGTTTCCAGATAGGAGGTTACCTTCGTCAAGTGCTCCGGCTTACAGGACACGAGAACATTGAAGTTCGTCCAGACCATCGTCTTCTGCTCCGTAGCTATCACCTCCAACACCTCGTCGATGTCTGCCTTGGCAAGCTTGTTGCTGGGGTCTGGCATCGAGGCATGGCGCTTACTCTTACCAATCAGACGCTGGCGCTCCTTACGCTGAGCCGGTATCTGAATCACCTGATTATAGACCACACAATCTGCCAATGGTACAGTAGCGAGGAACGACAGCAAGTCAGTACTCATACTGTAGCCATTGACAGGTACGGTCTGTACAGGTTTTATCAGTGTCGGCAGGTCTATTACATCGATATCTACCAGCGAGAAGCTTTTGACCGTTCTCTCCCCCATTCGCAGACTCTCATCGCTGCATTTCAGGTTGGTCATGCCGAATGGCCCTTTCTTGAAGTCAAAGGCCATAAAGCGGTGAAGATACTCGTCAATCTCGTGCCTGTCTAACAGGTGATGCTTTAACCCTTTCTCCTCGAAAATGTCCTTTACCTTCTGAACCTTGTTATTGAACTCGGCCCATTTCTTCGGGTCATAGGCAACAAAGGTGCTTTTCCGTGTTTCCTGAGTAATAATGATAAAGGTACGGATCTCTGTATAGGGTCTGCCCTCGTAATAGCGGAAATAACTCTCCGTCAGAAACTCCATACCAGGAGTAATGTCATGATGGAAAGCCTGTCTGCAAAAGACATCCTGCTTCTGCAGGGCATAGCCCTCACCAAGTGTCTGGAGGATATGATCCAGCACGTTCATGAAGGCATAGTACTGGTCTGCATCGGTACAATACTGCTGCACAGGGTTCTCTATCTCAAAGATAGACGAGTAGTTGCCTGCCTTGCTATAAAGCACGGTATTGACAACCTTTCCCCGTGCATCGGTAATGTCCTCAATGCCCGAAAAGAGTCCGTCCAATGTGTTTTTCCTAACGCTCATACAGATGGTGATAATGTTGTACGCCCTTATCCCGTCTCTTGGAGTGCAGTCCCTTCTTCTGTTTCATGTAGATGGTCAGCAGACCGCCTCCGGCACTCACCCCCAGAATCAGCAGGGCTATGCCCAGTCCGAAGAGGACATACCCTGCAATGAAACCGAGGAATGAGACGCCAAAGGTGGCTGCGGCAATGAGGATGAATCGTCCTCGAATGCCCATGAACTCCAATGGGAGCTGCAGCCCCTTATAGACGGGATAGCCGGCATAGTTCGTTTCCATACGCTTAATAGCCGAAGAACTTAGGCAGTGCAACAGCCATCGCTACCAGAGCGGCACAACCACCAATGGTCATCATG
>JAEEGH010009200.1_pt1 | contig 23111 bp, 12 predicted proteins | sample 9134181 | NCBI WGS metagenome assembly JAEEGH01 (sample SAMN16246544, study PRJNA631951) | gut metagenome | biome: gut microbiome; feature: rumen; material: DP-attached | host: Bos | place: Iran: Karaj | collected 2018-10
AGCCTGCAAAATTACAAAAAAGTTTGCACTCTTAGCAAAGATTTTACGAAAAAAAACGGTTTAAAATTAAAAATATAATGTATGTCAAGCGAGATTTCGTTTTTTCTTTGTACCTTTGCCGACGAAATGTCAACCAATTACATTTTTTTGCATGAAAAGAATTATTGTTTCCGCTGCTTTTGCAGCCCTCGTAACAGTCAGTTCCTTCGCAGGCGGACTGATGACCAACACAAATTATCACATTGCCTTCGACCGTATGATGGCTCGAGGCGCATCTACTGAGATTGATGCTGTTTTCAGCAACCCAGCAGGTCTTGCCTGGGGACACGAAGGATGGCAACTATCACTCAACTTCCAGAAACCCTGGCAGTATCGCGACATCAAGTTGACCACGCAGGCTGGCAGCCACACCTATGAAGGTAAAGCCTCTGCACCCATCGTCCCTGCCCTCTTTGCCTCCTACAAAAAGGATCGCTGGGCGGTGTCCGGCATGCTTGGCATCGTAGGCAGTGGCGGCTTCGTAGAATACAAGGAAGGCGTACCTATGTTCAATGTATTACTGGGGGGCGTCATTACCACGCTCACACAAGGTTTGTCCGAGGTGACTGGTGGTGCTACACCCGTCGTCACTCCCAATCAGTTCGATTCTGAGATGAAGGGCAAGCAGTACATATATGGCGGGCAGGTCAATTTCACATATAAGGTGCTCGACTGCCTCTCTGCTGCCGTAGGATTCCGTGCCAACTACTACGACGGCTATTATCGCGGTCACGTCAATGCAAACCATTCCTCCATAGGAAACCTTGCCAGTCTGTCGCTCGACGTCGATCAGAAGGGTTGGGGCTTTACGCCCATCGTCAGTCTGGCCTTCCGTCAGGGTCCTTTCTCGCTGACCGCACGCTATGAGTTCCGCACGAAAATCGAGACCAAGAACGAGACCAACAGTCTGAACACTGAACTGAACACAACAAAGTTGGTTACGGAACCGCTGACACAATTAGTGGTAGCTGGTGCCATTTCGGCAGAACAGGCTCAAGCCATCGGACAAGGCATTCAGCAGAAGATGAGCGGTGGTCTCAGTGCCTATACTGCACCTTACGAGGACGGTGCCCGCACGCGTTATGATATGCCGGCATTGCTCTCTGTTGCAGCCGGCTACGAGTTCTCGCCCAAGGTTCGTGCTACGCTGGAGTATCATTTCTTCGACGACAAGAACGCCAAGATGGCCAATGACCGTCAGAAGGAACTCACTCACGGCACTCACGAGTTCCTCGCCGGCGTAGAATGGGATATCAACGAGAAGTTCACCGTCAGCTGTGGCGGTCAGCGCACCGACTACGGACTTTCCGACGGCTACCAGCAGAACACTTCGTTTGCCTGCGACAGCTATAGCATAGGTCTCGGAGGTGCCTGGAACATCAACAAGCAGGTACGTCTCAATGCCGGTTACTTCTGCTCGCTCTACAGCGACTACGACAAGCAGACAACTTACGGCCTCGAGACCTATTCACGCACCAACCACGTTATTGGTGTCGGTGTCGACTACAAATTCTAACACAATAAAAAATATCAAAAAAAAAGAGTGGGCAAACCCAATTGGTCTTGCCCACCTTTTTTATATATACTAACTTCGTTTACTTGAACAAGCTCTGAGCCATCTGGTAGAGGCAGCGGCGCCAGGTGAGGAACTCGTGGGCAGTACCCTCAGAGATAAGTCCCTCAGCATTATAGCCTGCAGCCTTGAGGTCAGCGACGCTCTTGTTGATACCTGCGGGATTCTCCTTGTCACCACAGCCCTCGAAGATATACTTCACGACCTTCGGATCCTTGATTTCATCGGGAGCATACTGACCACCAGAGAGCAGTCCCCAATAGCCGAAGACCTCAGGACGACGCAGGGTGATGAGCTTCGTCTCCATACCACCCATCGAAAGACCTGCCAGAGCACGGTTCCACTTGCCTTCCTTCGTCAGGAATTGCTTTTCGATGACAGGGATGAGCTCGTCGATAAGCAGCGTCTCGAACTCCTTAGCAGTAAACTGACCAATGGTACCAAACTTGAAATCGTTGGTAAGACCATAGGCCATGACAACAATGAAGGGCTTGATCTTGCCGTCAGCAATCAGGTTGTCCATGATGATGCCTGCCTTACCCTGTACGGGCCAACTGGTCTCGTTCTCACCCCAGCCATGCTGCAAATAAAGAACGGGATAACGTTCCTGCTTTCCCTTCACGAGCTTACCATAGCCATAAGGCAGATAGACGTTGGCAGTCTGCATCTTACCAGTACTCTCAGACCAGAAGTTCACCTGCTGGATGTTACCATGAGGAATGTCCTTGCGCCAAGCGTAGAAGTCCTGATCGGGAGCGGGAATCTCGATACCACTCTCCCAACGGCAGGAGCCGAAGTAGTTGTGGGTGCCGGGATCGTTGAACACACCGCCGTCGATGGTGAGGTGGTAGTAGTGGAAACCGGGATCCATCGGACCCTCGGTGGTGCCTGTCCACACGCCGTCCTTATCCTTGCGGAGCACGGTGCCGCCACGACCGCCGAGACCGAGGCTGACGATGACCGACTTGGCATCGGGAGCCACCACGCGGAAGCGGGCAAAGCCCTCAGAGTTCACCATCGGATACTCCTGTCCGGGCTGGTTCATGGGGTTGGGAACGAAGTCCTCCTTCGGCACGCGCTTGTCGGCAACGGGGTCGAAGTCGCGGATGATCTGCAGTGAGCGCTTAGCCTTGAAGTTCTCGTCGAAGGGCAGCGGATGGTTGTTCACACCCAGCCAGGAGTCCTTGTCGCTGAGGTTCCAGAAGGTCACGTTCTTGATGACATCCTTGTGCTTGCGGAAGATCTTGAACAGACGGGCGTACTGGTCTTCCTGCAGGGTGCCGATGTAGGGAGCCTGAGGCTTGGCCTCGCCACGGGAGAACATCAGCTGACCGCCGCTCTCAGTGTTGGTACGGAGGTCGAGTTCGGTGATGTGGATGGTGTTCACAATCTCCTTGAAGCGGTTGATGGCCTTCTCAAGCTGCTCCTCCTCAGGGAAGTAGATGTTGTAGTGGCCCTGCATGCCGATACCGTCGATGGGTACGCCAGCCTCCTTCATCTTCTTCACCATATTATAGATACGCTCGCGCTTGCCGTTGTCCACGCAGCTGTAGTCGTTGTAGATGAGCACACCTGTGGGATCGGCCTCACGGGCGAATTCGAATGCCTTGGCAATGAACTCGTCGCCGCAGAGCTTGAAGTGACGGCTCTGACGATAGGGGCTGGCGGGAACCATCTTGCCATCGACGAACTCGAACGGACGGCCGTCGTCGGCCATGGCCTCATTCACCACGTCCCAGGCATAGACGACATCCTTGTAACGGTTCACCACCGTGTGGATATGGTCGCGCAGACGCTCGTAGAACACTTCCTTCTTCACGGGCTTGCCCTTCTTGTCGGTGAACATCCAGTCGGCAAACTGAGAGTGCCAGCAGAGGCAGTGACCACGCATCTTGATACCGTTCTCACGGCAGAAGTTAGCGATGCTGTCGGCTAAACCGAAGTTCCAGACACCCTCTTTCGGATGAATCTCGCCTGGTTTCCAAGCATTCTCGGCGGTGACGCTGTTGAACTGCTTCTTGATGATCGCGATCTGGGCGGGATCAGAGATGTTGTGCTTGTTGACGGCGACGCCAATCGTGAAATAGTCCTTGTAGGCATCCTTGAGTCCAGGACCTGCTGAATAGTCAACGGGACGTCCCCACTGTGCCATGGTTGGTAAGATGCTCAAGCATGCGAGCATCAGACCGGTCATAATTCTTTTTTTCATACTGTTTTGTTAGTTGGTTTATATGATGTGTAATCTTTTAATTTTTTAATTCTTTAATTTTTTAATTCTTTAATTTTTTAATTCTTTAATTTTTCAATTCTACCGTCAGCTTCTGGAGATCCTTGTCGGCGGAGCTGGTGCCATAGAGAATCTCGTACTTGCCGGACTTCGTGCGCATCGTGTTGGACTCTGCATCCCAGAACTCGAAGCTCTTCTTGTCGAGGGCGATGGTAGCCGTAGCGGTCTGTCCAGGCTTCAGCTGTACCTTCTTGAAGCCACGGAGCGACTTCAGCGGGCCTTCCTTGTCGGAGAGGTCGCGGATATAGAGCTGCACGACCTCGGCACCCTGGCGGGCTCCTGTGTTCTTAACGGGGACGGAAACGGTGAATCCAGCTTCTCCAGGCTTTCCGGATGTGGCGGCTTCACCCACCTCGAAGGTGGTATAGCTCAGGCCATAGCCGAAGGGGAAGAGGGCATCGTTGAAGTAACGGTAGGTGCGGCCCTTCATCGAGTAGTCCTCGTAGTCGGGCAGCTGGGAGTCGTTCTTATAGAAGGTGACAGACAGCTTACCCTCGGGGTTCTGGTCGCCAAAGAGCACATCAGCCACAGCCGTACCACCCTCCTGTCCAGGATACCAGGCCTGTACGATGGCGTCGCAGCTCTCGGTCTCAGGCGTCAGGGCGATGGCGGAACCAGAGCAGTTGATGAAGATCACCTGCTTGCCGGCGGCCTTCAGGGCCTTGAGGAAATCACGCTGCACTTTCGGCAGTTCGATGCTGGTGCGGTCGCCACCCTTGAAGCCCTCGATATTCACGGGCATCTCCTCACCTTCGAGGGCGGGTGAGATACCGCCGCAGAAGATCACCTTGTTGATGCCTTTCAGCTGGGCGATGGTCTGCTGATAGTCGATGGGCAGTTCACGGGCCACGTCGATTTTCATCGAGGCACCCCAGGTCTTCACGGTCTGGAAACGTACTTCGATCTTGAACTGCTGGCCCTTCTCTGCATTTAATACGGTACGCGTGGGCGTGGCGCGCCAGGTATGCTGCATGATCTTCCGCTCACCGTTGACGTAAACTTCGAAATGGCCTGTAGATTCCACGTTCAGCACATACTCGCCAGCCTCCTTCGGAGTGAAGGTGGTTTCGTATTTGGCGGAGAAGTCCTCGATGGGCAGGTTGGGTGCAAAGACATGCATACCTGCTGTGGTCACATTGACGGGTTTTGTGTAGTATTCGGTGGTGAAGGGCTTGCCCTCCATCTTAGTGTTCGTCCAGAAAGTACCTTTCAGGCCCTTCTTGCCGTCGGGAGCGACACATTCCGTAGGCAGATGACATTCCATCACCTGATTGTAGGTCAGGTCGCAGCCAGGCAGATAGACGAGTTTCTTCTGCTTGGCCTTGATGCCGTCGAGAATGGTGACGGTGCTGTTGGGGGTGCCGTTGTAGTTACCCCACATCATCGGCTCGTTATCGGCATTGGGACCGATGACGGCAATCTTCTCCGCATTTTTCTTCAGCGGCAGGATGTTCCCTTTGTTCTGCAGGAGCACGATGCACTGGCGGGCCATATCGAGGGCTATCTGTGCAGAGGCCTTCGTTGACATGGCGGAGTAGGGGATCTTCGACCACTCCACGAGTGCGGGATCGTCCATCTCGCCCAAGTCGAAACGGCCTTCGAGCAGACGGATGACGTGCTTGTCGACCTCAGCCTCAGAGAGCAGGCCTTTGCGCACTGCCTCAGGCAGGCTCTTATAGGCGTAGTTGAAGCCGCACTCCACGTCGGTTCCGGCGAGGACAGCTTTCGAGGTGCCGTGTACGGCATCAGAGGATGACTTGTGGTTCTCGTAGAAGTCACTCACGGCTCCGCAGTCGCTGACGACGAGGTACTCGAATCCCCATTCGTCACGGAGGATCTGCTGAAGCAGGCGGGTAGAGCCGCAGCAGGGATCATCGTCGAGGCGCTGATAGGCGCACATCACCTCACGTACCTTTGCATCCTGTACCAGAGTCTTGAAGGCAGGCATATAGGTCTCCCAGAAGTCGCGGGCAGACACATCGGTGAGGTTGGCGGTGTGGCGGGTGTACTCAGGACCGCTGTGTACGGCATAGTGCTTGGCACAGGCCCAGAGCTTGCGGTACTTCGCATCCTCAGGTCCCTGCAGGCCACGTACCACCTGGACGCCCATAACACTCGTCAGGTAGGGATCTTCGCCGTAGGTCTCCTGTCCACGGCCCCAGCGGGGATCACGGAAGATGTTCACATTCGGCGTCCATACGCTGAGGCTGCGCATCTTCATATCCTCGCCACCCAGGTCGTACATGCGGTGGTTGTACTGGGCACGGAACTCGGTGCTGGCCACATCGAACACCTTGTAGAGCAGGTCGGGATTGAACGACGCCGCCATGCCTACGGGCTCAGGGAAGTTGGTGACATTACCCATATTGGCGGCACCGTGGAGGGCTTCGCTCCACCAGAAGAACTTCTTGATGCCGAGGCGCGGAATAGCTGGACTCTCGTCGAGCATCAGCTGTGCCTTCTCTTCAAGGGTTAGACGACTGCAGAGATCCACTGCACGCTCCTTGGCGCTCAGATTCGGATTCTGATAAGGAAAATTCTGTGCCGACAAACTGACGCCGGCACAGAACAATGAAATAATAGATAATAAGCGGTAATTCATATTAAATGGAAATTTTTCGGTGCAAAGGTACGAAAAAAACTTGCATCGAATATTTCCATTTGTAACATATACTTTCGTATAAGTATCATTGACATTTTTTAGGAGTGTCAGCAAAGGCGATTATTGCCTGCTGACGGTGATCGTCTGCCCAGGGGTGGTGTCGATGTCGTACTCGAAGACCTCCTTCACAGGAATCAACTGTAACTCCGACAACTCCGATGAATGCAGGGGTTTCGGTATTTCCGGCGATGCGAACAACGGATTCGGACAGGCACCCGTAGCCTTGCGCAAACCGTTGCCCTTCAGAGGGACGTAGGAACGCAGGCGAAGCGTGCCTCCGATCTTGGAAGTAATCGTGGCCTGTTGCAGCTGTCCATCGGTCCAGGAGATGTCAACGGTAAAGGCTCCACGGGCCTTCAGACCCTTCACTTCTCCCTGACTCCAGGCATCGGGTAGGGCGGGGAGCAGATGGACGGCATTATCGTGACTCTGCAGGAGCATCTCACAGACACCTGCCGCACAGCCGAAGTTGCCATCGATCTGGAAGGGCGGATGGGCATCGAAGAGGTTGGGGTAGGTACCGCCACGGGGACCCCATTCGGTGGTATAGGGAATCACGTTGAGCATATTCTTGATGATTGTAAACGCGTGGTTACCGTCGAGCATACGGGCCCAGAAGTTGATCTTCCAGCCAAGACTCCAGCCTGTGGCCATGTCGCCGCGCTGATTCAGGGTGTTCGCAGCAGCCGTGAAGAGATCAGGGTGTGAGTAGGGCGATATCTGATTGGAGGGATAGAGACCGTAGAGATGAGAGATGTGACGGTGCTCGTCCTTGGGATCGTCGCCGTCGATCATCCATTCCTGCAACTGACCGTAGCGGCCTATCTGCATGGGAGGCAGCTTCTTGATTGAAGATTGAAGATTGATGATTGAAGATTCGTCTTTGCCGAGGATTTTCGCAGCGGCGAGGGTCTGGGAGAGGACATCGAAGACAATCTGGTTGTCCATCGTAGAGCCTGCGGTGACGGTGGTCTTCTTGCCTACGGGACCATGTTCCGGTGAGACGGTGGGAGCGGTGACGAGCCAGCCTTCGGCCTGCTTGATATAGCCGTCGGCAGGGTAGGGCTGCAGATAGTCGAGCAGGAAGTCTGCTGCACCCTTCATGATGGGGTAGTATTCGGCGAGGAACTGTTTGTCGCCGGTATAGAGATAGTGTTGCCAGAGGTGGGTGGTGAGCCAGGCTCCGCCAGTGGGGAACATACCCCAGGTGGTGCCGTCGACAGGACCTGCAATGCGCCAGAGGTCGGTGTTGTGATGAGCCACCCAGCCACGACAGCCGTACATCTCCTGTGCGGTCTTGACACCCGTTTTACTGAGGTCGCGGATCATCGAGAAGAACGGCTGCTGCGTCTCTGCGAGGTTGCCGATGAGAGCAGGCCAGTAGTTCATCTCTGCATTGATGTTGATGGTGTATTTCGAGTCCCAGGGAGCATCTTTCTTGTCGTTCCAGACGCCCTGGAGGTTCGCGGGCTGTCCTCCGGGCTGCGAAGAAGAGATCAGGAGATAGCGGCCGTACTGCATCATCAGCGATACCATGTCGAGATCGAAAAATTTATGATTTACGGATTTGCCATTTACGATTTCGTCTTCGGACGCATTGAAGGCTGCGAGGCGCTGATCGGTGGGAATCTGAGTATTCGGATTACCCAGCGTTAGCGACACCCTATTATACTGCGCTTGGTATTTCTTGATATGGGTCTTCAGCAACTGCTCGTAACTCTTCCCGTGCAGCGAGGCCAGTGTCTCTTTGTTCTTTTTCTCTCCGTCGCCACTGACGTCCTGATAGTTCACGAAGTTTGTGGCAGCCACGATATAGAGTGTCGCTGTGGTGGCACCGTCCACGTGCAGTGACTCTCCGTCGGTCTTCACGTTGCCGTCTGCTTCTACCAGTACCTTACAGTCTGCCTTCAGTCCTGGCTGTATGCCTTCCTGCTCCACACCTTCGACGGTAGCCGATAACAGGTTCTCCTGTCCGTTTCCGCCTTTTACGACGGGTGAGATGATTTTCGGCTCCAACTGACTGGTGAAGGCGATTCCGAAGGAGAGTGCCCGCTTCTTGTCGGCTGTGATACGGACGATGATGACATTGTCTGCCTGTGAGGCGAAGACCGTACGCTCGTATTTCACACCTTTATATATATAAGAGGTGGTGGCAAGGGCATTGCCAAGGTTCAGTTCCCGACGGAAATCCGTGACGTCCGTATGGCCGAATGTCAGTTTCAGACTTCCTAAGGGAAGAAACCGCATGCCGTGGGGACCCTTGAAGAAATACTTGTCGATGATGGCGTGGGCGGCCTCTTCCTTGCCTGCGAAGATGGAGTCGCGCACTTCCTGAAGATGCGCCTTCGCCTCTGGGCTGTTATTGTTATGTGGAGAACCGCTCCAGAAAGTCTCTTCGTTGAACTGGATCTCCTCGGTGTCGGTCTTGCCATAGACCATGGCGCCGAGATGGGAGTTTCCTACGGGTAAAGCCTCCAGCCAGTGACGGGCGGGCTGACTATACCATAACTTGTGCTGTTGGGCCTGAGCAGCCAAAGTCGTCATGGCGCTAAGCAGGAGGGTGAGCAATCGTCTATTCATATCTAAGTTTATTATTTACTTTTTCGCCTTTTTACCTTTTTACCTTTTTACTTTTTTACCTTTTTACCTTTAAAAAAGAACCCCGGGACAAGAAACGCTTTTCTTGGGTCCCGGGGAAGGAAAAACTACTAACTACTAATATAACTAAAACAATTTTATTCTTGAATCTGGTGCAAAGTTACATCAAAAAATTGAAACTCTATTTATTTTCTGTTTCAGAAACTTTTTCATTTGTTTCAAACTGCATAAATGTTATATTTTCAATAGTTTTTTGTAACTTTTGCGAATGTTATTTGAACAGATAGGGAATAAATTGCTTCAATCCGCGACGCCAGGTGAGCCATTCGTGGTCTGTTCCTGTCGATTCGTAGTAGTGGGCGTTGATACCCATTTGGTTCAGATCCTCCACCATTTTCTTGGTGCCGAACATCTTGTCCATGCCTTCCGTGCCGCTCATCATGAAGAGACAGTGGATCTGTTTGTTGAAGGCTTCCGGATTTGTGAAGACACCGTCGTAGGCGGTCTTCAGGTCGAGGCCGAAGATGGCACCGCTGAAGGTTCCCATGTAGGAGAACTTATCCATATTGGTGAGGACGACGTCGAACGTCTGATGTCCACCCCATGACAGGCCGGCCATAGCACGGTGCTCACGGTCTGTGAGTGTGCGGAACTTCGCGTCGATGGTGGGGATGAGGTCGTTGAGCAGCACCTGATAGAACGAGTTGCCGTAGGTGCTCATGCCCTGACGGTTGTCGCCGCCCTGGAACGGGGCCTTGATGTCGCCGCTCTCCATGACCACGATCATCGGCACGGCCTCACCCTTGGCGATGGCGTTGTCCATGATGTGCTGCATGTGGCCCTGCTTGCTCCAGCCTGTCTCGTCCTCGCCCATACCATGCTGCAGGTAGAGCACGGGATAGCGCTTCTTCACGTTCTTCTTCGCATCGTACTCAGCGGGGGTATAGACCATCGCATGACGCCATTCCTTCGTTGACTCGGCATAATAGTAGAACGAACGAACCTCACCCGTGGGAACACCAGCCTGCGGACGATAGTAGTCGCCCTCGCTGCCCTCGGGGATCTCGATGCCACCCGACTCACGGTTGCAGCCGAAGAAGGTCTCCGTGGCGGGATCGATGAAGTTCACGCCGCCGATGTTCATAAAGTAATAGTGGAATCCGGGCACGAGGGGATCAGTCACTGCCATAAAGTTACCCTTGCCGTCGGGCTGCATATCGTACTTCTTGCTGCAGATATCGACAACGACCTTACGGGCCTCAGGAGCGGAGATGCGGAAATAGGCACGGCCTTCCTTGTCCACCTTCGGATACTCATTGCCGGGGATGGTGGTCTCGGCGATGATGGCATCGGCAGGGGCCTCGATGCGCTTCGGCATCTCGATATAGGGGCGCTTCGGCTCATAACCTAAGAAACGGGCTACGGCCTCACCATAACGGCAACCCAGCTCACGATATCCGGCAGCGTCGAAGTGCAGACGGTCAGGACCGTTCGTACAGTCATCGGAAGAGATGACCTGTGCGGTGTGCAGCGTCTGAGGCAGTTCGTCGATCTGTTTCTTACAACCGATGCAGACACCCTTGCCACCAGCCTGTACGATATTACCGGCATAGAGGTTCACCTCCTCGGGCTTCAGCTGCAGATCGCCGCAGAGGTTATCATACACCTGCTGCACCATACCTGCCCACTTCGGATCGCCGGTGTTCGTCTCGCCCTGGTGCATCAGGATACCCTTGATGACACCGTCCTTCTGAGCCTTCTTGGCCAGCGTGACCAGACGCTCGTATGGATTGTTGTCGTAGGCAGCAAGCATACCCTTCATCCAACCCGGGGCCTTCGTCTTCACGTAGTTGTCGATACTGTCGGGCAGGAAACCCTTGATGTCGATACCACCGATGGCAACGTGGATCACACCGATCTTGATGTTCTCAGGCAGTGACTCCACCAGTGTACGGCCGAACCAGTCGGCAGGTGTCAGACCGGTATTCGGACGACAGAGCGGCGGAATGGCCTCATACCACTCACCCATCTTCCTTTCGGGCAAAGTTTCTGTAGCAGGATAATCTACGGCCGGCATCCACAGGAATCGTGGGCCGGGACTCTTCAGGTCCTGAGCCTCAGGACGTGCGGCACCCTCCATATTCGACTGTCCGAAACAGAGGAAGATGTAGAAGTTAGGATCTGGTTCTTTCACGGCAGCCTTCTTACCGCCGGCTTTCTGTGCACTCATCGTCAGAGCAATGGCGCACAACAGAATGGTTGATAATACTTTTTTCATACTTGAATTCGTGTAATTCGTTGTCTTTTATAAATTAATCGTGTAGAGCGAGAAGGAGTAGGGAGCTACCTCCACGTCCATACGCTTCTTGATCTTGATGGTCTCCTTCACGGGAGCAATGGGCTGCTTGTCGAAGTTGTTCTCATCCTCGGGCTGTCCGGAGATCGTCATCTTCTCAGCAAACTTCCCGATCTTGAAACGCGAGAGGTCCAGGTGTGCGGTCTTCGCCTCGGCCGTGGCGTTACAGATCTTCACAAAGAGCTGGCGCGTCTTGGTGTTCAGCACGACGCTCTGGCCGTAGTGTACGTTCTCCTCCGGCTGGCAGACACCGGCATCGTCACCCTCGAACATCACGCAGTTGCCATAATAGTAGTTACCCGACGACAGACCGAACATCTGCTGCACATAGTAGCTGCAGGTCAGGAACGTACGCTCGTTGTCGTAATAGATCAGGTCGGGGTTCCACTGGGTACCGTCCTTGCGGGCGAACAGCGGGGCGTATGAAGTCATAGCCACCACGTCACCATTGCGCTCTACGTGGAGCAGATACAGACCCTCGGCCAGGGCATCGATGAGCTTCTTGTCCTTGGCGGCATACTCTCCGAGATACACCTTCGTCTTGCGGTCACGCGGATAACTGTCATACTGACGCTTGTTCAGAAAGTAAGTGTTCGGCTCGTAATAGTGCTCGTCGAGGATGGGCATACCCAACTCCTCTGCCAGTTTCCAACCAGCCTCGAAGTCGGGATTTCCTGCATGCGAACCAGGACCGGCAGTACCCACGATGATGATCTCGGGGTGAGCCTTCATCACACGTTCGTAGATATACTTAAAGCGCTCGATGAACTCCGGAGAGATCTTCTCCTCGTTACCGATACCGAGGTACTTCAGGTTGAAGGGCTTCGGATGACCTGCGTCAGCACGCATCTTCGCCCATTTGTTCGTAGCAGGATCGCCGTTGGCCCACTCGATGAGGTCTATACATTCGTCCACCCACTCGTCCATCTCCGACATCGGCACCACGTCCTGAGCCTGTGTCGGCCACATGTTCCAGCCACCGTTGGCACCCTGACAGCTCACACCGGCGGGCAGGATGGGAACGGGCTCCATACCTAAGTCCTCACAGAACTGGAAATACTCGAAGTAACCCACGGCACAGCTCTGGTGATAGCCCCAGGTGTTCTTCAGCTGACGGCGTGTCTCCTTCGGTCCGATGGTGGTCTTCCAACGGTAGGTGTTCCAGAATCCGTCGCCACCGCCATGAACCACGCAACCACCGGGGAAGCGCATGAACTTCGGCTTCAGGTCGGCCAGTGCCTGGGCAAGGTCCTTGCGGATGCCGTGGCCCTTATACGTATCCTCGGGCATCAGCGACACCACGTCGATATCCATGTCGCCGGTATTCAGCACGAGCAGCTGGAGTGATGCCTTCTGACAGGTAGAGTCCGGAGTCAGCACGGCCTCGTACTTCTTCCAGGCATTGTCCTTCACGTCGATGATGGTCTCTGCCAACAGTTTCGGATCCTTGGGAGGCCATCCCGGCAACTGCTCCACGAGCACTACGCGTACCTGCTTGGCACCGCCGTTCACGTTACGCATAAAGGCAGAGAAGTCATACTTCTCTCCGGCCTTCACCGAGATGCCGTCGAAGCCGTCGTTCTGGAGGCCGAAGCCTTTCCAGCCCCTATAGTCGAAATACTCCTTCACGCGCTCGGTGTGGAGGCGCAGGTAGTTGGCGTTGTTGGGATGCACGGGGTTGTCCATCCTCACCTGAATGGTTCCTAAAGAGTGTCCCGGGCGGATATGTTTCCAGGCCGTACCGGCACCCCATCCGTCGCGCTCTGCGGGCGAGAACTCGAAGGAGCCGTTCTGTACCAACTCGGCATTGAGGCCACCATCAGCAGAGTTGTTGATGTCCTCGAAGAAGATGCCGATCAATTCGTCACTAATCTGTTTGCCACCCTGCGGGGGCGTCATGGCCTTCTGGGCGCTGAGACCCATGGTGGCAGCTGCAAAGCATGCAGCGAGAAGGGTTCGTTTGTTCATATTGTTAATCAGTTTTGGGATAATCGTGTGCAAAGATACGAATAAGCGAGCAAAAAACCAAATATATTTGGATTTTTTCGAGCGTGAGTATCTTCGAGCGAAGCTCAAAGTTAAGATAATTCCCGAAACGGCCAAGCATTTCGGGAATTAATTAGTTCTAAGTATCTCTTATTTCTGGTAGGTCTTGGGCGACTCGGTGCCGAAGAGGAACTGGGGCTGGTAGCCGCCGAGGTCGATGACGATCTTCTCGAAGACGATGCCGGGATCCTGGGGATGGATGGTCAGGGTGTGGATGTCCTCAGAAGTTGAGAGGGGCAGTTCTACTTCTTTCTCCACCACGCGGCTGGCGACGGTGGGGTAGTAGATGCTGTAGATGTTCTCCGGCTTCTCGTTGAGGTTGCTGTTGAAGTTCACGCTGACGGGCTGACCGCCATCGATGGCTACGTCGTAGATGAGACCGCCCTTGTCGAGGAAGTCGAGGGTGGATTTTGTCACTACGTGGATTTTTACGGAGGTACGTGGGTGCGTGGGCGCGGGGGTACGAGATGTGTTTTGGCCGAGAGAGAAGCGGTAGGTGAGGGTGGCATCATCGGTGCCGGTGGTGTAGGGCATCAGGGAGATGCCGCTGAGGGTGCGGCCCATATAGGGGATGACGGTCCATTTGGCGGCGGAGGCATCCTGACGGTTCCAGGTGTGCTCGGCCTCGATGCTGATGTAGCCGTGGACGGGGCTGAACGTCGGGCCTTCCGTGGGTGCTTTCACCTCGATGAGGTCGGGACAGACATCGGCGGGGAAGTTGTCGTTCCAGATCTTATAGCTGATGTGCTTCTGGATCATCATGCCGTCCCATTTGCCACCGGCGATCTCCTTGTTGTATTGTAGGTTCAGCTGTTGGTCGCGCTCAAAGGCCTTGCGGCAGCGCTCTGCCCAGCAGTTCGCCTCGGGGTCGTTCTGTGCGGCCAGCTGGTGGTTCATGGCCTGGGCGTAGTACATCTCGTAGATGTTGCCCATTGCCTGAATGGGGAAGAGCACAATCTGACGGTAGGCATCGCGGGCTTCGGGTTTGAGCGTGATAAACTGCCGGAGGGCACGGGTCTCAAGCGCCTGATAGTCGCTGACGACCTGAGCGAATTCCCAAGTGGTGTAGGTCTTAGCGTCGAGCATCTCGGAGGTGATGCGACCGTTGTACTTGCTCACGAGGTTCAGCAGCTGAGCTGCCTCGCAGGCCTGGTCTTCGCCGAAACTCTCAGCACAGAAGTCACGGGTATGGTCGAGCAGATTGTCCACGCGGTATTTCGAGGGATTCCATGCCATGTCCATAAAGAGCTGGATGGGATATTCCATAGGCTTTAGGTCGCCGACGTTGAGGATCCAGAGCTTCTGGATGCCACCGAGATAGGCCAGCTGAAGCTGTTCCCACATGTTTTGTATAGGGGTGACGTTGATCCATTTCGAGTTGCGGGGGGCACCGACGTAGTCCACATGGTAGTAGAGTCCCCAGCCGCCCTTGCGCTTCTGTTCCTCGGCGGTGGGCAGGCGGCGCACGTTGCCCCAGTTGTCGTCGCAGAGCAGCACCGTCACGTCGTCGGGCACACGCAGGCCGGCGTCGTAGTAGTCCTGCACTTCTTTATAGAGTGCCCAGATCTGCGGGGTCTTGTCAGCAGATTTGCCGGTCACTTCCTTGATGATGCGGCGCTGGTTGTTGATGATGTTCTCCAAGAGCTTTGTATCGGTGCCGTTGCCCATAGCCTCGTCGCCGTCGCCGCGCATACCGATGGTCACGATGTCGTCGGTGCCGTTCATACGCTCGATGCCCTCACGGAAGAAGCGGTCGAGGTTCTGTTTGTTCGTGGCGTAGTTCCAGGCGCCCCAGCCTTTACGGTCGCGGGCGTACTCCTGGTGGTTGCGGGCCATCGGCTCGTGGTGCGAGGTGCCCATCATCACACCCATGGCGTCGGCGGTCTTCAGGTTCTCGGGATCGTCGGCATAGAAGGCCCAGCCCCACATCGCGGGCCACAGGTAGTTGCCCTTGAGGCGGAGGATGAGTTCGAAGACCTTCTCATAGAACTTGTGGCCGCCGTAGTTGGTGCCGAAGGTGTTCTTCACCCACGTGGTCAGACAGGGCGCCTCGTCGTTGAGGAAGAGGCCACGGTATCTGACAGCCGGTTCGCCGTCGGTGTATTCACCTTCCTTTATATATAAAGAGGTATGGCGCGCGACGGGCACGTCAGCCCAGTAGTACCAGGGTGAGACACCGATCTGGCGCGACAGCTCGTAGATGCCATAGACGGTGCCGCGCTTGTCGCTGCCGGCGATGACCAGCTGGTCGCCGATGGTCTTGATGATGTATTTCTCGGTCTTGCCCTTCAAGTCGCGCAGCACACCCTGCTTCACCCACAGGTCGATCTGCTTGTTGACACCGACGGTGCCGATGAGGATGCTTTTAGAGGTGAGAGGTGAGAGCTGAGAGGTGAGAGATGTGATGGTGGCTTCGGTACCAGTGACTTTCCCGAAGTCGGCCTTCAGGCTGGCGGCGGCAATCTTCACACAGCTATGCTCACTCTCGGCGAGGCTGATGGTAGGATTACTCAGCTGCCATGTGTCGGCGGCGGGTTTGAACAAGACGAAGGTTTCGGCGGCGTTTGCTTCCGTCGACAGGGCCAGCGACAGCGTCGCCACGGCCATGATTTTTTGGGTAAGTGATAGGTGTTTCATTTGGATAATAAGTGATAATTATTCATTTCGACTGCAAAGATAACACTAAAATTTGGAACAAAAGTTCAAATTTGTTTCCTTTTTTTGTTATTTTGTTCCATTTTTCCTTGGTAATTCAAAAAAAAGGTCTATCTTTGCAGTCGAAAATGTAATCAAAGCAATGAGATCTAGGCTACTACTAACGCTGCTTTTCCTCTGCCTAACCGTGGGCATCCATGCCCAGATGGGCAAATATTTCACAACTGACAACCATCAGCTGTCCAGTAGTTTCGTGTCGCAGGTCTATCTCGACCATGACGGATTCTTGTGGGTCACCACCCGCAACGGTATCAACCGCTACGACGGCTACCAGTTCCGTGTGTTCAAGAAGGAGAACGAGGCCGACAAGACGCTGGCCAGCAACTACGTGAACTGTATGATCCAGGACCGTCGCGGCCTGTTCTACTTCGGTATGTACGGTGCCCTGCAGACGTGGGACGGTGAGGATTTCCATCATGTCACCCTTCTGGATCATCAGGGCAAGGAGAGTTACGGCTATGCCACCTGTTTTCTGGAACGCGCCAACGGCGATGTGCTCGCTGGCTCCTCCGGCCTCGGACTGATGAAGATTACTGATCAGAAAACGGCTCGTCAGCTTGGTGGCGAATTCGCCAACCTCCATACCGTCAGTTCCCTGCTCGAAGACAAGAAAGGCCGCCTCTGGATAGTGTCAGACCAGGAGGGCCTCGTCTGCTACGACGGTCAGCGGCTACAGCACTACCTCACAGACCGAAAGGACCTCATTCTCGGACAACTTTGTTCCGATCGCGACGGCAACGTCTTTGTAGCCACCAATGCTGGCCTCTACCGTCAGCAGGGTAGCGACTTCGTACATGTGGCGGCTACAGGCCATAAAGAGATCTCATCGCTCTATTGCAACAGCCAGAACAGCATCATCATAGGCTACGACGGTAAGGGTATCGCCATCTACGACCCCCGTCAGGACACCTTCACAGATAATCCTTTCTTCAGCCAGGAGGTGGACCTCTCCAAGAGCAAGGTCTACTCCATCACCGAGGACAATAGCGGAAATCTTTGGTTCGGCATGCTACAGAAAGGTATCTTCTGCCAGCCTATCACCTCCAACGGCTTCCAGTACATGGGCTATAAACTGGGCAGTCCCCGCAATGTGGCGGGCTCGGCCTGTGTGGTCAGCGTACTTCTCGACAGCCATGGTGTAGCCTGGGAGGGTACAGACAAGGACGGCATCTACGTCATCAGGCCTGGAGGTCAACTCGTGCGCCATCTTCTCGAGGGCTATCCCTCTACCGTCATGACCATGGCAGAGACCAGCGACGGGCGCATCTGGATTGGTTCCTACGGCGAGGGGGGAGGCAGCATCGACCCCAGGACGTTCCAGTACAAACGCTTCAACTACCCTCAGGATGACCACCTCGTCATCATGGACATCGAGGTCGACGCTCAGGACCGCCTTTGGATGGCCACCATGCGCCATGGTGTCATCTGCTATAACCCCGCCGACGGACAATTCCGCACTTACGTGATGCGGGAGAACGCCCCCAACGAGCCCTCGATGAACAGCATTACCAACGACTACATCTCGCAGATCTCGTTCTCTCCAGACGGTGCCCGCCTCTATGTCGCCACGTCGATGGGACTCTGCTGCCTCGATATCGCCAGCGACAGCTGGACGAAGACCTTTGGCGTCAATTGTCTCCACTACAGCGTGCCCATCAGGGTGGCCCGTGAGTACGATGGACAACTGTGGTATGGTACGAACTTAGGACTCTACTGCTATGATCTCAAGACGAAGCAGACCAAGCACTATACAGTCGAAGACGGTCTCCCTTCTAACGGCATTGCCGCCATTGAGCGTGACCAGCGTGGCTTGCTCTGGATATCCACTGACCATGGACTCTGCTCCTTCGATCCCGTCAAGGGACCCGAGATGAACTACTTTGCCGACGACGGTCTGCAGAGCAATGAGTTCAGCGACGGTGCTTCATGGACGGATGCCAGCGGTACCATCCTCTTCGGAGGCACGGGTGGCGTCACCTGGTTTAACCCCATGGACATCAAGCAGAGCCAATGGAGCGCAAACGTCCATCTGACGGCTCTCACCATCAACGGCGAGCCTGTCAGCACCGCCACGCGCTCTGGTGGGAGAAGGGTGACGGAAACGACCATCAACGCCAGTAACCACTTCGAACTGGGCTACCATGACAATTCGTTCACGATCCAGCTCTCCACGCTCACCTATGAGAATCCGGAGCACATCGTTTACCTTTACAGCATCAACGGTGAACCCTTCCGCGCCCTGCCTGCCGGCACCAACGAGCTCTCCTTCACCCACCTGCCGCCAGGCACTTACCGTTTCCGTGTGAAGGCCGAGCGCAGTGGCATCGAGACACCCCAGCGCGACTTCACCGTCATCGTCCGTAGTCCCTGGTACCGTTCGGCATGGGCCTACTTCTTCTACGCCCTCGTCATCGGACTCTTCGCCTGGCAGTTCCTCGCCTACCGCCATCACCGTGAGCAGAACCGTCTGCGCCTCCAGGCCCATATCCATGCCGAGGAGATGAGTGAGGCCAAACTGCGCTTCTTCATGAATATCAGTCATGATATCCGAACCCCGATGACGCTGATTCTCACGCCGCTGCTCTCACTCATCAAGAAGGAGGACGACCCAGAGCGCAAGAGCGTCTATGAGACCATCCGCCGCAATGCCGAGCGCATCCTCAACCTGATCAACCAGATGATGGACCTTCGGAAGATTGACAAGGGACAGATGCAGATGCGCATGAGCGAGCGCAACCTTGTGGGATTCGTCAATGACATCTACACCCTCTTCGCACATCAGGCGAAGACCCGTCAGATCAAGTTCACCTTCGACCACGACTGCGAGGAGCTGCCCGTATGGATCGACCGCTCGAACTTCGACAAGGTGATCGTCAACGTGCTCTCCAACGCCTTCAAGTACACTCCTGCCGGCGGTGAGATCGGCATCCGCCTCACCCACGACGACACGACGGCCACCATCGCTATCCGCGACAACGGCGAGAAGATACCTGAAGACAAACTTGAGAAGATCTTCCAACGCTTCTATCAGGCCGAAAGTGCCACCAACGACCGCAATGCGGGCACAGGCATCGGCCTCGACCTCACCCGTTCGCTCGTCGAGATGCACCACGGCACCATCACCGTCCACAACCTCAATCAGGGCTGTGAGTTTGTCATCACCATCCCGCTGGGCAACGCCCACCTCACGCCGGAGGAGATGATCAGCGAGAGCGAACTCCCGCAGGAGCCGATGGCAGAGCTGCAGGCCGCCCTCGAACAGCCAGAGGAAGAGGAGGAGATTCCGTATGAGCAGGCCGACACCCGGGGCACCACCATCGTCATCGCCGAAGACGACGATGAGATACGCAACTACCTTGAGGCAGAACTCTCCAAGGATTACGACGTGCATGCCTGCGTCAACGGCCGGGAGGCGCTCACGGAAACCTATCGTGTCAAGCCGAGCCTCGTGATCAGCGACGTGATGATGCCGGAGCTGGACGGTAATGCCCTCTGCTCTCAGTTGAAGACGAACAACACGACGAACTATATCCCCGTCATCCTGCTCACGGCCCGTAACCGCGACGAAGACCGTCTCGAAGGCCTGGAGACAGGTGCCGACGCCTATATCGTCAAGCCGTTCAATATGGATATCCTGCGGCGCACCATCCTCAATCTGCTCAACTCGCGCAAGCTGTTGAAGATGAAGTATGAGCGTACCGACGACCTTGAAGAGCGCGTGGAGGACATCCGCCTGAAGTCGCCCGACGACAAGCTGCTCGAGAAGATCATGGAGTGTATCCGGAAGAACCTCACGAACTCCGACCTCAATATCGACATGATCTCCGACGAGGTCGGCATCAGCCGCGTACACCTCCATCGGAAGATGAAGGAACTGACAGGCCAGACACCGCATGACTTCATCCGCAGCATCCGCCTGAAGAAGGCTGCCCAGTTGCTGGCAGAGAAGGGTATGAACGTGACCGAGGTGATGTATGCCTGCGGCTTCGCCAACAGTGCCTCCTTCTCCACCATCTTCCGTAAGTACTACGGCATGTCGCCCCGTGACTACATGAAGGAACACCAGGAACGGTAATCATAAAGTTCAAAGTTCAAAGCTCAAAGTTCAATGTTAGGAGTAATTCTTGCGGCCGGAATGGCCAAGCGGCTGAGGCCGCTCACGGACGAACGTCCGAAGTGTCTTCTCAAAGTGGGAGAGCGTACGCTCCTCCAGCGTACCGTCGACGGGATGATCGCCGCCGGCATCCGTGAACTCGTCGTTGTCACCGGCTACCGTGCCAATATGATCCGCGACTTCCTCACGGAGACCTATCCGGAGCTCACCATCCACTTCATCGACAACGTGGATTATCAGCACAACAACAATATCTTCTCGCTGTGGCTCACCCGTCCCTATACCGACGGCCGTGACTTCCTGCTTATGGACAGCGACATCCTCTGTGATCCTGCCATCATCCCCACCGTCATCAATGTCGGCGACAGTGCTCTGGCGCTGAACCGTCATGAACTGGGTGAGGAGGAGATGAAGGTCGTGGCAGATGCCGAAGGACGCATCACGGAGATCAGCAAGACCTGTCGTCCGGAGGATGCTGCGGGTGAGAGCGTGGGCATCGAGCGTATGACTCCCGACTACAGCACTGCCCTCTTCCGCGAACTCGAACAGATGATAGAGCGCGAAGGACTCATCGACATCTTCTATGAGCGTGCCTTCGAGCGGCTCATCCCTCAGGGCCACACCTTCCGCATCGTCGATACCACCGATCTTTTCTCCATCGAGCTCGACACCCCCGAGGATTTCGAAAACGCCCAGCGTCTCATCCCCCCCGCCCTGTGGTAAGAAATATAACAGCCCGCCGATTGACGGGCTGAATTGTTTATAGGCGAAAACCGAAGAAGGCCCGGGCTCGCCATTTGTTTTGGTTGACGGTGACGACTTCGTCGTCGAAGACGGAGTTATTCATCACCAGTGTCGCTCCGGCAAAGTAGCGGGGCGAGAAATTGTAGACCACTGCGGCGCGCTCGTTGAAGATCATGTTGAAGTGCATGTGTTTCGCCTCCCGGCGTTCGCCGTTGACGGTCAGTTTGTTGTAGTTGTAAACGACGAACGTGGGCAGGACGGAGAGGTGCAACAGCCACTTCTGGCCGAGGACGAGGTTGTAGCCATAGCCGCCGCCGATGCCCACGTGGCCGATGCGAATCTGCACCTCGGGCGCTTTCGGACTTCTGTCCTTTAAGTCGTCGGTGGTCTCGATGGTGCCGCCCTGATAACTGATGCCCGCCAGCCAGGAACCAGCGGATCGCCGCTGGATGTAACTCTGGTTAAAGGCGGCAGGATAGGAGAAGCGACGGTGGTTGAAGGTGTAGTAGCCCACGAGGTTCACCACCTTCATCTTCGCGTCGCCCGACTCCATACTGTAGCTGTTCCCCATGCGCTCGATGTCGCCCGACAGCGATTCTGCCCGCTGGTAGCTGAAGTCGAGACTGAGACGGTTGCTGTAGTAGTTCAGATTGAACTCATAGTCCTTGTAGGCACCGCTGAACTTGGCAGGATTGAGGGCCAAGGAGGCAGAGAGGCCGCGATAGGTGGCTGCAACGCTGACGGTGGTCTTGTGGCTGGTTTTCAGGTCGGCTTTTGAATGTATGTCGTCTTCCTCGGCCTTGGCGTGGATGGTGTTGCCCGTCTGGTTCAGCCTGACCTTCAGCGTCCACCGTCCCTCAGGCCTGACGACATAGTTCGTGTCGTAGGGCGTGCGGTAGTAGCGGGCGGTGAGGGCGCTGTCTAACTTCGCCTTCTTCTGCTGGTATCGGCTCTGGGCCGATACCGGCAGAATGGCGATGAGCATCCCCAATATGACGTAGGATCTGCTCATGTCAGAGGGTAAAGAACTTGGCGCCGATGGAGAGTCCGATGATGTCACCGACGGACACGTCCTGGCCCTGGAACAGGGAACGTATGTAGAGGTCACAGGCGCCGATCTCATAGAACAGCGTGATGCGGTTATGACGCTTACGCTTGTTTTCTGCGATCTTTAATGTGATGCGTTGTCCGAAGGCGACATTGAGGCGGAACTTCGTGGACATGAACTCGTAATACTTGTCGGGATAGCGGCTGGGCTGCGACTTCCAGAATTCAGAACCATAGACCGTGTTCAGATAGAGGCTCGCCGTCAGAGGCTCGAAGAGCCAGTGGTGCTTGTCGCCGCCTGTTGCATTCGGCGTCAGGTCAATTCTCCAAGGGATGTAGTTGCCCTTCAGCGTCGTTGTCACTTTAAAACGTGAGGAGTCGTGCTTGGGGATGAAGCCGATAAGCAGGTCGGTTTCCCATTTCCTGTTCTTGCCGTAGCTCCATCCGATACCAGCCGAGAGGACACCCATGTTACCCGCATTCTGAATGACGAAATGGGTGGGTATCAATGAAGCCCATATCTTCTGCTTGCGCTCCAGACTCCTCTCGTATATGCTTCCTTTTGTCTGTTCGACTGCGATGCTGTCATCTGCCATGACCTGAACGGTGCAGGCCAGCATGATTATACTAAAAACGAATCTGTTCAATTTCATAGCCGTCGGGGGTAATTGTCATGATACGATAGTTGCGGTGCTCGGCGCAATCGATGGCATAGAACATCAGACCGTCGCCATAAAGGTCAGAGACTTTGTCGCAGTGTTCGTGGCCATAGATGCAGCACAACAGGCCAGGGGCGAAGTCGAGGTAACGACGGAACGCCTTGCACACATTGTTATTAAACTGCTCGCTGAAAGGAGGCGCATGCATGATGAGTATGGTACGGTCGAACTTGTCGGTGTCTGTCGTGAACTGCTCTTCCAGGAAGTCGAA
>JAEEGH010009201.1_pt1 | contig 23110 bp, 18 predicted proteins | sample 9134181 | NCBI WGS metagenome assembly JAEEGH01 (sample SAMN16246544, study PRJNA631951) | gut metagenome | biome: gut microbiome; feature: rumen; material: DP-attached | host: Bos | place: Iran: Karaj | collected 2018-10
TCGACCAGAATGTTTACCCCAAAAGAAAGAAGCAGAGGACGTGGATGGACAAATACTTATGCCATACAATACTATGGCACAGGTATAATTTGTGCTCACGAAGTAAGAGATTGGCTTCACATTTTCGAGGATGTAAAAGAGTAGCAACTCCTTGGGGGGAGCCGAATTGCAGTTTGGGGCACTCCTTCAGAGTGCTTGCCGTTGATGGTGCTTATACCGCAGGTCGTTCCAACCTACGGTTACTGAGCGGAGACGCTTTCAGCGTCTGTGGTGGGAATTATCTCCGTCGATAAACCAACTCAAACGTCTGCTTCCCGAAATGAAAAAGGAATACGAAGTTTGCTGCTAATCCTTCGGGATTCCGGCTTAACGGCGAGGGAAAAGTTAGGGCAGACTAAAAGCATTTTTCAGGGCTTGTGTTTTCAGTCTGCAAACAAGAAAACGGCAGCAACGGCTACATTCTATTTCTTCGATAAGTAATGCGCCGCTGTTGCCATTTCGGAAAGTTCTAAGTAGTGCAACATGCCTTATAGTGTAGCGGTAAGGAATGTTGCATTTCCAAAAATAAACAGAGTATTTTCCGATGCCGGAACAAGTACTGTTTCGCCTTGGTGCATGTTTATTCCGTTGATGTTGGCTATTCCGCTGAGGCAGATAACCACCACGAACGACTCGGTCAGGAGGTCGATTTTTGCCGATTCCTGAACCACTATTCTGTTCACCCTGAAGTAAGGGCAACTTACAAGTTCGGAGTTTGGCAGAGTGCTGTCGTAAGATGTACGGTATTCAGAATACACGTTGTAGTCTATGGCATCTTTGGCCTGCTCAATGTGCAGTTCGCGCGGCTTTCCGTTGGCATCTTTCCGCCCGAAGTCGTAAACGCGGTACGTTATGTCTGATGTCTGCTGAATCTCGGCAAGGAAATTGCCGGCTCCTATGGCGTGAAGCCTTCCGGCAGGCAGAAAGTAGAGGTCGCCTTGGTGCGACTCGTGCGTGGCTATAACGTCTTGCATGGGCGAGTGTCCGTCGATGGTCTCTGCCTTGGCAAGATGCTCGTACTCGTCGGGGGTAATCTTTCGGCTCAGTCCGGCATAGATTTTTGCTCCCGGCTTGCTCTTTATTATGTACCACATCTCGGTCTTTCCGGCGCATCCGTGGCGTTTCTGCGCCAGTTCGTCGTTGGGGTGAACCTGAACGGAGAGGTCTTGCCGCGAGTCTATGAACTTTATCAGCAGCGGAAATTTGTTTCCGTACTTCTCGTAAACTTTTCTGCCCACAAGCTGCTCCTTATACTTGTCGATAAGTTGCGGCAAGGTAAGCCCAACGTCCACATCATCGGCAATACCCCGGTTGGCAACCACGCTCTCGTGCCCCGGCACAGCCGATATTTCCCACGATTCGCCGATGTTCTCCTCGCTTGCCCCGATGCTTTTGAATGGCGCTATTAGCGAGCCTCCCCAAATGGTCGGTTTAAGGTAAGGCTCAAATTTATAGGGTTTCATATTCTTGCTGATATTTTAATTTTCATGCTGCAAAGGTAGCGAGTAAAAATGTAAATTCATACCACTTTTTTTGCACATAATTGCACTATACAAATAAGTTGCTGCCAATGATTCGGTTGTTTCGTGTTGTATAACATATTGTCATTTTTAAAGGTTAGGTTATAAATTCGTAATTTTGCAGTCGCATTGAATTATTTCGTTGAAAAATAACATCATTTTCAGAAATTTAGAATCAAACTTTATACCAAACAACAATGAAAAAAATTACGCTTTTGCTATTCGTGGCACTTATGGCTGTTATGTCGGCCAAGGCGTGGCGCAATATGCCTATGCCCAAACTGCACATCGAAGGAAGATATCTTGTTGATGAAAACGGCAACAAGGTAAATCTTCATGGCGTGGCGCAGACCTACAGCCCTTGGTTTAACGAGAAGGGCAAGTATTGGGACAACTACGATGTGGACAACTGTCTGAACTATAACAAACGAATGATTTCGGGAGTTCTCGACAAGGGCTACAAGATTAACGTGCTTCGCCTGCACATGGACCCTTATTGGAGCAATAATCCAAGCGCAAATAATGGTGACGAGAGCGATATCTCGGCTTTCAACATGCTTCGCTTCAAGCAATATTTCAACTCGGTTTTCTACGAGATGGCAAAGTATTGCGAGGCAAACGGAATCTACGTCGTTATGCGTCCGCCGGGCGTGTGTCCCAAGGAGATTACCGTAGGCGACAACTATCAGAAATACCTTATAAAGGTGTGGGAATATGTTGCCGAGCGTCTTGTAAAAGAAGGCAACACATCGATAATGATTGAGCTTGCCAACGAGCCTGTAAAAATCTATAAGACTGACGCTTCGGGCAAAAAGATAACATCTGGCGCATCTTTCGACTATTTTCAGCCTATTGTCGATGCAATCCGCGCAAAGGGATGCAACAACATAATCTGGGTTCCCGGACCGGGATATCAGAGCGATTATCGCGACTATGCCGTTAAGCCAATCATTGGCAATAACATTGGCTATGCCGTTCATTGCTATCCGGGCTGGTTTGGAAGCGATGCCGAGGTTGAGAGCGCAGAGAATACCGGCGATGTTTCGGGCGGCGGATATAATGGCTTCATTAACGGATGGCACGAGCGCATTAATTGCGTTACCGACTTTGCCCCAATCATCGTAACCGAGATGGACTGGGCTGCTAAGAAATATGATTGCTCGTGGGGAAAATCAACAACTGGCGTAAGAGGCGGCGAAGGCTTCGGAGCAAACTTCAAGTTCCTTTGCGATTATACAGGAAACGTAAGCTGGACGGTCTTCACAGGTCTGAATCTCTTGGCTGAGTATGACGACAGCAAGCCCGACGGCTCAACATTCCTTACCGACCCCGAATCGTGCGCGCGTCCTGTGTACCGCTGGTTCAAGGACTATGCAGCCGAGTGGCCTAATCCAACAGCGGATGCCCGCAAACTGGTGAGCCTCGAACTGGGTTGTGCCGACAATTTCAAGATTCTTCCGGGCAACGCCATCGCCATTCCTGTTGATGCTACGTTTGCTGACGGACACAAGTCGTGCGTAAGCGCAACAGCCGATTACAGCATCAGCAATCCTTCGGTGGCATCGTTCAAAAACGGCATGTTGTTGTGCAATGGAGTGGGCGAGACCGATGTCGTAATATCGCTAACCGACGACTTTGGCACACGAAAAGAGGTGAGCGTTCATCTGTCGCTTACTCCGTTCCCGTTGTCGGCCGATTCTTTCAATCCGAATATCTGGGAGAAGGGCTCGTTCGATGAGAAGACAGGCACGCTCGTTACCGGAAAATACGGCTTCGGCGGATGGACATACAACAACGGCTTAGATATGTCGGACTACAAGTATCTTGTTGTCGAGTTGTACGAGAAACAAAATGCTGGCGCCGAAATTCACCTGTTCGACGAGAACGATTATTGGGCACAGAAGGCAACGATACAAATAGGTACTCGTACCCGTGTGGTAGAGGAACTTGCAACCCTGAAAAAAGGAAACGGCGTTACGCTCAATACAGAGCACATCTATATTGCCGGATTCTGGTCGTATGGCGGAAATCCGATAAGGATTAAGAGCGTATTCCTTTCTAACGACAAGGACGCAACCGGGGCGGCAACTGGCATCGACGAGGTTGAGGCTCTGCCAGACTGTGGCGACAACGTAATATACAATCTTCGCGGCCAGCGAGTAGTAAACCCAACTCCGGGAATCTACATCAAGAACGGTAAGAAAATAGTTATAATTTAGGTTAATATTATTATGTAAAAGTGAAAGAAGAGAGCCATCGTTGCCGAGGCTCTCCTCTTTTCGTTATGAATGTTGTTGGGCAAGGTTTAGTCCATTTGTTGTCTCTTGCCGATAAAACAGAACCTTTTCGAAACTTTATCCTCTGGGTCGATAATGTAGAAATAGCCCTTGATATAAGACGATTTGCTGTCAATATTATACTCTAGTGCAATTCGTAGTACAAAATGGTCGTTAACGTAAGAGTCTTCATAAACATCTCGTCGCGACATGGTGAATTTCTCCAATTTTTGGTTTATCACAACGTAGGCTGTTCCTGCCGAATCTGTTACAAGCATATACTTGCCGTTTTCCATGTCTTCTGAGTTTTTGAAGTACTTGTAGGCTCTTCCGCTGATGTTTTGGGGAATAGAATCGAAAGTTCCGATTTCCACTCTAAGAGTGTCGTCTTTTATCGTATTTTTCTTCTTTCTGATATAATCAATCCACGATTTTGCTGCTCGCTTTTCTAAGCGAAACATGTCGATATACACATAGTCAAATTCGCTGCTGCGGATGTGGAGCGTGTCTTTATCGAAAGTGCATTTGCACTTTGTTGTCCATTTTGTATGATTTCTAAAATTGCAGTAAAGTTGCTGGTCTTTAATAACGTAAGGGGTGAAATTGAAATCATTGCCAGATGTTTCTTCAGAGAAAAATCCTATCGAATTTTCCGTGATTTTTATTATTTTCTCAAAATTGTCTTTTTCCATCCAGTAACCACATAATTTTTCTCTCAATGCCAAATCGAGTTCTGGATTTTTACTGGTTTGGTTTATTAAGTCATCAAAGTAATAGAAATTTCCTTTGAACTTTCCAGTCGATATGTTTTCAACATTGCATATTTTGTATTCGTTGTCTTCCTTGCATAGGGTCACTTTAAGGTCGGCATCTGTTCTTGTTATAATACCTTCGCAGTTTTCCAGAGCAGCCGAATAGTGCACATGAAATACGTTTTCTTCCATTTTTCTTATGGTCATGCCCTTAATTGAAAGTTCGTCGGTATCGAAATTGGCAACAAGCAAACGACCGTAAGAATTTTCATACGCTTCAATCAGTCTTTCTCCGTACTCTTTCGTGCAATATTTCTTGCAGAAATCATTGTAGAGAGGGTAGTGATAGAGATAGTTGTATTTGTTATCAATTTTTTGGTATCTCGAAATAGAATCGAATTCGGTAAAGACTGTTTTAATGAATTGTATTTGTGCCTTTTCAGAATCTTCCTTGCAACCTATTGTCAGTAGGGTGATAAGCAAACAAAAGATGTAGGTTATTTTTCTCATTTTTAACGTTTTTTGTTCTTGTAACCATTGGAATGACGCCAATGAATATACAAATGTACAAAATTTAATCTGTAGGGGATGAAAATTAGCAGAAAATGATATGGCTCATCTTCCTCTTTGTTGATTCTGAGCACTTTTCGAATGGCAGAATGTTAGATTTATGAACGTAGCCCACAAACTTTTGCTCATACTTCAGCGTTACTCTGTACCAATCGCTGTCTTGGCATGGCGTGAAGAAGAAAATCTGATTATTCTGAATCTTTGCAACAGGCTTTGATGTTGCGTTCTTCTCTTTTCTTACATATACATACCCGTTCTTGCTTTTGGGCACGCAAGGCATCAGTAGATAGTTCCTTTCGCTTGCCAGACTTCTTCCGTTGGAGTCGTAAACGCCAACAAACGGGTCTATGTCTGGTCGCTCTGTTGAAATACAAAAATAAAGCTTTTGCTTGTCGATTGTTAATGCAACAACAGAGTCCAGCGGATGTCCATAACTGAAAACTCTTGCTTTCTTTACGGCATTGTAAATGTATTCCTTACTTTTATTAAGCAATAGCGAATTTCGGGAGCAAACGCCATGGTTTATGGTTATGTTGTTGGCATTGCTGCGAAATAGCTTTTCGTAGAATATTCTAACACAGTCCCTACATGTCGATTGTTCAATATTAGCATCGTCCCCTGCGTAAATCTCCTTGACTGGCTCTGAATCATTTTTTACTGTCGATACATAAAAATCAATCTCATGACCGTTTATACTTACTGACAGACAAGAAATATTTTTAGGATAGTAGCCCGTTGAGACATCGCCTTTATTTATTGCCTCGTATATGTATTTCTTGCTTTTGTTAAAGCGCAAAGCCTTGCACGAGTAAATCCTGTAACCAACTTGCAGACTTCCGTTTGGACGCTCAAAAACCTTCTCATAAAGTCTCTTTACCCTTTCTTTGCTGATGTTCTGTGCTGCAGAAAAAGTGCAGCACAAGAAAATCAACAAAGAAAGGATTATCCATTTTCTCATCCCTTCTACAATTTAATCAATGCTTTCTTTGCCCATTCAACCATCTTTACTTCATTCTCCGTAAAGTCTTCGGCTGAAGCCTTCCATGTAGAATCAGGCATGTACCAGAAGAACTGGCTGAAATATTCGTTCAGTTTTGCATCCTTGAACACATATCCGCGGTGAGCGTAAGGCAGATTGCGCAGAAGGCGTTGCTCTGATGGCGTTAAGAACTCGGGTGTTTCAATATTGCCGTTCGTCTTGTGCTTGTAGGCATATTCTTCCGAAATCCAAACGTCGTTGCGGTCGTAAAACTCGCCAATTTTCATCGCTTTGTTTTCCTTGTAGTATATATTGTCTACAGCAAGAATCTTCAGGTCGCTTGTTGGACTGAAGTTCTTGCAACTCCACTCTATAGCACCGTTTCTGATGGCTATTTCTTCGCCGTTTGGAGTATTGCGAAACTTGCCGAATCCTTTGGTTACGTTGTAGTTGCCTCCGGCAAAAGGACCTTGCAGGAAGAAATGCTTTGCCGTCTCCGGAACGGAAATGCAGAGCGTGAAATCGTCAATCTTTCCGCCTGCCCATCGTGCGGCAGGAGTGAGCCAGTATGCCACGGTAAAGGCATCGAACTGACCGCCGCCCTCGTCGTATTTGTAGGTGTGGTGAATGTGGTTTTCGCCCGGCTGGAAAGTTGCCTCGAAGTAGTAGACATGGGCGTATGGGGCAAGTTCCTTTGTCTCTTTGTTTTGCAGACCGTTATCCCAAGCACCTTCGGCAATCTCATGGTAGTCTTTACCGCCAAGAACCCATTTCGACTTGTCTACCGGAAAATGTGAGTAGTCAAGATATTTGGTTGAGTCTTTCTCGTTAGTAAGCACAAAGGCATATTCGTTCGAGAAATTTATAGGCTTGCCATTCATCTCAATCTTGAAGTCGTGAATGTTTGGATGTCCCGTATTTGCTTTTTCCGGAACATGTGCCCACGAGTCTTCAATCTTGGCCTCGAATCCCATTTTTATGGTCTGTGCTTTTGACGACGAGTTGACGAATACATAGTCTACATCGACGTATGTTTGGTTATTGTCGTTTAGTTGGATGGTGAGTTTCTCCTTTGCAACTTTGACTGTGGTGTTTGATATTGGCACCAGATGATTTCCGCTTATGTAAAATCCGCCATCGTTGGCGAAAAGTACGGTAGCAAGAGATGACAGTATTGCACACGCAATAGTGCGAAAAAGATTAAGTCTCATTGTAGTAAAGTGTTAATTTTAGTTCTTAAATAATGGTTGATGTTTGTTGTTTTTCGTGGCAAATATAGTTGAATATTTTTATCTGAAGAAAGTTTTCGAGATAATTTATCGACTTTTCTTTTTTTGTACGATTTTGTGATTTTTAAAGATGTGTACGTCTGTTGGAGCACTCCTTCAGAGTGCTTGCCGTTGATGATGCCAAATGCCGCAGGTAGTTGCGACCTACGGTTGCAGAACGGAGATGCCTTCTGCTGAATTCCTCGTTCTGCCGAATTTGCAATTTGGCAGCACCAAAAAACGCGAGTTTGCAACTCGCATTGTCGATATGCGACAAAAAGTTATGTGCGTAATGTTTTTATCGGTGGGAATTTTTGCGTCCCTTTGGTAGCGACCAGAGGTCGAGCGGCAAATTCGGCAGAATCAAGGGGCTATGTGGCAATCTTCTGCAAACTTAGAGCTAATTGAATTGATAGGATTTTAGTCGAACCACCATCGAACCATTTGGCTCACCTTCGGCTTACTTCCCTGTACCTTGGACGTACCTTGGATGTACCTTGCACGTACCTTGCCACTATTTTGTATTTACCAAAAGAACAATTTATACTAAAATTGTTTTATATACACTCACTGTAATTATGAATTATGATTTTTGAATTCCGAATAGTTAACTGTTAATTAATAAGATTTTTTCAACTTTCTCTAAAGAAATTGTCAACTGTCAATTGTGAATTATTATCGGCTTTCTTCCCCGTACCTACTCCGTAGCTACTCCGTAGCTACCCCGTACCTACCCCGTACCTACCCCGTAGCTACTCCCCTGCTATCGGCTTACTTCTTCGAACCTTGCCCGTACCCTCCGGCTTACCATCGGCTTGCTATCCCCTTACTACCCCCCTTGCTTGCCCGAACCTTCTGCCTTACTTGATACGTTTTTTCAAATTTCAACTCTCAACTTTCAAGTTTCCCATTGTCAATTATCTTTCAACTCTCTCTTCAAAGTTTTTGTATAATGCAATTTATGCGAAAAAAAGATGCGTCGGCAACAAATTGCTACCGACGCATCCGATTATAATGCTATTTCTTGTTCAGTTCCTGTTTCTTTTTGTCGAGTTCCTTCTGCTGCTTGTCAAGCTTGTCCTGCTGTTTCTTCAGCTTTTCGAGCTCCTTTCGCTCCTTGGCTTCCTGTTCGCGCTTCTCCTTGTTAGCCTTGAACTCGTCTTTTATTGCCTTCTCCTTCAAGTACATCTCGCCCTTGAACTGTTCAGAATCGTCCTTCATCTTTTCCTTTTCAATCTTGGCGCGTTCCTCAATAACGGCAACCTTAGTCTTGTAGGCTGACTGTTTTTTCGCCTCCTTCTTTCTCTGCGGAGCAACTTCCGGAATGTTCTTCGGCTTTTCTTCCTTCTTCTCAGCCTTGTTTTCTACCATTTTTGCGCCCTTCTCCTTTACAGGCTTAGCCGATTTGTCGGCCTTTGCCTTTGGAGCGGTGTAGCCTACCTCGAACTGGAAGGATGCAGCCGGCATTCCGTTGGTATTGTAGAGCGATAGGATAGGATTGTCGTCCCACGCATAGCGCACGCTCTTAGGCTGTTTCACGTCGGGACACGAAATGGTTACCGTCTTGCCGTCTGATGTGGCGTCGGCCTTGTAATAGAAGCCGCTTTCGCCAGCCAGTTCGAAGCCTCGCAGCGAGCCTTTCTGCACATCTTCGCGCGTGAACGACAGAACGACTGCTCCGTTCTTGCCAGCCTTAACATCCTTAACCACAGGACCTTCGGCAATCATCTTGTCCTTTTTGTAGACAAGTCGCTCAATCTGAAGGAATACGCGCTCGGCAACATCGCGCTTTTTCAGAGGGTGAATGTCGTTCCACTCGCCAAGACCGAGAGCCGTTGCAAGGGCAGCATCTGGAATAAGCGTGCTTGCCTCGCGCTGTGCGTTGCGTAGAGCCGCCCATTCGCTGTCGAAAGGCTTGTCGTGCGTGTCCATAAAGTTGGCAAGTTGAACGATGATGAATGGGTTAGAATAGCCCTGACGCTTGCGCCAGTCGGCAACCATCTTCTGCAAGAGGTCTGAATATTCGTTTGCGCGACTTGTGTTGCTCTCGCCTTGGAACCATACCGTTCCGCAGAAACGGAACTTGTTGAGCGGAGCAATCATTCCGTAGTACAGACCAATTGGCTTGTACTGGAAGAATGTCTGACCTGCGCGTGCCGGCATTCTTGAGCCTATCTTGTGTCGCCAGTTCTGCGATAGTGCAATCTCGTAGCCGTTGTTGAACGTTAGTTTGTAAGGCTTCTCTCTTACGAAACTTGGCTTACCCTGATAGCTAATAACGCGCACCGCGATGATATTTTTGCCGGCGCGGAGCAAGTCTGGTCTCACCTTATATATTCGCGGCGGATACTGATATCCTGTTGAGCCAACGCATACGCCGTTTACATAAACGCTGTCGGCATCGACAATGCAGCCCAGTCTGAGCACGGCCTCCTTGCCGGCGCATTTCTCCGGAACGTCTATTTCCTGACGCAGCCAGTGCGAGCCGTTCACAATCTTGCCGTCGGGTGCTCCCCAGTCGCTGAACATATCAACCATTTCCCATTTATTGTCGTCGAAGTAGAGCGATGTCCATTCGGTCAGTCCGTGGTCTGTTTCGTTCAGGATATTGTTCCAAGTGCGCATCTTCTCGGCCTCCTCCTTTAGCGTCTTTTCGATATAGCCGTTCTGATAGCATTTGTCTGCTTCTTTACGGTAAGCCGGATAGTTCTCGAGTGCGTCGTAGTGCATCCAAGCCTCGATAGGAGAGCCTCCCACGCTTGAGTTTACGATGCCCACCGGAACGTTCTCGCTTATGTTAATGTTCATGCCCAGATAGTAGCATAGTGCCGACATCTCGGGAGCGTTCTTTGGGTTGAGCTCCTTCCAGTCGCACGCCTTGAAATCGTTTTGCGGCTCTCTGAAGTTGAACGTAAGCGGAATCTTAACATATCTCACGTTGGTGTTTACTATGCTGTCCATGTCCTTCTTGTAAAGGTCGGCTGTGCGTCGCATCGGCAGTTCCATGTTGCTCTGTCCCGAGCAGAGATATACATCGCCTATGAGAATGTTGTTTATCTTGATGTCGTTTACCAAAAGTGTGTACGGACCGCCGGCCTTCATTGCCGGAAGCGATATTTCCCATTCGCCGCTTTCGCTTGCGATGGTCTTCACCTTCTTTCCGTTCAGAGCGATGAAAACGTTTTCCTTAGGGTCGGCCCAGCCCCATATTCTGATTTCTGCATTCCGCTGTATCACCATATTGTCTGAAAAAATCTTTGGCAAGCGGACGGTGGCGTTTGCAACTAATGCTGACAGAAGCAAAGCCAAGGAAAGGAATGCTTTTTTCATATTAAAAAATAATTAACGTTATCTTGTTATCAAATGCAAAGTTAGTCATTATTAGCGTAATGGCAAAAGCTTGTACAAACAAAAAGTTCTCAACTTCACAGTTGAGAACTTCTTTTAACTCTTTTTCCAATCTTTTTTACCTTATTAATCCAAATGATATTTTAATTTACACTTAGTTCTTCTTTAAAAGCAGTGCAAAGATAATACTATCTGTTGGAAACTGCAAATAAAATTGACGGAATTTTTCAAAAATAATGTTTTTTAACACTATCGTTCGTTGTTTTTAAATGATTTTAACAATTCAGGCCACTTGTCTGAAAGTTCTTGCATTGAGTGCAGAAGAAGATTCGCGCCTTCGCACAGCAGAACGCTGTCGGGCAGCGGACCTGTGTTTACGGCAATCGTGAAGATGTTTGCCGCCACTCCAGCCTGAACTCCAAGCGGAGCGTTCTCTACAACGATGGCCTCATTTGGCTTTACACCGGCTTTCTGAAGTCCCATCAGATATGGCTCTGGATTAGGCTTGCCGTATTTTACGTCGAAAGCCGTAACCATCTTGTCGGATGTAAAAATGCCGGGAAAGTGCGTGTTCAGTCTGTCGAGCAGAGATTTCTGTCCGCTTCCTGTTACCAGAGCGTTTTGCAGACCGTCAGCCTTGATTTTGTTCAGTAGCTCGGCAGCTCCGGGCATAGGGCCAGCCTGTGGGCACTTGTTGAATACTTCGGTCTTCCAAGCATAAATCTGCTGCTTCTCTTCCTCGGTTGCATCGCGCCCCCATGTGCGCTGTGCCAGAATGTTGATTGTACCGGCTCCCGTTCTGCCTTCGTGCATGTAAGCCTCTTCCTTTGTCATGGGCAGACCGTACTTCTTCATTCCTTCGCTCCAAGCAAGGGCATGGTTCGGCATCGAGTCGAACAGTACGCCGTCCATATCAAAAAGTACGGCTTTGAGGTTCATTTCCTCAAAGCCGTGTTTTTTCATATAATCTGTTTTTTCTCTCTTAAACATATATTATTTTAGTTTTTCCTGAATAGCCTTGCTTTCTGCTTCGTATCCCGGCTTGTTTAGGAGGGCAAACATGTTCTTCTTGTAAGCCTCTACGCCCGGCTGGTTGAAGGTATTTACGCCCAGAACCTCGCCGCTGATGCCGCAGGCCTTCTCGAAGAAGTAGATTACCTGACCGAGGTAGTACTCGTTAAGCACAGGAACAACAAGACGCATGTTTGGAACGCCGCCGTCTACGTGTGCAAGCTGAGTTCCGAGCTCTGCCATCTTGTTAACCTCGTCGATGCGCTTGCCTGCAAGGAAGTTCAGACCGTCAAGGTTCTCCTCATCTGAAGGAACGGTGAGCTTCTTGCATGGCTCTTCGATAGATATTACTGTCTCGAAGATTGTTCTTTCGCCTTCCTGAATCCACTGTCCCATAGAGTGAAGGTCGGTTGAGAAGTCTACTGCTGCAGGGAACAGACCTTTCAGTTCCTTGCCCTCGCTCTCGCCGTAAAGCTGCTTCCACCATTCGTTCATGTAGTGAAGTTTTGGCTGGAAGTTAACGAGAATCTCAATCTTCTTGCCATCGGCATAGAGAGCGTTGCGAACGGCAGCGTATAAAGCCGATGGATTCTCCTCGAAAGGAACGTTTGTTGCTGTTGCCTTCTCCATCTCGGCTGCACCTGCAACAAGCTGCTCGATGTCGAAGCCAGCCACTGCGATAGGAAGCAATCCTACTGGAGTGAGCACAGAGAAACGACCGCCCACGTTGTCTGGAATAACGAATGTTGTGTATCCCTCCTTGTCGGCTGTTGTGCGTGCTGCGCCCTTCTTGGCATCTGTTACGGCAACGGTAACCTTGCGGGCAACATCCTTGCCTCTCTTGCCTTCGCACTGCTTCTTCAACAAGCGGAAGGCGATGGCTGTCTCGGTTGTTGTACCGCTCTTAGATATGTTGATTACACCGCAATTCTTGTCCTTCAGATATTCTGTAAGCTCGGCAAGATAGTCCTCGCCGATGTTGTTGCCGGCAAATACGATTGTCGGATTCTTCTTATCCTGAACAAGCCATTGGAAACTGTTGCCCAGTGCCTCGATAACGGCGCGTGCGCCAAGATAACTGCCGCCGATACCTGCAACAACAACTACCTCGCAGTTCTCGCGAAGCACGTTTGCGCAAGCCTTCAGGTCGGCAATGTGCTGAGCAGTTATTGATGATGGCAAGTGAAGCCAGCCCAAGAAGTCGTTACCCTTACATGTGCCGTTCTCGAGTGCTTCCATGGCAGCCTTTACCTTTGGTTCGTATGACTTGATTTTCTCTACTGATACGAAAGGCGTTGCCTTGCTGATGTTTAAACTAATATTTTTCATATATGCAGTATTAAAATATCTATACTTCTGATGAATTTGTTATGCGGCGCAAATTTAAGATATTTCTTCTTAAAAGAACTCGTGTTATGTTAATTTTTTGGTAATTGTTGTCGGAAAGGATTGCATTTTGCTATAAAAGTATAATTCGCTTGCTTCGGCATCCGTTCCGGAGGGCAGGACATAAAAAAATACCGACGCCATTATCTGAAGGCGTCGGTAAGTAATTTTATTTCAATCTGTGGCGAGATATGCTCGTACAGAATATTGTACACGGCATCGAGTATCGGCATGTTAACGTGATAGTGCTTGTTAATCTCCTTCATGCACTTTGTTCCGTAATAGCCCTCGGCAATCATCTCCATTTCAATCTGGGCGGTCTTTACCGAATAACCCTTTCCAATCATCGTTCCGAACACACGGTTTCGGCTGAAGTTCGAATATCCCGTAACCAGAAGGTCGCCAAGATATGCCGAGCTGATGATTTTGCGGTTCTCCATCGGGCTAACCGTATTTACGAATCTTTCCATCTCCTGAACGGCGTTGGAAATCAGCACGGCTTGGAAGTTGTCGCCCATACCCATGCCGTTGCATATTCCGGCGCAGATGGCGTAGACGTTCTTCAGCACGGCTGCAAACTCAATTCCGAAGAGGTCGAGGTTTACCGATGTCTTGACGTATGGGCTTGATATGAAGTTGGCAAGGCATGTTGCCTTCTCCTCGTCCTTGCAGCCCACGGTAAGATAGCAGAGTCGTTCGAGAGCCACTTCCTCGGCGTGCGACGGACCGGCTATCACGGCAAGATTCTCTTCCGGAACGCCGTAGACCTGATGGAAGTATTCAGAAACAACCAGATTCTCGTCGGGAATGATTCCCTTGATTGCCGTAACTATGAACTTGTCCCTGATGTGAGTCTTCAGTTTTTTCAGATGACTCTTTACATAAGGCGACGGAGTTACGAAAATCAGCGTGTCGGAGTTCTCTACAATATCGTTAATGTCCGAAGAGAACGAAATTTTGTTTATGTCAAAGTGTACACTTTGCAGATATGCAGGGTTATGCCCGAGCCGTTTGAAGTCACTGATTCGGTCGTCTCGGCGGAGATACCAGTTCAAGTGATCCGTACTGTCGAGCATAATCTTGGCAATGGCGGTAGCCCAACTACCACCTCCCAATACTGCTATTCTTCCACAATCTGTCACAGTCTATATTTTATTCGTCAACAACAATCTTGCCGATTATTGCGTTCAATTCGTCAACAGAAGGCTTCTGGATGTCAAGTTTGTACTTCTTGATAATCTCGCCAATCTGCTGCTGTACAGCCTGAGCCTTAGTGCCTGCAAGGTCCTTAACGAGGTTGTATCCTGCCTTCTGAAGCACAGGAACGATGTCTTCGCTAAAGCCGAGTTCAACATATTTGCTTGCTGCATCCTTCGGAGCCTTCTTCTCTGGCTTCATTGTAGGGAAGAGCAGAACCTCCTGAATTGTTGGCTGACCAGTCATAAGGATAGCCAAGCGGTCGATACCGATGCCGATACCTGAAGTTGGAGGCATTCCGTACTGAAGTGCGCGAAGGAAGTCGTGGTCTATTACCATTGCCTCGTCGTCGCCCTTGTCGGCAAGCTTCATCTGCTCAACAAAACGCTCTTCCTGGTCTATTGGGTCGTTCAGCTCAGAGTATGCGTTTGCAAGTTCCTTACCGTTTACCATCAGCTCAAAACGCTCTGTAAGTCCCGGCTTGCTGCGGTGCATCTTTGTCAGAGGCGACATCTCAACAGGGTAGTCGGTGATGAATGTAGGCTGAATGAATGTGCCCTCGCAAGTCTCGCCGAAGATTTCGTCGATAAGCTTGCCCTTGCCCATTATTTCAGTATCCTCAACACCAAGTTTCTTTGCAATCTCGCGCATCTCGTCCTCGCTCATTGTTGAAAGGTCGTAGCCTGTCTTCTCCTTGATGGCATCGAGGATAGGCAGACGGCGGTATGGAGCCTTGAACGATACGATGTTGTCGCCAATCTTGACTTCAGTTGTGCCGTTTACAGCGATACAGATTTTCTCAAGAAGGTTCTCGGTGAATGTCATCATCCAGTTGTAGTCCTTGTATGAAACGTAAAGTTCCATGCAAGTGAACTCTGGGTTGTGTGAGCGGTCCATACCCTCGTTGCGGAAGTTACGGCCAATCTCGTAAACACCTTCGAAACCGCCTACGATAAGACGCTTCAGATAAAGCTCTGTTGCGATACGCAGGTAGAGGTCAACGTTCAGGGCGTTGTGGTGTGTGATGAATGGACGGGCAGAAGCACCGCCGGCAATCTGCTGCAATATAGGAGTCTCCACCTCGGTGAAGCCAGCCTCGTCGAATACCTGACGCATGGTGCGCAGGATTGTTGCTCTCTTCAAGAATGTGTCCTTTACGCCGTTGTTTACGATGAGGTCAACGTAACGCTGGCGATAACGGAGCTCAGGGTCGTCAAATGAATCATATACCTGTCCGTCCTTCTCCTTTACGATTGGGAGTGGCTTAAGGCTCTTTGCAAGAACTGTCAATTCTTTGGCGTGAACGCTGATTTCGCCTGTCTGTGTGCGGAAAACAGTACCCTTTACGCCAATAAAGTCGCCAAGGTCAAGAAGTTTCTTGAACACTGTGTACATTTCGAGTTCAGGAGTATTCACATCGTCGCGTGTGATATAAACCTGAATTCTGCCTTTTGAGTCTTGCAGTTCGGCAAAAGATGCCTTACCCATAACTCGTCGGCTCATCATACGGCCAGCAATACAAACTTCTCTTGGTTCATCATCGTCCTTGAACGCCTCTTTAATCTCAGTAGTGTACGCGTTTGTCGGATACTCTGCAGCAGGATATGGGTCTATTCCCATAGCGCGCAATTCGTTAAGGCAATTGCGGCGGTTAATCTCCTGTTCACTCAGTTCTAATATGTTCATATTTGATTTTTAATGACTTTTAAAATCACAAATTTGATGGCAAAATTACAAAATCTTTTTTATACGCTATTTCTGTTTTACGAAAAATGTAATAAAATGTTAAAAAAAATACTCAAATTTGGTGGTTTTATATATAATACTTAAATTTGCAACTGATTATTAAGATATCTAATTCTAATTTAGTTAAATGGTAGTTTGGTTGATATTGGGCTTTGCGTTTGCCGTTTTGGGCATAGCCTATCTATATAGTTGTAAAGATTATTATCTTGAACAAGAAGGCTTCGTGGCTTCACTCTTGTCGTTTTTCTGTCCAAAGAACGACGAAAGCGGGGGCAGCGAAGAACCTGTCCGTCAGCAGCGCACATCGTTTGTGAGCACCGATACTATATGTACTTGCGAGGCGCCGGTGGCGCAGAATCCTTTCGGACCGTTGCAGACGAAGGAACTTGACAGCTACATGATTGGCGATGAGATTATCTGCAACCGTGTTCTGTACTCAAAGAATGCGGAGGGCGGACTCGAAGCTATTGCGTATATAAGTAAGGTAGTAGAGGAGTATCTTGCAGAAGATGAAACGAGAAACGAATTCTTGAAGCATCTTGGAACAGATGATACTACCGTTGCAAAGATTGAGCCTGTAATCATGAACTACGAGGTGGTGAGCATTGGCGAAAGTGCCTTCAGCATGATTCAGGGATTGCAGGAGATTGTCATTCCTGATACGGTTACGGAGATTGGCGACAGCGCATTTTCGGGCTGCGTAGATTTGAAGACTGTCAGACTTGGATCTGGCATCCAGAATATTGGCGTAGGCGTTTTTGAAGATTGCAAGTGTCTTGAATCTGTCTATTTCGATGGCGATACTTTACCAGTGTGCGAGGATAGCACGAAACTTCAGAAATGTATTCTTCGTGTTCCAGAGAAGAGTTTTTGCAGCATAATTGCATCGCCTTTCGGACAGCAGTTTAAGCAGATTACCGACGGGAGATATGTTAAAAGCGGATTGTGGACTTTCAGATATCTGCAAGACCGCAAGAAAGTCGAAATCGTGAAGTTTGACGGTCGTGACAGCGAAATCGAGATTCCTTCGAGTGTTATTCTCGAGGGCTTGGGCGTTGTTGTCGCAGGCATCGGCAAAAATGCTTTCCGTGATAATCAGCGACTTGTGAATGTGAAGTTTTCAAGCCGACTCACTTTCATTTCAGACCATGCTTTCGAAGGCTGCTCATCGTTGCATAAGATTGATGTACCCGACAATGTGGCGCGTATCGGAGCAGGTGCTTTCTGCGGATGCGAGAATGCCGTAGAACTCCGTTTGCCTGAGAATCTTACAACCCTGAAGGTTGCCACGTTCAAGAAATGCAAGGCTTTGCGCAAGATTACCCTTCCGCTGAATCTTCAGCGACTTGAGGACGATGCTTTCAGCCTCTGCTCGTCAATCAATGCCATCGATTTTCCGCCTACGGTTACGGAGATTGGAATCCGTACATTCTCGCAGTGTGTGGCTTTGACAGATGTCCAACTTCCGGAGAACCTGCAAAAACTTGGTAATGCGGCGTTTGGCGACTGCATAAACATGGAACATATCAGTTTTCCTAATGGTTTCTCAAAACTTCACAAGGCAGAAATGATTGATGCCATTCAGGGCTGCGAGAAACTTAATGTCACGGAATTGTTAAAAAATAATAATTAAACGTAAAATAATCTCCTTTTTCTTTGGCTTTAATAGCAATTATATATATATTTGTGGTGTGATACCCGAAATCTTGTTTATACTCCGTTTTGAGGAGTAAATTGCATAAAACCAAAGTATTATGAAGAAATTATTACTACTGGCTATGCTGGCCGTCATTTCGGTCGCAGCCACTGCACAGACAATTAAGAAGGTAAAGGCGAATCAGGTTCTTTACTTCGATCATGAATCCGTAGCGAAGGCATTTGAAGAAAAGTGGGTGCATAATGGAAAGGGCGAGAGCATCTTTGCATATAAGACTTGTCTCCAGACCATCGATCCTACAAGCGATAAGGTTATTCAGCCGCAGCGAATGGAAGGCGTAATTGTCAAGCAGGAAGGCTCTCACAAGGAGATGACACTTGCCGTTACCGGATGTAAGGGCGTGATTGTATATTGCGCAAACAAGGGCTCTGACTATGCCCGAAACCTTTATGTGAAGGCTCACTTCAGCGGAGCATTCTGGGGTTCTGTTGAACAGGTTGTCGACAAGAGCGGCTCGGCTGCTGTAAAATACGAGAATCTGAATCCAAACCACGATTATACAATAAGTATAACAGCATCTGGAGATTTGGTATGTTATGCTATCAAGTTTCTCAAGTAACAAATTTTCAATTGTGTAAATATTGGCCGTTGTTCAGTTTTTTATTGGGCAACGGTTTCTTTTTTGAAATAAATGTAGTATCTTCGCAGCGAAAAATAAAACACTTTTTTATAATATGAAGACTTTAGAGAAAATTTTTGCAGAGAAGCTTCTTAAGATTAAGGCTATCAAGTTGCAGCCAAACAGTCCTTTTACTTGGGCATCAGGCTGGAAATCACCATTCTATTGCGACAACCGCAAGACTCTGTCTTATCCTGAGTTGCGCAGCTTCGTAAAGACTGAGTCTGCACGAATCATCATGGAGGAGTTTCCGGGCGTGGATGCTGTTGCAGGTGTTGCTACTGGTGCAATTCCGCAGGGCGCACTTGTTGCCGATTTGCTTAACAAGCCATTTGTTTACGTTCGCTCTAAACCAAAAGATCACGGTCTTGAGAACCTTATCGAAGGCGAACTTCGTCCGGGAATGAAGGTTGTTGTGCTCGAAGACCTTATCTCAACCGGCGGCAGCAGTCTGAAGGCTGTCGAGGCTATCCGCAACAGCGGATGCGAGGTGCTCGGCATGGTTGCATCTTATACTTACGGCTTCGACGTTGCAGTTCAGGCATTCAAGGATGCCAAGGTTAAGCTCATCACACTTACAAACTACGAGGCTGTTGTTGATGTTGCTCTGAAGACTGAATATATTACAGAGGCAGATGTTCAGGTTCTTAACGAATGGAGAAAAGATCCTGCACACTGGAATGTATAAATAAGAAATATGTCATTACATAAATACGAAAGTTCTGTAAAAACCATCCCTTATACACGAGAGATGGTTTTCTCTAAGTTATCGGATCTGAGCAATCTGCAAAACGTAAAGCAGAAACTTGACAATCCGGAATTGGTTGCAAAACTGAAGGAACAGGCAGACGGCGATCAGGTTGAGAAGATGATTCCTGTGCTCAAGAGTCTTACTTCAGACACCGATTCGGTAAGCGTTTCAGTTCCGCCAGTGGGCAACCTCACTCTTCGCGTTGTTGAGCGCGAGGAAAAGTGCATAAAGTACGCATTGGAGAATGTTCCGATAAACGCAAATCTGTGGATTCAACTTTTGCCAATCGACGCAAATTCGTGCAAGATGAAGGTCACTATCGGTGCCGACCTTAACCTTATCATGCGCGGAATGCTTGGCGGAAAGCTCGAGAAGGGTGCAGAGGGCATTGCAAATATGCTTTCGCGCATGCCTTATACTGAATTCTAATAAAACAAGACTATGGCTACAAAACTTTGGGAAAAGAACGTTCAGGTGAACGAGGAAATCGAGAAGTTTACCGTTGGTAGAGACCGTGAGATGGACTTGTATCTTGCAAAGTACGATGTGCTCGGTTCTATGGCTCACATAACGATGCTCGAGAGCATCGGACTGCTTGGCTCCGACGAACTTCCGAAACTTCTTTCCGAGTTGAAGAATATCTATCGGCTTGCCGAAAAGGGCGAGTTCGTGATTGAGGACGGTGTTGAGGACGTACACTCGCAGGTTGAACTGATGCTTACGCGCATACTTGGCGACATGGGCAAGAAGATTCACAGCGGACGCTCGCGCAACGACCAAGTGCTTGTCGACCTGAAGCTTTTTACTCGTGCCGAGATTAAGGAGATTGCCGAAGAGGTAGAGGTGTTGTTCAACGAACTGATTGCACAGAGCAACAAGTACAAGAACGTGCTGATGCCGGGCTACACTCACTTGCAGGTTGCCATGCCGTCGAGTTTCGGACTGTGGTTCGGAGCGTATGCCGAGGGCTTGGTAGACGATATGATGTTCCTTCAGGCAGCGTTTAAGATTACCAACCGCAACCCTCTCGGTTCGGCTGCCGGATATGGCTCTTCTTTTCCGCTGAACCGCACGCTTACCACTAAGCTTCTGGGCTTCGACTCGATGGACTATAACGTGGTCTATGCACAGATGGGACGCGGCAAGACGGAGCGCAACGTTGCGTATGCCATGGCTTCGATTGCCGGAACGATTGCAAAACTTGCCTTCGATGCCTGCATGTTCAACAGTCAGAATTTCGCCTTCGTGAAACTTCCTGATGAGTGTACTACGGGTTCGAGCATCATGCCTCACAAGAAGAATCCTGATGTGTTTGAACTTACTCGCGCCAAGTGTAACAAAATTCAGTCGCTTCCGCAGCAGATTATGCTCATAATGAATAACTTGCCAAGCGGATATTTCCGTGACTTGCAGATAATAAAGGAGGTGTTCCTTCCTGCCTTTAAGGAGTTGAAGGATTGTCTGAAGATGACTTCATACATCATCAACAAGATGAAGGTGAACGAGAATATTCTCGACGATTCGCGCTACGACAATATGTTCAGCGTTGAGGAGGTGAACAGACTGGCTGCAAGCGGAATGCCTTTCCGCGATGCCTACAAGAAGGTGGGACTTGATATTGAGGCTGGAAACTTCAAACCTAACAAGGATATCCACCACACTCACGAGGGCAGCATCGGAAACTTGTGCAACGAGCAGATTCAGGCTCTGATGAGCGAGGTTGTAAGCGGCTTCAACTTCAAGACGATGGTTGATGCCGAGAATGCCTTGCTTGGCAGATAAAAAACAGAAAAATATTTCAGAGGGTTGAAGAAGATGGCGTGCCGTTCTTTTCTTCAATCCTTTTTTTATAATCTATAATACTATACCTTTATGAAATTCAGATTTTGTGGAAGGAGCGGCGTGCAGATGCCTGTTGTGTCGCTCGGCTTGTGGCATAACTTCGGCGATGTAGACGACTTCAAGGTTGCCACCGATATTGTTGTGTCGGCTTTCGACCAAGGAATATGCCATTTCGATTTGGCTAACAACTACGGTCCTGCGCCCGGTTCGGCAGAGACAAATTTCGGCAGAATTCTAAGAAATGAACTGGCTTCGCATCGCGACGAGATGCTCATTACATCAAAGGCTGGTCACGAGATGTGGCAGGGCGTTTATGGTGACGGCTCTTCGCGCAAGAATCTGATGGCGAGCATCAATCAGAGTCTGAAACGTACTGGACTTGAATATTTCGACATCTTCTATAGCCACCGATATGACGGCGTAACGCCGGTTGAGGAGACGATGCAGGCTCTTATCGACATTGTACGCCAAGGCAAGGCCCTCTATGTAGGCATATCAAAATATCCGCTCGACTTGCAGCAGAAATGCTACGACATTCTGCGCGAGGCAAAAGTTCCGTGTCTTGTAAGTCAGTACCGATACAGCATGTACGACCGCAAGGTTGAGGGCGGAGCGCTGAAGTGCGCTGCCGACAATGGTTCGGGCGTAGTGGCATTCTCTCCTCTGGCGCAGGGATTGCTTACCGACCGCTATCTGAACGGCATTCCGGAACATTCGCGCGCAGCGAGAGAGACTGGCTTCTTGCAGAAAGGACAGGTGTCGGAAGAACGCGTTGCGGCATCGATAAAACTGAATGAGATTGCGAAAAAGCGTGGACAGTCGCTGGCGCAGATGGCTTTGGCGTGGATTCTGAAAGATGAGCGAATGACATCGGTGATTATCGGCGCAAGTTCGGTTGAACAACTGAATAATAATATAAAATGTATCGATAACCTCGATTTCTCGGCCGAGGAACTTTCGCAGATTGAGGACATACTAAAAGACCCTGTTCTTTCGTTCTGATTATGAATCGGACTTGCGCATTGCAAACGAAATGCGCAAGTCCGATGATGTTAAAAGTGTGATATGAAACAAACATATAAAACAATTTTGGCGTTGATGCTGTGCCTCTGGACAACGGCGTGCGGCGACGTTTATAATTCAGGTTCAAGTTACAAGGTTAATTTCGGCTGCAACATGTCGTTCTCGCCGTATAATGTGGCGCAGAGCATGGGGCAGTTCATCAGCATACGCAAGAATGGCAGCTCGAAACTTCTGATAACGAAGATGGACGGCTCAACCCACACGCAGACGCTCACCGAGGCAAAACTGCTGTCGACGTATCTGGGGCTTGGCGGATTGATTCTCGGCACGCCGACGCTCAACAACGATAACCTTGGGTTGGTGTGCTACGATTTGGCTTGTCCTGAGTGCAATTTGGAAAGTGCGCGGGTCCAGTTCGATGACAAGGGCATTGCCAAATGTACGCGCTGCGGCAATCAGTACGACTTAAACAACGGAGGGATAGTTGTCGAAGGCAAAGGCAGGCCGTTGTGGAAATACAGAGTTACTCAGTCGGTAGACGGTTCGGTTCAGGTTTATAACTGATTCCGAGCCGTTTTTTTTATGTGCCGGCAATAATATCAGAATGTAAATAAAAACGCCTTTGAAGTGACAACCTTAAAAAATGAAAATGCTTTTGTAAACAAAAAATGCTGATTTTTCACTATTTTTCTTCCGATTTATAAGCGGTAAATTATAAGGTATCTGATAAGTTCCGCCAACTTCTCGAGAATAGCAAGGATGCTCTTCCGGTGGCATGTTTCACCACAAATGCCGAAACATCGTCGGGCAACAGCGGAAGTGCCGTGGTAAACGCGAAAGGCGAGTTGATAGGACTGAATTTCGACCGCACCGCCAGCAGCGCGTCGAGCATTTATTACTCAAATCCTCACACTCTCCGAAACATCGTTGTCTCGTCCGACTATATTCTTTGGGTCTTGAAGAATTATTCTCCGGGCAAGTATGTTCTCGAAGAACTTGGAAAATAAAATCAGAAAGTGCAGAAACACAACCGAGGTTTCTGCACTTTCTTTATACTCGAATTCGG
>JAEEGH010009202.1_pt1 | contig 23106 bp, 10 predicted proteins | sample 9134181 | NCBI WGS metagenome assembly JAEEGH01 (sample SAMN16246544, study PRJNA631951) | gut metagenome | biome: gut microbiome; feature: rumen; material: DP-attached | host: Bos | place: Iran: Karaj | collected 2018-10
GGGTACCCAAGTCGATGGCCGATGTGTTACGAGCCCAGTTGCTGCCAATCAGGTATTGGGTTTGCAGACCTTTTTCTTTCAGAACCTCGGCATTGTGCTTTAAGTAAGCCACAAAACGGGTCTTATCGCTTGCATCGAGCTGGGGCTCCTGAATGAGCAAAGTGAAGTAGCGCACAAAAATGCCCTTGAACAGGCCGCCATCGCCAGTACCCTCGTCCTTGAGTACACTCTCGGTAAGGTCGCTCATACTCGATAGGGTATATGACGAAGCACGTACGGCATCGCGCAGATAAAGGGTCTCGCCAGTAATCTTGAACAATTCGTAACACATACCCACAAACGTGCCCTGATTATAGGTAAACACCCAGGTGGTAACACTGTTGCCACTCTGACCATTCATGCTATCATACACAGCACCTGTGCCAGCGGCATACAGGTTGTCGCGCTCCCAGTTGTAGATGCGCTTGGCCAGATCTAAATCAGATGCCTTGTGAAGGATATTGTACATGCGGGCAGCGATGATGCCGGCAGGACCGTTGCTGCAGGCATTCTTGCTCCAAGGCTGACTTTTACGCCATGCCATGCCGCCACCACAGTATTTGGTATTCCAGGCATTCTGGATGTCGTCCCACAGCAACTGGGCGGTATCCAGATACTTCTGTTCCTTGGTACAGTCGTACAGGCGGAGCATCGTCAAGCAGATCCACTCCTCGTCGTCGTAGAAATCGTTGAAATAGCTGTTGCCAGCCTTTTTCTTGATACCCTCGTGCCACTTGTCAAACAAGTCGCGATAGCCGGCACTACCAGTACGCAGATAGGCATCAATCACCACATCCATGGCATGAGCCTGAGGCCAATACTGGTTCTGCTGGGTGTCGGCCACATCGGGCATCGAGTTGAAATAGCCCTCGCGACCGTTCCAGAAGTGAGTTACTAAAGCCTGTGTAGCCTGCTCGGCCACCTGTTTCCAATTCGTCTGCTCAGGCTGTGGCGCAGGCGTTGGTTCATCCTCGGATGAAGAAGAACCGCAACCCTGCAGCACAAGGCTGCAGAGAAGCGGTACGAAGAAAACTTTTAATATGTTATGCATAAGTTAGAACTTACAGTTTAATCAGCCAGCTCAACATGGTGGGTATAGTTAGCACCATGGAAGAGCACGGTAATGCGGGTCTTGACACCTGGGTGAGGACCATCCGAACCACCATCGAAGTCGCCATCGAACTTCCACTTGTCGTCCCACTGGTTGTTACCAGTTTCCATGATGTAATAGTAAGGATCGTCCTTATCCAAACCACCAGGACGTGAGTCGGTGCCATTCTTGGTGCCCCAGAACTGCTTGGTGCCATCGGCATACTCCATCAGGAACTTATAACGCTCGTCGCGGCCCCAGCCCTCCTGCTTGAAGGCTACCACACCTACACCTGAGAACTCGCCGTTGCCAGCGTAAGGAAGATCGAACATGATATTGTTGTTAGGACAGAAGAACAAACCGAGACTCTTGATTTCGCGGATGGTAGCCGAAGCCACATTGAAATCGAGTACCAGACGATAGATGCCTGTAGCTGGTGCTACGGTTGAGCCACCCTCGCGCAGCTTCAGGCCATCGAGCGAGTAGATGGTGCCATCGCCCTTGTTGTTGCTGCAGAACTGGTAGCTCTTGCCACCCTCGAGCTTGGTGAAGATCTCATATACGCCCTGCTCGGGTGATGAGAAAGCAGCACCGTTCTCGGCACCCTCGCCCATGATGAAGAGCGATGAAGGAATCTCGTCGAAGCCCTCGAGCGAAGTGATGTTCAACTGATGCTTAACGGTTGCCTCGGCCTGATTCAAACCACGAGAAGCGATGATCGACCAGCTGACCGTGCCACTGGCACCACTCTTGAAACCGGCAGCAGCGGCAACCTTGTTCAGGGTTTTGTGGGTGATGGTGGCACTGTTCATCATACCATTCTTATCAGAGAGCACCTTATAGATAGGTGTGCTCTCGCCGTCCTTGTAGAACACCACCTCGTAAAGGGGCGAGCCACTATCCTCGGCCTTGGCTGCCTCCCACTCAAAGAAAGTTGAGGCAGTGGCCGAAGCCTGAAGTGTTACACTCTTGCCATCGGCAGGCTCGTAGAGCTGAGTGATGGCTGATACCTGACTATCCTTGAACTCCATGTCGGAGGTGCAGGCTGACATGCTGAACACGGCGCCAAACAGCGCGAATGCCTTAATAATATTCTTATTCATAGTTAATTGTTTCTTTTTTGGTTTTTACTAATAATACTTATTGATGATATGGATTAATTGCCGTAGCCAGGATTCTGGCCTAAGTTAGGATTGAGGTCGATCTGACTCTGAGGAACAGCCCAGAGGTAGTCGCGGTTCTCATCGAACGTAAACTTCCAGGGGATGTCGTGGGTAAAGCTGGCACCACGTACGGGTTGGGTGAGATACTCTGAACCAGCCTTCCAGCGCTTGATGTCGTACCAGCGCAAGCCTTCGAGAGCCAGCTCGCAGCGGCGCTCGTTACGCAGAATCTGACGAAGTTCGGTCTGCGACTTATCGGCAGGAAAGTTAAGAGCCTTAGCAGTCTTAAAGCCAGCACGCTGACGGATGGCACGTACGGTACTGTTCCATACATCGGCCGTCATCTGGTTCTGCTCAAGCTTAGCCTCAGCCCACATGAGTAGGATATCGGCATAGCGGAACATGATGATGTTGAGACCCGAACTCATGTCGCCAGTAGCCTGTGGGGCAAACCACTTACGGGTGTAGTAACCTGTAGCAGTGGTATTGCTACCTGTTCCGATATAGGTATCAACGGTGTTATCGCCAGCAGGATCGATATGGATCACCTCGCCCTTTGAGCCATCGCCCACATTAGCGCTCCAGTCGTAGTTATCATAGATAACGGTAGCTGCCAGGCGTGGGTCGCGGTTGTCGTAAGGATGGTTAGGATCGTAATCGGTACCAGCCTCATCGATGGTATAACCATTCAGGGTGAGATAGCTATCAACCAACGACTGCTGAGGTACACGGTCGGCCACACGACCACCCTTGCTCAGGGGCACCATGTCGAGAATCTCGCCCCAGGTAAGCAGGTTGCGAACATAGGCACGATCCAGGATTACCTCCTGGTTATACTCATTGTCCTCCTCAAACAGTCCACGGTAGCTGGGGAACAGGGCATACGAGCCGTAAGTCTCGGGCTGATTGATGAGCATCTCGCAGTATTTCTGCACGTTGCTCCAATCGCTGTCCATCAGATAGGCACGGGCCTGTAGGGCTACCACAGCACCCTTGGTAATCTTGCCGTTCTCGCTCTCGGGCAGGTCGTTGCGCGAGGGCAGATCGCCGATGATATCGTTCAACTCCTGATGGATGAATGCCATCACCTCGGCGTGTGAAGTACGACCGATGGTGTTCGACTCGTCCACAGTGATATCCTTAGTAAAGAAAGGAATATCGCCATAGAAGTTGGTGAGACGGAAGTAGATATAGGCGCGTACAAAGCGTATCTCGGCAATCATACGAGCCTTCTTGGCTGCATCGAGGTTAGTGATGGCATCGATATTCTCGAGGAACACATGACAGGTTTTGATGCCGCCATACAAATCGGACCACTCACTGGCAAAAATACCAGTGGTAGGCGTGGCCTGGCCCATACGCATCAGGCGCTGGTCGGTAGTAGAACGACCGTCGATCATGTTATCGCTAAGCGACTCGTCGCGCCACATTTTGCCGGCATTATACATCTGTGCATAGGCCATGTTTACCACGTACTGCGCTCTGTCGGGAGAGTCCCAGAAGTTTGCATCGGTAAACTGATTGCCAGGGGCATTCTCCATGCCGTTGCAGGCAGTAAGCGTAAGTCCGCCCACAGCAGCAAACAGATAGATATATTTCTTGATTTTCATTTTCATAAGATACTTAATCATTAAAATTCTACATCGAAACCAAAGCCATAGTACTGCAGCATAGGATAGTTACGACCACTGTTACCACCACCAGAGTTCATGTTTGAACCGAACTCTGACGACTCAGGATCGATGAACGAGTTCTTGGTGAGTGTAAGCAGATCCTGACCGGTAACATATACACGGAGTTTCTGCAGGCCCAGAGGCTCAATCACCTTCTTAGGCAGTGAATAACCGATGGCAAGGTTCTTTAAACGTGCATACTTGGCATCGAGCACGAAGATGTCTGACGGGCGGCCCCAGTTGTTGGTATCTGAGGCCGAGCCCTGTGCTGCCAGACGTGGATATTTAGCGTTTGTGTTAGTTGGGGTCCAGAAATCAAGCTGATGTTTGTACATCACATAAGAATAGTTTGAGTGGTATGGCTCGAGCAACTCGCCACGCAGCATCTGCGAACGTTTGCCTACACCCTGCCAGAACATACTGAAGTCGAAGCCCTTCCACTCGAAGCGGTAGGTAAATCCGAAGGTGTAACGTGGGAAAGCGTTACCTACGATGACACGGTCGTTAGAGTCGATGACACCATCGCCATTCTGATCCTTGAACTTCAGGTCGCCAGGTGCTACCTCTGCGCCAAGAGGCAGAGCTGAGTTCTTAATCTCATCGTAGCTCTGGAACAAGCCCTCTACCTGCCATGCATAGTAGGAGTTGAGGGGCTGACCAACGCGAATGATCTTATAGATCTCATCAACACCGCTAATCTGCTCGTTACCAGGGAATTTGGTAACCTTGTTCTTTGAGTCGCCGATATTGAAGTAGAAGTTATGCTTCATATCGCCGGTCTTCAAGCGGTAGTTGATAGAGAGTTCCCATCCGTCATTCGACATTTCACCAATATTGGTGCTTGGCATGGTGGTTCCGAATACACTGGGCTGCAAGGGTTTCATGAGGATGTCCTTGGTGCGCTTGGTGTAGTAATCGAAGGTGATGTTCAGGGCATTATGCAAGAACGAGGCATCGAAACCTATATTGAAAGTGTTGGTACGTTCCCAGGTCAGGTCCTTTAGTCCGAGGTTAAACCCGGCACCGGCTACGGCCTGATTGTTATAAGCATAGGTGGTAGAGCTAACGCTATAGCGGGTATAGCGGTCGTAGTCGCCTACAGCCTGACTACCCAGAATACCGTATGAACCACGGATCTTCAGGTCGCCCACCTTTTCGCGATATTTCTCCATAAAAGGCTCTTCGCTGATGCGCCAGCCTAACGACAGTGAAGGGAAGAAACCCCAGCGGTAATCCTTATGGAACTTTGAGCTACCATCGTAACGGAAGTCGAACTCAGCATAATAACGCTCGTTGTAGTTATAGCCGATACGACCTAACAGTGAGGTAATGCTGGTCTGACCAGAGCTATCTACCGTGGTAGCACCGCCGATATTACCAACCTCGCCAGTGGTGATGCTGGTTGAAGTACCCAGATCGGGATCAACATAGTTCTTCCAGATTTCGTTGTTATACCAGGTGTACGACTCGTTGGTGGCACCAAACAATCCGTTTACGGTATGGAGACCGAAGGTCTTGTTGTAATCCAACAGGATCTGGGTGTTCAGACGGTAGTTGTCGGCATTCCAGTTGCTGGTCTTAAAATCTGAATCCTTACGTGGACGGGGCTCAGTAGCATCTTCGCCGGCATAGTAGTAAGAGGGCATGTTACGTGAGTAGCGGTTGTTGCCCACTACGTCGGCACCAAACACACCACGCAGTTTCAAGCCGTCGATAATCTTGAGCTCACCAGTAACGCTGGCTGTAACGGCATTGGTACGGTACTTATCGAAACCACCCGACTCAAGTTGTCCCAGCGGATTGAACTCGCCCCATACATCGTTAAGCAGGTAGCGGCCATCGGCCGACTTCATCTTATAGATATAGCTGCTGGGCACACGACTGGCATCAATCTCCAAGCTGCTACCAGTGGTGTTCTTACTGTCGGTGCGGGTATAGGCCAGTGTGGCAGTAAGCTTCAGTCGGCCCAACTCGGTAACCAGGTTGGTACGGAAGTTATAACGCTGCAAACCGAACTTCTGGTTGCTGACGTAGTTACTACCCTGATCGAAATAGCCGGCAGAAACCATATAGGTGGTTTTATCGCTACCACCACTGATGCTGATATTGTAGTTCTGCTGCATGGCGGTCTTGAAGATCTCGTTCAGCGCCCAGCGCTCCTCGTCCTGATGGGCGTAGAAGTCGAGAATCTGGTCCTGACTGTAAACGGGGGCATTACCCACATTAGTCTCGGCCATGTTACGCAGCACGGCATTCTGGTAACCGGTAACAGGGGTGAATAGGATGTGGGGATCTTCCCAACCTACCATACCATTCAGTCGGATACTGGTGCGCTCGTTATTCTTACCTTTCTTGGTAGTAACGAGCACAACGCCATTGGCCGAACGTGAACCATAAATAGCGGCGGTACCAGCATCTTTCAGAATCGAAATATTTTCTATGTCATTGGGGTTCAGACGATTGAAGTTATCATAATCGGTAACCAATCCATCGATCACAAACAGCGGACTGTTATCGTTCAGCGTACTGATGCCTCGAATATTAAAGTTGTTGTTCTGGGCATTAGGGTTGTAGTTCTTACGCTGGATGATAACGTTTGGTGCTGCACCCTGCAAAGCCTGTGTAACATTGGCTACAGGACGATTCTCCAACAGGTCGGAACGAACCTGATCTACAGCACCCACAGCGCTTTTACGAGTAGTTGTGCCATAACCAATCACCACCACCTCGTCGAGGATAGCATTGTCTTCCTTCAGCACAATACGACTCAGGTTGGCATTGGCACGCAGCTCCTGGTTTACATAGCCTACATACGAGAAGACCAAGACATCGGTTGGTTTGCAGTTCAGCGAGAAGCTACCATCAAGGCCAGTAACGGTACCCGAGGATGAACCTTTTACCGAGACTGTTACACCGATCATAGGCTCTCCCGATGCATCAACAACTGTGCCCCTGACAGTGGTTTGCTGTACATTGTTAGTAGCAGCCACTGAGACACCATTGGCAAGAGCCACGGAAGGACTGCCTACGCATAGGGCCACTCCCATAAAACCTTGCCAGATGAATCTGGAATAGTTGAAATTTACTTTTTTCATTTAGTAAAACTTTAGATTGAATGTAATTTTAGTTATAGAACAGTTTAATTGTTTATTCGGTTTTAATCAGCATTTCAGCACCTTTTGCCAGTTGGGCGTGCGGCACGAACCAGCCCTTGAGCGGCTTACCACCTACCGTTATCTGACTGATTTTACGACCACTACCCTCGCGACGGATAGTAAAAGTGTTACCAGTGGTGCCCAAGGTGAATCTAACCTTGTTGAACAATGGCACGGTAACGATATACTGCGGATCGGCAGGCGAATAGGTATAGATACCGATGGCATTGAGTACATACCACGACGACATCTCACCAGCATCGTCCATGCCTGCATAGGCCAGTCCCTCTTCGCCCATACCATAGTAATGGTTCAGCAGCGAATCAATCACCACCTGTGCCTTCTCCTGTTTATCGGCAAAATAATAGGTATAAGGAATGCTATGACCAGGCTGGTTGCCATGACAGTAGGTGCCAAGGAAACCTGTAAGGTTCCAGGCCTCGTAGCCATGGTTAGGCTGGGTAAACAGCGAGTCGAGTTTCAGCTCAACAGCCTTTTTTGATGGGTAGAGCGCCACCATACCCTCAGGATCGTGCGGGGCAAAGAACAGCGAGTTCCAGGCATCGGCCTCACGATACATATAGGCATAATAGGGGTACCAGGGATCAAAATCCTTAATCCATGAGCCATCGGCAATCCTGCCACGCCAGAAACCTGTTGACGCATCAAACAGGTTCTTATAATTCTGCGAGTGTTGCATCAGTAGTTGGTAGTTTTTCTTATCTTTCAGCTCGCGGGCAATCAGAGCGGTGGCATAATCGTCGTAGGCATACTCCTGGGTCTTGGTTACCGAGGCCTTATACTCATCCCAAGTGGGCACGTTGGTGGTATCCTTCTCGGCTATCCAGCCCTGCTTCAGGTACTCTTCGAGCCAAGGACGACCGCCACGACCTGGAACGGTAGCATTCTTGAGCAGGAGCTTATAGGCACGCTGCAAGTCGAACCCTTTGATACCACGCAGCCATGAACCTGCCACAAAGGTAGAGGCATGGTCGCCATGGAAGAAGGTTGGCATATAACCACCGGCTTTCTCGCCTTTATCGATAATCGACTTGATGATATCGGTAGCCACATCGGGGTTAATCATACCTAACAGAATGAGCTTGTTACGATAGGTATCCCAGAACGAAGGATTGGTATAGTAACGGAAGTCGGCCTTACAAACACGGCCCTGCTCGTCGGTATACTCGCCATTCACATCGCTACGCAAGGCAGGCCAAAGGAAGGCACGGTAGAGTGTAGAGTAGAACATGGTTTGCTGCTTCTGGGTACCACCCTCTACCTGGATATGTCCCAGCTGTTTGTTCCAGATGTTATCAGCCTCCTGGCGCACCTGCTCAAAACTCTTGTCGAGCATCTCGGCCTCGAGGTTCTGCTTGGCGTTGGCAATACTTACAAACGAGAAACCTATTTTGAGCTCTAATGCGCGCGATTCTTTATTATTTAGGAAATCGACCACAGCTATCTGATGGCGAAAATCCTTCTGGATGCTTACCTCGCTTACATCGTGATTGGCCACAGCATAGAAGTAGATACGGCCCTCGCCATCCTGGAATCCCTGGAAGGTGTTGGCACCCGACTTCTCGATTTTCCACTTGCGGGGACGATTGTTGCTACGTGTGATATCTACAATCAGACGTTTCTCATCGCCGGTACGAAAGGTATAACGATGGAAGCCGCAACGCAGGGTTGAGGTGAGTTCGGCATTTACATGATAGCGGTCGAGATACACCTGATAGTAGCCAGGATGAGCCGACTCGTTAGCATGACTGAACCATGAGCAGAAGTTATCGGGATAGAACCTACCAGTAGCTGGCATGATGGGCAGGTGGAGCAGATTCCAGTGGCCTTTACATGTGTGCGCAAAACCATATATCTGATGGTCTTCGTACTGATAACCTGAACCCGAAGGATACATGGTGACAGGGGTGAGCTGTACCATGGCATTGGGTAAGGCTGAGCCAGGAAATGACTCAGCTCCCCAAGCGCGTTTAGTTTCTGTGCGTGTATATCCCAGATCGGCTGGGCTCCATAGAGTTGTTGTTCCGATAAAAGGGTTCACCTTTCCGGTTAGATTTTCAGCCTGTACGAGTTGTCCTGAAATGAACAGGCAGACGAGTAATGTTAGAGTTTTCTTCATCACTTTACGGTTTTTATTATTTTCGTGTGGCAAAGGTAGACAGAAAGAAACGAAACAATGTCCTCGTTTCTGCAATTATTGTACAACATACTGATTTGACAGGAATTACGACAAGGAGCTTATTTATAATTAGTATCTTTGCAAACAACTAATTAAAACATTAAAAACAGAACAAAAATGAACAGACGTACATTACTCACCACCATCCTGTTGGCAGGGCTATCGGTGCCTGTTATGGCCGACGGGATAGAAGACTGGAGCAAAACGATTGCCGCTCCAGCCGACAACACAAAAGTATCTCGCAGACCCGCCGCCAAAGAGCGACTGTTTTACTCAGACACCATCGAAAAGAAGATTGCCGAGGTAAAAAAGATGCTGAAGGACGCTCCATACTTAGCATGGATGTTCGAGAACTGTTTTCCGAACACGCTCGACACCACCGTACACTACTCGGATGCTGAGGGCGACGACGATACCTTTGTATATACAGGCGACATTCACGCCATGTGGCTGCGCGATTCGGGTGCCCAGGTATGGCCATACGTACAGTTTGCCAAGAAAGACAAGAAAATCAGAAAAATGGTACGAGGCACAATCCTGCGCCAGTTGAAGTGTATCTGCATCGACCCCTATGCCAACGCCTTTAACATGGGACCTACAGGCAGCGAATGGGCCAGCGACCACACCACGATGAATCCCAACCTGCATGAGCGCAAGTACGAGATCGACTCGCTGTGCTATCCCCTGCGACTGGCCTATTATTACTGGCAGGTAACTGGCGACGACAGTATTTTTGGCGGCCTGTGGCAGGAGGCCATCGGTAAGATTCTGAAGACTTTCCGTGAACAGCAGCGCAAAAACGGGCATGGTCCATACCGCTTCCAGCGTACCACAGCCCAGCAGTACGATACCGTGAGTCATGGTGGTTATGGAAACCCCGTAAAGCCAGTAGGACTGATTGCCTCGATATTCCGTCCCAGCGACGATGCCACGGTGTTTCCCTTCCTCATCCCATCCAATTTCTTTGCCGTAACATCACTGCGTAAGGCTGCTGATATCCTGACCAAGGTGAACAACGACACCAAGACTGCCAACGAGTGCACAGCCTTAGCCAACGAGGTGAGCGCCGCCCTGCAGCAGTACGCTATCTATAACCATCCTAAATATGGTAAGATTTATGCCTTTGAGGTGGATGGTTTTGGTAACCAGCACCTGATGGACGATGCTAACGTGCCCAGTTTGCTGGCAATGGCTTACTTAGGTGATGTGGATGTAAACGACCCTATCTATCAGAACACCCGTAAGTTTGTATGGAGCGAGGATAACCCTTACTTCTTCCGTGGTAAGGCCGGCGAAGGTATCGGTGGACCTCATGTAGGCTACGATATGGTATGGCCCATGTCGATTATGATGCGTGCCTTTACCAGCACCGACGATCAGGAGATTAAGGAGTGCCTGCAGATGCTGGTGGATACAGATGCCGGCACAGGCTTTATGCACGAGTCGTTCAACAAGGACAATGCTGCCAATTACAGTCGCCACTGGTTTGCCTGGCAAAACACCTTGTTTGGTGAGCTGATACTAAAACTGATAGATGATGGAAAATTGAACCTGCTCAAAAACATTCATAAATAAAAAAAAGTTGCGATAGCCTATAGTGATATAGGCTATCGCTTTTTTATTTACTCCCAACCAGGATTCTGTGTAAGAGCAGGATTGTGTTGAATTTCATCCTGTGGGATAGGCCAAAGGAGAACCCACTCAGGAATAGCACCAATCTTAACATTATCTACAGGTTTATTCTGGATCCTCGCACCTGAGAGCGCAACCCAATTGAGTTTTCCAGAATAATCGCCAGCAGCTTCTGGATACAAACGAGTACGACGGATATCATCCCATACTTTGAATTCAACAGGGAACTCGTGCAGACGTTCTGTCAAGATAGCTGTAACAAGTTCATCGCCAGTTGCTGTCTCGGCAGTCAAACCAGCACGTTTACGCACCTGATTCAGATACTCCTGTGCTTTGGCGGTATTGCCGGTACGGGCATGACCCTCGGCAGCTATCAGCAGCACCTCGGCATAACGCATGGTAGGAATATTATTGTCGCCACCGTGGTTCTTGATGATGGCATCCTCATCAAACCACGACCAGATACCAGTATAGTTGAGCGTATGCTCCACACCAGTCTTATCAGTATAGGTATTGAAGAAGAACTGCTTCTCGTGACTTCTGATATCCTCGGGAGCATAACTCTTGAAAATCATATCACATGGATGGTAGGCCTTATGTAACACGTTCATGCTGAACACCTGATTACCATTGGCATCCTTCCAGGTGGTAGCGTCGGAACCGATACTGAGATTCACATAACCATTACCTATATTATTATTAGCATAGTCGTACTCTTTAGCAAAGATAATCTCCTTAGAAGTCTTAGAGGTCTTAATCACATTATAAGCTGAGTTCAGATCGTCGGAACTGCCATTTGCCTGCTCCAGTACAGCAGTACCACCATCAATCACCATCTCGGCCATCTGTGCAGCCTTTTTGTAATCTTCGGCACCACCATTCATGGGGAAACCGGCACGCTGAAGATATACCTGAGCCAGAAGGGTCTGTGCCATAGCACGGGTTACACGACAGCCATTATCGTAGAACGACTTGTTGGGAAGGGCCGATCCCGTAGCGATATCAGTCAGGTCGTCGATGATATGCTGATATACTTCGGCAGCAGAGTTACGCTCTTTGAACATGCCATCGGTAGATGTGTATGGCTCATCCACATAAGGCACATCGCCAAACTCCTTTACTAAATAGAAATAGGCATAAGCACGGAAGAATTTACCCTCGGCCACATAGTTGTCGATAGTAGCCTGATCGAGCACATCGGTCATCTTGGGCACATTGGCCAACACGAAATTGGCACGGGAGATACCTTTGTAGAACTCATGCCACAATGACATGGCAGGACTGGAAAACTTCTCCAAGGTATAGGTACATGCCTTCGCAGCTTCGGCCAACTGTGAGTCGCCATGGTCGTCGTAGAACAAACCTGAGATAATACCACCGTACATCGTGGCTTTGGGCTGCCAGCCACCACCATTCTGATTCAAATAAGGTACGCCACCGAAATAAAGCGCATCAACACCTGTCTGCGCATCTTCCTTTGACTGCCAGAACTGGCTTGACGATTTCTGATCCAGTGGCTTTTCTTCCAGGAATTCGTCACAAGAAGTAAGACCGAATGTGGCACTTGCCATCATTCCATATATGATATATTTTATTGTTTTCATAAAACAGTTACAATAAGTTGTTTAGAAAGTTACATTAACACCAAAAGAGAACGTTTTTGGACGAGGATAAGAGAAGAACTGACGGTTGGCACCCCAGTTATTACTACCCAGACGTGTTGAGTTATCTGGATCGTAACCCTTATAATCGTCGGAGCAGATGAGCCAGAAGTTGTTCAGGTTAGCATACAGGCGCAAAGCTGAAATACCAAGAGTTCGGCAAGCAGAACCAGAGAAGGTATAACCAAGTTGCAAGAGATTAAAACGCAAGTAAGAACCATCACAAACCCAGTCGGAATCGGCCTGATTGTTGGCGCCCATACCGAAGTTATTCAAACGCAAGGCCTGCTCTACCCCATTGGGATTGTTTACTGGATGCCAAGCCTCCTCGTATAAACGATCGAGACCATTGGTAAGGAAACGAGCCAAGGTAGAGTGATAGTACTCCTGCATAATATCTGCACCCATTGAGAACTGAAGATCAAGCGTAAGGTCGAAATTCTTGTAGTTGAAGGTATTGATGAAAGAACCTGTCCAATCAGGCAGACCATTACCCAGAATCTGACGCTGCTTATAAGTAACCTTTTCGCCTACAATAGATGGGATATTCATCGTACTGGCATCCCAGTTCTCGGGGTGACCATCGTAGATACCAGCGCGCTTGTAACCATAGAAAGTAGAAAGCGCTTCGCCTTCGCGGATAAGCATATCGTAACCTACAAAGCCATCTGTAAGAATCTGACGTTTTCCGCTGACTGGATCAACAGAAGCACCCTCATCGAGTTTCTCCACCTTATTCTTATTAAAGCCCAGGTTCAAAGTAGAGGTCCACTGGAAGTCTTTAGTCTGAATAGGATAAGCTGTTACCAGAATATCAAAACCGTGGTTAGATACGGCACCAATGTTGTCCATAATCGAAGAATAACCTGTTGACTCGGGAACAGGACGATTCAAGAGCAGATCAGAGGTGTACTTATAGTAGTAAGAGATGTCAAAATTCAAACGATTCTTGAATAAACCCAGTTCGAAGCCTAAATCCCACTGTGCTGTCTTCTCCCACTTCAGGTTGGCATTAGGCATATTGTCAAGATAAGAAACGGTTACCATCTTACCACCTAAGATAGTGGTTGACTGACTGACAGTAGCCAGAGAACGATAGGTACCAATCTCAGAGTTACCCGTCATACCAAATGAGGTATGAAGCTTTAACTTGCTGATGGTCTCAATATCCTTCAAAAAACTCTCGTTCGAGGCTAACCATCCTAAGCCCACTGATGGGAAGAAAGCATACTTGTTGTTCTGACCAAACTTAGAAGAACCATCATAACGACCCGTTACAGTAGCCATATAGGTATTATTGTAGTTATAGGCCAAGCGTAAGAAGTATGAGTTCATGGCCCACTTATCGTAGTCGGAGCCAACAGATGGCTTCAATGTGCCAGAACCTAGGTTATAGTAGCCATAGTAATCGTCGGTAAAGGTATTGTCGGAAGCACCGAAATAATCATATTTGCGTGCCTGCCAAGAAGCACCAGCCATGGCATTCAGATGATGTTTCCCAAAGTCGTTTACATAAGTAAGATAGGTTTCTTCCTGCCAATAAAGTGAGTTTGAGTTACCTGCAGAAGCTGCACCCTGAGAGGCACCTTGGTCGATAAGCTGATGTGGTTGGAAAGGTGTATATCCCTTACTGCGGTTATTATGGTAGTCGATACCTAACTGGGTTCTCAAATCCAATCCCTTTGCAAGGTGGAAAGTAAGAGCAGCATTTCCGAAGATCTGAGTCTTATACTGTATAACCTGTACACGCTCAAGCAACTCTACTGGGTTGGCAACACCCTCGGGAGAGAATGTCTGATAACCACTATTGGGGTTATCCTTATCTTTAAGTATACCTGTTGTATTAATCATGTTATTCTGTACATACTCACCATTAAGCTGTACAGGCAACCAAGGCAACTGCTCAATCATCGTGCGCAGAGCACCCTGTCCATAGGGATTGTCGGAGGTATGATTACCCCATGAGTGGTTCACCAACAGATTCAATCCTGTAGAAAGCCACTTAGTTGGGTTATCATCGTAGGCCAGTTTTGCATTTACACGCTTATAATAAGTATTGAGAAGAATACCCTGCTGATCGGTAAAGTTAAGGAATGCACCAACCGAAGAGCCATTCTCGCCAGAGCGTTGGATACTCAGCTCATGATTATGAGATACGGCTACACGAGAACACTCGTCCTGCCAATCGGTATCATAAAGCGGATTACCATTGCTATCAAAATAACGGGTATCGGTGAATATCTTCGACAGATCGGTATCAAAGTTCATGCCCTGGAACTGATTAGCATTCTCAAGACCTTGCTTGAAAGCGCTCATCCACTCAGAAGCATTCATGACATCCATCTTTCGGGCCATACTGCTTACCGAAAACGAGCCATCATACTTGATGTGCGCTCCCTTACCGGCATTACCACGTTTGGTGGTTACCATGATAACACCATTGGCACCACGGGCACCATAGATAGCCGCCGAAGAGGCATCTTTAAGCACCTCGATACTCTCGATATCATTAGGGTTGAGGAACTGGAAATCAGTCATGGCAACACCATCTACGATATACAATGGACTAGAAGAGGCATTGATAGTTGAGATACCACGGATAATAACACGCATCTCGCCACCAGGCTGACCGGTGTTATTAAAGATGTTTACACCCGCAGCCTTACCTTTTAAACCTTCCAAGGCATTGAAACCCTGCATTTTCAAGATTTCAGAGCCCTTGGTCGTAGAAGACGAACCTGTAAGGTCGGACTTACGCATCGTACCATAACCTACCACAACCACCTCATCCAGGAGTTGTTTATCCTCCAGGAGTACGATTCGCTGCGAGCCACCTTTACCGAGTTTAATGGTTTGGGCAACATAGCCAATAGACGACACTCGTATCTCGTCGCCAGAAGCTGCATCGATGTCGCACCGGCCGTTAATATCGGTAATGACACCTGTTTTAGAAGACATCATCATCACACTGGCGCCAACAACCGGCTCATTCTGGCCATCAACGACGGTAATGATCACCTTTTTTTGCTGTTGAACAGATGTTACCTCTGTCAACGGTTGGGAAACTGAGTTAGCTAGAACACTGACTGGAGAACCGAATGTCATTGCACCAGCAGAAAGTAGTAATAGCGAAGAACACATCGTCTTCGAGACTTTTCTTTCGCGTTTGTACATAATGTTAATTAGTTAATGTGTTAATAATTAAATATTAAGTAATAAGTATAGTGTTGAATTTACGAGTTGGTGAATGTGGAATTCTGGTTGCAAATATCTGTCTTTTAAAAATAATAGCAGTCCTATCCTCTGCCATTTTTGTCCAAAACACGGTTAATTTCCGCATTTTTCTTTATAACCATAATAAGCGCCCCTCTCGATGTGACTCGGGAGGGGCGCAATGTTAGGTTTGGGGAAATTGGCTATTTTTTGAACAGATGTGGGATAAACTCGTTGAGACCACGGCGCCAGGTGAGCCACTCGTGGGCGGTACCCTTCGACTCGTTTGAATCTACCTTGATACCCAACTCACGCAGCTGCTTAACGATATCGCCACTCTTGATGAAATCTTCCTCGCCCCAGTTCATATACATATAATGTATCTTCTTATTGAACTCGTCGGCGTTGGCAAACACACCATCGTAGGCAGTCTTCACATCGAGACCAAAGATAGCACCGCTGAAGGTTCCGAGCCAAGCAAACTTATCGAGATTGGTCAGAACTACATCGAAGGTCTGATGACCACCCCATGACAAACCTGCCATAGCACGGTTCTCGCGATCGCTCTTTGTGCGGTAGTTGCTATCGATATAAGGAATAAGGTCGTTCAGCAGTACAGGATAGAACGAAGCACCATAGGCGCTGCGACCAGCCTGATTGTTACCACCACCGAATGGAGCCTTGATATCGCCACTCTCCATGACCACAATCATAGGCACAGCCTCGCCCTTGGCAATGGCGTTATCCATGATGTGCTGCATGTGGCCCTGCTTGCTCCAGCCAGTCTCGTCCTCACCCATACCATGCTGCAGGTAGAGCACGGGGTAACGCTTCTTGGCATTCTTAGCCAGCTCGTACTCGGCTGGGGTATAAACCATAGCATGGCGCCAGGTCTTCTGCTCGTTGCTGTAGTAGTAGATGCTACGAACCTGACCAGCGGGCACACCCTGCTGTGGACGGTAGTAGTCGCCCTCAGAACCCTCGGGAATCTCGATACCACCGGCCTCGCGGTTACAGCCGAAGAAGGTCTCGGTTGAAGGATCGATGAAGTTTACACCGTTGATATTCATGAAATAATAGTGGAAACCAACGGGCAGGGGATCGGTAACAGCCATGAAGTTGCCCTTACCATCGCGCTGCATGTCGTATTTCTTGTTGCAGATGTCGAGCACCACCTTGCGGGCTTCGGGAGCTGCGATGCGGAAATAAGCACGACCTTCCTTATCAACCTTGGGGAACTCGTTACCAGGAACGGTTGTCTCGGCAATGAAAGCATCGGCAGGAACCTCAATCTGCTTAGGCATCTCGATATAGGGGCGCTTGGGCTCGTAACCCAGATGACGGGCTACAGCCTCGCCATAACGGCAACCTAACTCACGATAGCCAGCGGCATCGAAGTGCAGACGGTCGGGACCATTGGTACAACCATCCGAAGAGATGACCTGCGAGGTGTGCAGGGTAAGAGGCAACTCATCAATCTGCTTCTTACAACCGATACATACACCCTTACCATCGGCCTGAACAATGTTTCCAGCATAGAGGTTTACCTCCTCGGGCTTCAGGTTCAGGTCGCCACACAGGTTGTCGTAAACCTGCTTAACCATACCTGCCCACTTTGGATCGCCGGTATTGGTCTCGCCCTGGTGCATCAGGATACCCTTGATAACACCATCCTTCTGAGCCTTCTTAGCCAGTGTAACCAAGCGCTCGTAAGGATTGTTATCGTAAGCAGCCAGCATACCCTTCATCCAGTTGGGAGCTACCTTCAGGTAGTTCTGGATGCTATCAGGCAGGAAGCCCTTGATATCGATACCACCGATAGCCACGTGGATGACACCAATCTTAATATTCTCAGGCAGTGAAGCCACGAGGGTACGACCGAACCAGTCGGCGGGAGTCAGACCAGTGTTTGGACGACAGAGAGGAGCCGAAGCCTCGCACCACTCACCCATCTTACGACCCTTTTCGGGGAAATCGACAGCGGGCATCAGGAGGAAGCGTGGACCAGGACTAGTCAAATCCTGAGCCTCGGGACGGGCATTACCCTCCATGTTTGACTGACCGAAACACAGGAAAATGTAGAAATTAGGATCGGGCTTGCCAACCTGTTCGGTAGCAGCCTTCTTAGGAGCGGCCTTACGTTTCTGGGCCGACATGCTGGCGGGCAAAATGAGCAATGCCGATGCCAACAGGATAGTTTTTAAAGTTGATTGATACATTTTAATTGAGTTGATATAAAGTTATTATTTAAGTTTTTTCTTTCCACCAACGATGTAGATGCCACGAGGCAGCGCATCCCACTGCTGAAGGGTTGCTATCTTGATGCCCTGAAGCGTATAAACAGCATCGTTATCCACAGAACGCTCTACCTTATGAATACCCGCTGTAACGCTGGATTTCAAGAAATCGAAATAGGCTGGCGCATCGTATTTGGCTGGGGCAGCATCCTTCAGGTATTTGCCCGTAGCCATATTCTTCAATGTAAAGCCCTTGCCACTCTCATATTTTATTTCCCACACAGCGCCATCCTTGACATCTTCGCCATTCTGGTTGTTTAAACCGAGAATAAAGCTACACCAGCCTGTTGTTGGCTGAGAATTAAGATAGCCTGGCTTGCCATAAACGCTGTATTCGCTACCGTTCAACGTCATCAAACGCAACAGATAACAACCATCACGACCAGAAATAGCCTCGGCCTTAAACATATAACCGCTGATACTCTTGTTATTGATGACGCCCAGAGGATCGCCCATGTCAAGATTCTGATTCTCAGGACCATAAAACATCTTCTGACTCTCCTTATTCACGATAGCAAAAGGCTGGGTGGTTATATCCGAAAGACTGGTCAAAGCTGTCAGGGCGCCTAAATCAAGACCGCTAACCTTAACCACAAATGTCTTTTTCCAAAGGGTACCCTGCACATCGGTATATGAGACCTGTATCTGGGCTTCGCCATTGGCCAATGCACGTATAGAACCATTCTTGACTTCAACCACCGAGGGCTGATCTACTTCATAGGTGGCTACATCAGAGATATCCTTCGTATGGCCATCGCGATAGAGCACATTCAGCAAGATCTTGGTCTTATCGCCAATCATCAAATCGAATGACTCCTGATCAGCCTTCAGCGATTCGATGGTATAGAAGTCGCCAGTCTCAGCCTCGTCGTCAGCATGGGGATAGTTCACTGTATAATACTCGGCATACCAATCCATGCAAGCCTTACCACAGGCCTCTTCAAGACCATTAAAAGCCGGATAGACGTTGCCCGTAGAGAGCAACTTATCGATATCGAACAAACAGCCTGTTCCCGACAGCGTCATCGAGATATTACCATAATAGTCGAGCATAGCCTTGTAAGCCTTACCCCACTTAGAGGTAGAACCTGTTGACCATGTACCATAGTTGGGCTGTACCCACTCGTTATGCTCATTATAATGACCTTGAGCCGAGGGGTTCTCGGGACTCCAATCAACCTCGGTAATAATAATCGGGTTGGTATCAACTACAGGCACCTGCTTATGGAACTGCTCAATCTTGTTCTGTGGATCGGGATTGGCATCGCTGCAGCCATACCATCCAGTATAGTCATGAACGGCATAACCGATGTTATCGCCCTCGATAGGATAAGTAGCATAACTGGTATAGTTGGCCTGCCATCCAGTACCAGGCGCCCAGATAATACCCGTAAAGCCGTTTTCGCGGATCTTATTGACGATAGGCTGGAAATAGTCATGGAGCGCTTTGGGATCGTCCTGATTCTGGGCATTTCTCAAGTTAACAGGTTCGTTGGCCAACTCAATACTAATCTGACCGGCATGATCCTTCACAAATTCCTGCTGAGAGAACACATCCCATACATACATCAGATACTGATTATAATAATCGCCCACCTTCAAGTCATGAGGACATACACCGGGAGGGCGTACTACTACGTACATACCATATTTCATAGCCATCTCGGCCAACTTCAGATATAGCTGTGGCAGGTATTTCTGATAGCGCTCGGGATTAAACTTCTTGATGTCTGCCTCGCCCGACGCATCGGAAGCCTGTCCTGCTGAGCCTGCATAAACATAACCATCGGCTGGATCGTTGGTCCAAGCAGGATCCATGTGCAAACGGACCACATCGCACTTAGCCTTCTCCATGCCTTTGAATAGTTTTTCAAAATAAGCCAGACAGTTAGTAACGCCTGTATCATTATAGTGGTCCCACCAACCAAGTGCCTTGGAACCTTCCCAGCGTCCACCATTAAAATAATTACTGGGCGTATCCATCACACCATGGAGCACCACTTGGTTTCCATGTTTGTCAACAAGCCATCTTCCCTCAGTATGGAGCGAGGGCAATGGCTTGACTCCCTGAGCTCCTGCGCCAAGCGCACATAGAATTGTAATCAGAGTAAATATACGTTTCATCAATGTTTCAGTTTATTCTGGGTGCAAAGGTACGCAGTTTTCAGAAAATACCTTTTTCAAAGAGTTACATTTACTTTTGTGTGCGTATCATCGTCCCCTAACAAGCACTTTTTTGCCTTGTTTTTGAGTTTATTTAAAATTCTTTTGTATCTTTGCATCCAGAAACATCAATTACTTGGAACCGTATATGAGACAGACAAAAATTTGGATATTCCTGATGGTGATGGCAGGCATTCTGATGGCAGCCTGCAACAATGAGGAGCAGAACGGACAGATGAGTGAAGCCGACAAATTGATTGCGAGCACTCAGAAGACCAAGAACTACCCTGAACTGCTGAAGGTGGTTGACAGTTTAGAAACCAGCGGCAGCATCACCCCCACCAAAGCATACTATTGGCGAGGCTATGCCTGCGACAAGATGAAACGACAACGCCTGGCCGAGTTCTACTGGAAAGCGTCGCTCGATGCAGCTGAAAACGCAACCAGCAGCGACGAGATGGCTTACTATGCCAAGTCGGCCAGTCGTCTGGCTAACATGCTATCCGTAAGAGGCGATTACCAAGAGGGATTGGACATTACCGTAGCCGCCGCCAACAAACTGGAAGAACTGCACTGCGACAGCACCAGCGACTACCTGAACATACTTATATATATCGGTTGTTGCCAGGAGGGGTTAGGCACAGCCAATGGTAATAGCGACGGTTTTAACAAGGCTTATCAGCGCCACAAAGAGAATATTGAGACCTACCACAACGACGTAGTTTATAAAGATGGTATCACAGGTGTCATCAATATTACCTATAATTATATATATGCCAAGAAATGGCAGGAGGCCCTGACATGGACAACCCGCTTTGGACAGATACTGAGCGAATATGAGCAGCGCCCAGATGCTGATGCCGACTTTATCGACCGACAGTTGGCACGCTACCATATCTATCAAGCCATTGCACTACAAGGTTTAGGCAAAACTGAAGAAGCAGCCAAGGCCTACGAGGAGTTCCAAGGCACCCAGTACAGCACCACGCCAAAGGGACGTATCGACGCTAACGACTACCTGACAACCGCCAACCGCTGGGACGAAGCAGCAGAACACTATCGAAGCCTGGACGCTATGATGGGCGAAACGCCACAGAACTACTCGTTGGAGAACATCGAGAACCTGGTACTGAAGAAATACCGCACCAACCTGCAAGCAGGGCGACGCGACTCGGCCATCCAGGTTTCTTTGAATATCACAAATGCATTAGGCAAGGCTATTGCCAAATCGAAGAAGATTGAAAATGAAGAGCAGGCTGTGATTGTGAAGACCGTAGAGAAGATGACAGAGCAGGAAGCCAAGAAAAATCGCAAATATCAGTTTATGATTGCTTTCGGCATTGCCGTCATCATACTCTGTTTGTTAGGCTATGCACTCATCCGTCGCCGTATGGCGCATCAGATACAGGCTGCCTACGAGGATCTGAAATACGACTACGACCGCATGGAAGCCGATACGGCAGTGAAAGAACGCGAAGCCTCAGAATTCCGTATCGCCCAGAATATACAACGTGTGATTGCACCTCGACTGTTACCAAAGTATAAGTCGTTCGACCTATGGAGCGCCATAAAAATGGGCCAGATGGAAGGTGGTGGTGTGATGGACTACTGTGTACGCGACGGCAAACTGTTCTTCTGTGTAGGAGAATCAGGCGTAGAAGGTGTCAAAGCATCATTGCTCACAACCATCGTCAAAGCACAGTTCCGTACAGCAGCCACTTTCGAATCGCAGCCCGACAAGATTATGTCGGCTATCAACAACGCATTGGCACAGAAAGAAAACAAGGGTATCGATATACGTCTGATTATTGGTGTACTCGACATATATAATGGAAAGCTATACTTCTGTAATGCCAGTCATGCAGCTCCACTGTTGGTAAGCAACGAGTTGCACCACCTGCCTGTAGAACAGAACGTGGCCATAGGCGAGGAACCCAACTATGCCTACGAGGCACAGGAGATTACAATGCTGCCTGGCACCATGATATTCCTGAATACCGAAGGACTTATTAAGGTAAAGAATGCCGAGCACCGTGTGTTTAACGAGAAACGTATGTTAGGATCGGCACTGCAGGCCATGAAGCTGGATCCACGACCAAAGCCCTTTATCGAGAACATGCTGGATGCCGTACACCGCTTTGCCGGCGACTTCGAACAGCGTGATGATATGGCCCTGTTGGCCATCCGTTTCAAGGGTGCTACCAAACTGGAGCAGAAAGCCGACGAGGACTTAGAGCCCGAGGTTGAACCCGAAGTAGAAGCACCAGCTGCTCCACAGCAGCCAGAGCCAGCAATCGCTACTGAGCCCATACCTGAGCCACAGGTATTCGAAGAACCCAAGGTTTATGATGAACCAGAGTTCTACGACGAGCCCGATGTGATCATCGAAGATGCCGAGGCAACTGAAATACAATAGACAAACAGTTAACAAAACTATATCCAGGAGGTGCTGCGCAACACAACGCAGCACCTTTTAATGTTATTAGAAGTTTAAAAATGGTAAACGTTTAATAAGGCTATATTTTTAAAAAGTAACCAGAACTTTACCAAATGTTACATTTTTGAACAATTTGGCAATTTTACAAACTCTACGTTACAAAAAATAAACTAATTGAGTTAAATTTATAATATATTTGCAACCGAAAATTGAAACCTAAAAGTACGAATTCAGCCAAATAACATATTCAATTATCTAACTAATTAAATTAATTATGTGGAATTTTAAATCAATCCAAAAGCCGTTAATGGCACTGTTCCTGCTCTGTTTGTTCCCTCTGGGAGCGCTGGCTCAGAGCTTGATCAAGGGAACGGTGAAAGATG
>JAEEGH010009207.1_pt1 | contig 23098 bp, 13 predicted proteins | sample 9134181 | NCBI WGS metagenome assembly JAEEGH01 (sample SAMN16246544, study PRJNA631951) | gut metagenome | biome: gut microbiome; feature: rumen; material: DP-attached | host: Bos | place: Iran: Karaj | collected 2018-10
TTCCCAGTCCTTCCAGATCTTGTCCAGCACCTTCTCCGGATGGCCGTTCGCAGCGCCGCCTTCCATAAACTTGTCTTTCAGCGAGTTCAGCACGTCACGCTGCTTCTTTCCCATAGCCTTGCGGAGTTTGTCAGCCTCGCCCTTGGTAAAGCCGGCGAGTTCCTGGGAAAGCTGCATAACCTGCTCCTGATAGACCGTGACGCCATAGGTGTCCTTGAGGAACTTTTCCATCTCGGGAAGGTCGTACTCTATCTTCTTGCGCCCCTGCTTGCGCTCGACAAAATCAGGGATATAGTCCATAGGACCCGGCCTGTAGAGGGCGTTCATAGCGATCAGGTCCTCGAAACGTTCCGGCTGGAGCTGCTGGAGGTACTTCTTCATCCCCTCGGATTCGAACTGGAACACCGAGGTGGTGTCTCCCCGTCCATATAGCTTGAAGGTCTCGGGGTCGTCGATCGGAATCGCCTCAATGTCAATGTCTTCCCCGTGGTTCTGTTTGATCAGGTCCAGACATTTGTGGATAATCTGGAGGGTAGCCAGGCCGAGGAAGTCCATCTTCAGCATCCCCACGTCCTCGATATAATGGCCGTCGTACTGGGATGTGCGGACATCCTCCTCGCCGCTCTCCTTATCCTTGGACAGGGTGATGGGCAGGTAGTCGGTAAGGTCGCCGCGGCCGATGATGGTCGCACAGGCGTGGACGCCGACCTGGCGGATGGTGCCTTCCAGGGCTTCGGCGTATCTCAGGACTATCCGGTTGATCTCCGGGCCCTTCTCCAGTTCGTCCTTGAATTCGGGCGAGAGGTGGTAGCAGTTGGTCAGGTTGACTTCCACGTCCACATCTTCGAGACCTTTCTGGAACTTCTTCACGACCCCGTCGACTTCCTGCTCGAATTCCTGGAAACCGGGCTTTAGCTTTTCAATCGCGGGATTGTAGGGATAGACCTGCTCCGCCTTGTCCTTCAGGCGGTCCGGGACCATCTTCGAGAGCCGGTTGGACTCGTCGATGCTGAGGTTGAATATGCGGGCGACGTCCTTGATGGCGCCTTTCGCGCCCATCGTGCCGAAGGTAATCACCCGCGACACGTGCGAGGCGCCGTACTTGTTTTCGACGTACTCGTGGGCCTTGGGAAGGTTTTCGAAGTCCACGTCGATATCCGGCATCGAGATACGGTCCGGATTCAGGAAACGCTCGAACAGGAGATTGTACTTGATCGGGTCCAGATTGGTGATTTTCAGGCAGTAAGCCACCACCGAACCGGCGGCGCTGCCTCGTCCGGGACCCACCATATAACCCATTGCCCTGGAGGCCGCGATATAGTCCTGGACAATCAGGAAGTAGTCCGGGAAGCCCATCCTGGAGATGGTCTTGAGTTCGAATTCTATGCGGCTCTTCTGCTCTTCGTTCAGAGTCTCGCCGTAGCGCATATGCGCCCCCTGGTAGGTCAGGTGGCAGAGATAGGCGACCGAACGGCAGAAACCCTCGTCGCGAGGATTGCCCCGCTTGTCGAGACGGCCCGCGTCTATGATATCCTTGTACTGCTCAAGATGCTTGTCTATCTCGGCCATAAACGCCGGGTCTATCTCGTACACCGGCAGGACGGGGTCGCGGTCGATGGAGTAGGCCTGGATCTTTCCGGCGACCTCGAGGGTGTTGGAAATGGCCTCGGGATGGTCCGGGAAAAGGGCGAGCATCTCGTCCTCGGTCTTGATGTACTCCTGCTGGGTATAGCGCAGGCGGCCTGGATCGTCCACCTTGGTCTGGGTGCTCAGGCAGAGGAGCTTGTCGTGGACCGGGCCATCCTCCTTGCGGACGAAATGGGCATCGTTCGTGGCTATGACCTTGACACCGTGCTTCTCGGCCAGGCGGAAGATTTCATCACAGTAGAGACACTGCCTCTCATAGAGATCGTTGTCCATTCCGGGCACCTCGGTGTAGTGCTTCATCACCTCCATATAATAGTCGTCGCCGAAGACCTTCTTGTGCCAGGCGATAACCTTCTCCACCCTCTCGCTGTCGCCGGAAAGGATGGCCCGGGGCAGTTCCCCGGCTATGCAGGCGGAGGAGCAGATAAGCCCCTCGTGGTACTTCTCTATGACCTCGTGGCTGACGCGGGGGCGGTAGTACATACCGTTGATATGGGCCTCTGAGACTATCTTCACGAGGTTCAGGTAGCCCGTGTAGTTCTTCGCCAGGAGGATAAGGTGATAGTAGCCCTTCTCCTTGACACGGTGGTCGCCGACGGAGACATAGATCTCACAGCCGATGATGGGCTTCACCCCGTTGGACTTGCCTGCATATTTCAGGAACTCCTTGACGCCGTAGAGGTTACCGTGGTCGGTAATCGCAATGGCCGGCATACCGAGCTCTTCGGCCCGTTTGAAAAGATTTTTTATGGACGATTGCCCATCCAGGATCGAGTACTGGGTATGGACGTGAAGGTGTACGAAACTCATACGGCAAAGATAACCATTCTCCCCGACACTTGCAATTATTCTGAACGCCGCTGCGAAACTGTTTGATTACCACGCTTTTGCCTCCCGGTCTTTGTCCTTTTCGGGACAAAGACTGCGACACAAAGCACTGATTTTCAGCGCATTGCGTCACGGCGGTTTACCACTCCGTGTGGAAAAATTCGCCGCGGGGGCGGTCGATCCGCTCGTAAGTGTGGGCGCCGAAGTAGTCCCGCTGGGCCTGGAGCAGGTTTGCGCCGCTGCGGGAGCATCGGTAGGAGTCGTAGTAGGCGAGGGCCGAACTGAGGGCGGGGACAGGGAGGCCGGCCTCAACGGCGGCGCAGACCACCCTGCGCCAGGCTCCCTGCCGGGCGGCGAGAGCGTCCCGGAAAAAGGGTGCGAGCATCAGGTTCGCGGGGGCCGCGACCTCTGCGGAAAAGGCATCGTGGATACTGTCGAGGAAGACGCTGCGGATAATGCAGCCGCCTCGCCAGATGCGGGCGATCTTGCCGCAGTCCAGCGCCCATCCATAGGCCTTGGAGGCCTCCTGCAGCAGCGAGAAGCCTTGGGCGTAAGAGACAATCTTGGCGGCATAGAGGGCGTCGCAGAGCGCCGGGAGGAAGTCCGAGGCGACGACCATGCCGTGCGGCTGAATGGTGGAGCCGAGGATCCCTGGGCGAAGCCGACCATTTTCCGGTCGGCAAGGCCAGCGGTCCGACGGCGCGAAGGACGATGGCATGGTGGAGCCGCTGGACGACGGCCCGGCGAGCTGCGCAGAGGCCGCCACGCGCTCCTCCTTGCGAGCCGACAGGCAGCGAGCAAAGACCGCCTCGCCGATCAGCGTAAGTGGCACCCCCGCCTCCAGAGCCGCCTCAACCGTCCACTTCCCCGTCCCCTTCTGCCCCGCCGTATCCAGGATACGGTCCAGAATATAATTGCCCTCGCCATCCTTCTTGGTGAGGACGTCCGCCGTTATGCTGATCAGATAACTCGACAGCGGCCCCTCGTTCCACTCGGAAAAGACCTCGTGCATCCCCTCATTATCCATCCCGAGGCCATCCCGCATCAGCTGATAGCACTCGCAGATAAGCTCGATGTCACCATACTCTATGCCGTTATGGACCATCTTGACATAGTGCCCCGCCCCCTCCGGTCCCATCCACTCGCAGCAGGGAGAGCCGTCCGAAGCCTTGGCGGCGATGGCCCGGAATACCGGGGCGACAAGAGGCCAGGCCTCAACGGTGCCGCCCGGCATCAGGGACGGTCCCTTCAGGGCGCCTTCCTCTCCGCCGGAAACCCCGGTCCCGACATAGAGCAGTCCCTTCTCGCGGAGCTCGCGCGTCCTCCGAGTGGTGTCGCGATAGTCGGAATTGCCGCCGTCGATGATGACGTCTCCCTCCGAGAGCAGCGGAAGCAGTTGAGAAATGACCTCGTCCACTGCCTTCCCGGCGGTGATCATCAGGAAAACTTTCCTCGGAGAAGAGAGCGATGCGACCAAAGACTCATACGAAGAGGCTGCAACGAAGTTCTTCCCCACGGCAGGTCCGGCAATGAACTCGTCGGTCACTGCCTGCACATAGTTGAACACGCTGACCTGCAAGCCTTTGCTTTCCATATTCAGAGCCAGGCTGCGGCCCATAACACCGAGCCCGACAAGGCCTATGTCAGACAAAGCTTTCATCTTTTGACCCTCGCGTTTCCTTTCCATATATCCCATATCTGCTCCTCGTCGACGGGAGCGGCATAGTCGCTCAGAAGGGTGACGGCAAGAGCTCCGGAAGCCCAGCCGAAATGAGCGCAATCCTCTATGGACCAGCCCTTTAAGAGACCGTAAAGCAAACCCCCGACAAAGCCGTCGCCGCCGCCGATGCGGTCCAGGACGTGGATTTCGCGAGGCTCCACGAGGACGGTCTCATCCTCGGAGGAAACAATCACTCCCCAGAGATGAGCCTCCGCATCCAGCACCTCACGGAGGCTGGTGGCGATGATTTCGGCGGAAGGAAAACGCTGACGGATGCGTGAAAGCATCTTGCTGAAAGCCGCGGTCTTCTCCGAAAGTTCTTTGCCTCCGGCTTCCGGACCTTCGATACCGAGACAGCACTGGAAATCCTCCTCGTTGCCAAGGAGTATGTCGGAAAGTCCGGCTATCCTTGTAAACACCTCCCGGAGTTCCTTTTCCTGCCCCTTCCAAAAAGAAGCCCTGTAGTTCAGGTCAAAACTGATTTTGCTGCCATTCCGCCGGGCACACTCTGCGAGAGAGAGGCAGAAAGAGGGAGCTATTGCGGCAATCAGGCCGCTCAGGTGCATTATACGCACCCCTTCGACTGCGAAAATCCGCTCCAGGTCAAAGTCCTCGGCCTGAAGGGCCCGGCCGACCTCCCCGGCACGGTCGTTCCAGACGCGCGGTCCGCGAAGTCCGGCGCCGCTGTCGGCCAGATTGATCTGATGACGCCATCCCCAGGGCCCGCCCTGCTCAAACTCGGAATATTCCACGTCCATCCCCCTTCCCCGAAGGTCGCGGCGGATGAAATCGGCGAAGGGATGGCCCTTGACAAAAGCTGTCAGGACCTTGACCGGCAGGCCGAGGAAGGAGGAAACACTGGCTACATTGGTCTCTGCGCTGGTTGCCTGCAAGGAATACAGGCCGCCGAGATGAGAGGGCTGGCGTCCTACCGGAGTCAGCCTCACGCCCAGGCTTGTAGGCACAAGGAGGGCATATTTTGCTTTATCTTTCATTCTAGAACAGATTGCCGAGGGCGACGACGCCGGTATATGAGACTATGCAGGCGAAGAGCAGGGCGAGGCCCATCAGTATGTTGAAAACGAGTCCCGGCCTGGAGGCCCCCATCACTTCCTTTTTATTTATCAGCGCCATCATCAGGACTATCACTAGCGGCAGTACGAAGACGAGGGTGACCTGCGAAGCCACCTGGGTTATGACCGGCTGGGCCCCGAGGATGGGGATAGTCAGGCCGACCAGGGCGGCAAGGGCCGTAAGTCCCTTGAACAGAGGCGTTCCCGTCTGCATTTCTCCCTCACGGTAGTCGCTTATTAGCTCCGGAGCCAGCATCATTATCGGGAAGATGGACGAAAGGCCGGCGCTCAGAAGGCCGGTGACGAAGAGGGCCACGGCAAAGCGGCCGGCGATGGGCTGGAGGACATATATCATATCCAGGACCTTCTCCACCTTGATGCCGCGGGTGAAAAGGACTCCGGCGGCGCAGATCATTATGGACGCGGAAATTATGAAGGTAAGGCCGGCGCTGACAATAGCGTCGCGACGCTGGAGGGCGCCGTCCGAGCGTCCCCAGCCCTTGCTTTTCAGGATCATCGGTCTGATGACGAAGGTCGGCGAGGACATCGTCGTCCCGACGAAGGCCGCAATGAAAAGCCTGGCGTCAGGCGAGTCGGGAATGGACGGCACGAAGCCGTGTGCAATGGTCCCGGCGGGCGGAAGTTCTATGAACATAGACAGGATGAAAGACAGGCCCATAAGGGTGACGAGCAGCGAGAGAATCTTCTCGAAACTGCCGTAATTTCCCCTGTTGAGGACCGTCCAGACCGTCCCGGCGATGATTATGGCCATAGCGAGGACTATCCAGTAACTTGCCGCCGGACTCAGTCCCGGGATGCAGAGATAAAGTACCTCGGAAACGGCGTTGGATGTGATGTTCAGTATGCTGGAAAGGCTTATCCACTGACTGACCACGAGGCCGCAGATAAGGATTATCGCCCATAGCTTTCCGCCGCGCAGCCTGGTCTTGACGCCGTGGATCGCAGTGTCGCCGCTCGCGATTCCGTAGCGGCCGTACGCTTCGGTCATAACCCAGGTGAAGAAGGCGCTGATTGCAAGTACCCACAGAAGGGAAGTGCCGTACTGGCTGCCGGACTTGACCATCGAAGTCACGCTGCCCGTACCGATGGTAAAGCCCAGACAAAACAGCCCGGGCCCCACCAGCGCAATCCAACGCAGTATAGTTTTCAGTACATTTTTCATCAGGAGAACAGACAGCCCCCGTTGATATCAATTCCCGTGCCCGTCACATAGGGAGATTCCTCGCCGGCAAGGAAACAGACCAGGCCTGCGACCTCCTCCGCCTCCCCTTCCCGGCGCAGCGGTGCGCTCCTGTGCAGGTTTTCCCTGCCCTCGGGCGGGGTGAACTTGTCGTGGAAATAAGTGTTAATCATACCGGGACAGACGGCATTGACACGTATGCCCCTCGGGCCGAGTTCCTTGGCCATAGCTCGGGTATGGCAAAGCATTGCAGCCTTGCCGCAGGCGTAGATCGAAGAGCCGGGGCCGCCTCCGTCGCGGGCAGCCTGGGAGGAAATGTTCACTATGCTGCCGCCCTCCTTCATATAAGGAAGCACATCGCGCGTACAGAGCCAGCAGCTCTTGAAATTGAGGTCTATAAGCTTCTGGAACCACTCCTCGTCCTGCTCCTCTATCCCCTTGCGGCCGAGGATGCCGCCGGCATTGTTCACAAGTATGTCTATCCTGGGGCCGAAAGCCTTGGCCACGGTTTCGAACATAGCCTTGACCTCCTCCGCCCTGGTCACGTCCGCCTTGACGAGAATGGCCTCCCCGCCAAGTTGCTTCACCATTTCGAGAGTCTGGGCCGCAGCAGCCTCATTATGAAGGTAATTGATGCAGACCTTAGCCCCTTCGGAGGCAAGTTTGACCGATATCGCCCGGCCGATATCTCGGGAACCACCGGTCACGACAGCAACTTTTCCTTTAAGATTCTTCATTTTGATTCCTATAGTGTGTCCGCACACAAAGGTAAGGCAAAAATGCTGAAACTGCAATAGGACAAGGGAAATACTTTTTTCTAAACCGATATTTTTAGCTAATTTTGCGCTTTGTATGGCACAACATCTAACCATAAAACAAATCGCCGAACTCGCCGGCGTGTCGGTGGGCACCGTTGACCGGGTGCTCCACAACCGCGGACGGGTTTCCCCGGCCGCCCTGGCAGCCGTACAGGGCGTACTCGACACCCAGTCTTACAAATATAACCTCCATACCTCCGCGGTGGCCTTCAAGAAGACCAAGAAGTATTTCAAGATCGCCGTGTCCATCCCCTCTTCCGAGAAAGGGGAATACTGGGACCTGATCCGCTGCGGCCTTGACCGGGCGTTCCAGGAATATGCCGACATATCCATAAAGACAAAATACATCTTCTTCGACCAGTTCAACTCTCTCTCCTGCCGGGAAGCCTTCAAAAGTATCGCGTCGCTGGACTGCTCCGCGGTCATACTCGGAACCACCTTCGTCGAAGAGACCAGGGAACTGTGCCGGCAGCTGGACGAGAAACACATTCCCTATGTTTTCGTGGACGGAAAGGTGAGCGGAACCTCTCCTGTGGCCTCTTATCTTGCCGACCAGGACACCTGCGGCAGACTGCTGGCCAAGCTTATGGACGGACTCACGCCGGAAGGCAAGGAACTGGCCCTGCTGCTGCCGAAGCGAATCGGCACCCAGCTTTCAAACAACTCCGAAATCCGCCTCGCCGCATTCAAAGACTTTTTCAAGGAGAAAAAGAGGGAAAGGACCATACGGGAGAGCTATTTCTCAACGGCAAGCGCCGGACAGAGGAACGAGGAGATCCGCTCCTTCCTCAAGCAGTATCCGTCAGTCGGGGGAGTCGCGGCGGTCATTTCCACCGGTTACCTTATTTCTGACGCGATAGCGGCCTGCGGCGGGCCAAAGAGGATAGTGGGAGGCTTCGACGTGACGGACGGGAATGTCCGCTGCGTCCGCGAAGAGACTATGGATTTCCTGATTGACCAGCATCCGGGAGAACAGGGCTTCAACGCCGTGGAATCCCTCCTGCACTACCTTCTCTACGGTGTTCCGGACAAGAATCTAAGGGAATACCAGCACATAGACATTATTTTCCGGGAGAATCTCCGCGGCTGGCAGGACTAGTCGGAGAGGACCGTGACCGTTCCGCGGCTTGCATTCATCTTGATGCGGTCGCCGTTTTTCAGGAGCGTAGTCGCGCCCTTCACATTGACGATTGACGGAAGGCCGTATTCCCTGGCCACCACCGCGCCGTGGGAAAGCGAGGAGCCGATTTCGGTGATAAGCCCGTTGACAATGGAATAATAGGGAGTCCAGCCGATGTCCGTAAACTTGGCAACCATAATTTCGCCCTTCTGCAGGAGGTTGGCGTCTTCGGCGGAATTCACTATACGCACCGTCCCCTCGCACTCCCCGTTGGACACCGGCACGCCCTTCAGGACACCGTCCGAGGACTCCGCGTCAAAGTGACTGGCAATGGGTTTTCCTATATAGATGTCATCGAAACTCAGATCCTTCTGAATCTCATAGGCCTTGCGCCTCCTGGTAGCAAGCGGCACCAGAGAGGCCTCGCCCTCAATCAGACGGCCTATCTCCTGATGCGTAAGGAAATAGAGTAAATCACTGTCAGGCAGCTTATTACCCTTCACCATCAAGCCGGCAAGCAGGGCATACTGAGTCTTGAACAAATCTATGACTTCAATCAGGCGGGCCTTGGTGTATTCCCTGTCCACGACTGCCTGCCGGCACCTTTTGGCAAAGGCTATTGCGGCAAGCCTCAAGAGAGGATTCTTGACAAAGGCGAATTCCTTCCCGTAGTCAAAGCGCTTATCCCCCTGAAGGAGGAGCTTTGGAGACTTGACTATGCTCAAAAGATAATTCATAAGCGCCGTCTCGTCTTCCCGCCAGGGCTTGTTCCTCATCTCCGCCTCCTTGATGCAGCGGTGGCCGTGACGGGAGAGGAAGTCTTGATATTTTCTTTCAAGCGCCTTGTCGCCCCTTATGTGCTCGAGCAGCTGCCCGGCCGTAAAATACTGAGCCTCAGGCGCTCCAGCCTTGATGTCCGCGGCAAGCTCCTGCAGGCGGGAAAGGATGTCCGCGCTCTCGATGTTGGGGATGCTGCTCAGAAGACCGGACAGGAACGACTGATAGACCTTCTTGTCGGGGAAATATGGATCCAGCAGGCGGTAGAGCGTGCTGGTGGAACTGCCGGAATAGGAAGACGCGGCATAATGGTAAATCAGGCTTTCATCCAGATAAGGGAGGGTTGCATCTATGGACCTGTACAATTCCTCACAGGAAGAGGTCTTCTCGAAAGTGATTTTCTTTATCAGCCTGTCCAGCTTGCCCATAGCCCTGTTCCCGGAAAATACATAGCTCAGGAACTTTGCGGAATTAACCGTACGGACAAGATTATTGGAAAAGGGCACTTTGACTTCCGGATAATCGTGGTACTCTCCCATTATGGACAGATTCATCGACTGAGGATTGGCAATCCCGACCTTGGAGTACATATTGTACAGCAGGTTCATATCGAAGAACAGGTGCCCGGAGATGGACGATATCAGCCTCAGGGGCGTCTCTTCATAAGGAGAAGTGTACACCCCGGCCTTCCAGAGCATATAGCGCATACCATAGTCGATGGCATTGACCGAGGTGGAAAGGGTCAGGGGAGTCACGGCGCCGGGCATCATTTCGCCGACATTCCTTTTGGTAAAAAGGTGGCCACTGACATCGTCGTCGCGGTCAAACTCCTCTATGTCAATGATTTCCGTAGTAATCGGCCGCATCTGGAGGAAGAAGAGTTCCCCGCCGCGGATCGCCCATTCGATGTCCATTTCCCCGCCGAAGACCGTCCTTATCTTTTTCCCGGCCTCATAGAGCCGCCTTACTTCGTCTTCGCTGAGCAGATCGTCGGCGCAGGGAAGATAATTCTTGCGGGAAATCAGGTAACGCCTGGCGCTCTGCTGGCCGGAAACCAGCTGCTCGCCCTGCCCCCTGACCGCCTCGATTAGTATATCCGAACCTTTTTCCGGAGCCGCGGTGAAAAGGACTCCCGACTTTTCGCTGTCTATCATCCGCTGTACGACTACATTCATAGTCCCGGAGGAGAGGTCGAAATGGCTGGAATATTCCTTTACCCTTTCAGAGCTGAGGGATGCGACGCATTTCCCGACGCTATCCATAAGCTGAGCGCGGTCCACGAAAAGGCAGGTCTCATACTGGCCGGCATTGGAGGCTTCGGCTCCGTCTTCGTTGGAGGCCGAGGAGCGCACGGAAACATAGTCTGAGCGCAAGGCGTCAAACGCCTCATACACAGCATCTTCATCTATCTCCGAGAGCTCCGTCAAGACGAAGCCTTCGGGAACGTTGAAGCCTCGTCTTAGCAGCAGATCCAGCCCCTTCGCCTTTCCTCCGACCACAGGGTACAATTCTTCCGGCACTTGCCCTAAACGGTATATCTTCATCTTTTGAAAGTCGTCAGGTCCCTATGATTGAAAAAGCGGCTTCCGTCACGGTTGAAACCTATTTCCAGAATGCCGCGGCAGCTTTTCCCGCCTATATTGTACTCAGCGACATTCTCGTGCAGGATGTATTCCCCGTCCTGGAAATGATAGCTCACGCAGCCGAGCACTTTTGCCTTGACAGGGATGGTCCTCCCGTCGTCCATGCTGAGTTCGAAGGACAGTTCCTGAGGGATGGTCCCTTTATTTATCTGCTGAAAGTCAAGGTTCGCCTCCCGAAGGAAATGCTGCCCGCTTTCATCCCTGAAATTACCTACCTCAAGGACGCTCATCGCAGGATAGGAGACCAAAGAATAATTCATCTGGAGCTCCGGGGAAACGGCCATCAGCCATAGGTGGTTGTTCATATAGTTCCAGTCCCTCTTGCCGAAAGAATGGTCCCTCACGCAGGGAAGGCTGAAGTTCAAGGACTTGCCGCTGAGTGTCATCTCCCCCTCCAGGACACCCTCCTGCTCATAATGGCACTGCCCGCTGATTGACTGTAGTTCCTTGAAAAAGTCCGTGGACCATTTTTCATTGGCCATTCCGGTGGCCATCCTTCCGGAGGGCATATCGCTGGTAAAATCTATGGGAGCGCGGTCAGAGACAAAGCGGCCGCGGAAACTGACGCTGTCAGCCTCATTCAGTACGCCATTGTATTCAATGGTCCATACTCCATCCTTCTTTTCGACCTTCAGGGGAGACTCTCCGGCAGGGAAAAACTCCCGCTTCAGAGAATACATCTTTCCGTCCATAAACACGGCGAACCAGGTCTCGTCCATACTGGTCCTTGTGCCGAGACGCGCAAAGACGGAGAGGCTCTCGCCGTGGGCGGAAAAATAATAGGAATTGTTGACCAGGGGACTCTCCGAGCCCTCCAGGGAATAGTTTTCAGCAAATTGATAGTCAAAAGGATGCCGGGCATTCCTTCTGGCTATGGCCATTCGCATCAACTCCTTTTTCAAGAAGAACAGCATCATTTCAGGTTTTAGTGAGCGCAAAGATACGAAAAATAAAATTTAGTGCACGGATGCTGTTTTTTTACAAAATTTGTGTGCGCACACATAGAATTTCAGAAAATATGTTTATCTTTGTGGCGTGATATACTCCGATGTGTGCGCACACATTTTATATAAATGAATAATAATTAATGCATTATATTATGGACAAAACAACAATGGCTCTCGCCCGCAAGGCCTACTTGATTCCGGGCTGCGACACCATCTCCATCCGGATGGAGAACATCGTATGCAATGCCTCCGGTACCGGCCGCGAGGACTTGGGCAATCTTGGCGGCACGCCGACCTGGGATCCGGAAGATTAACGCTTAAAAGTGCAAGAAAATGAAAAAGATTTATATCCTCATCGCCCTGGGCCTCGCCCTGGCTGCCTGCCAAAAAGAGAAAAAAGTGCAGGATGAAGAGCTCGCTACAAGCGTTAACAAGGTTCAGATGAGCTTCAACGCCATCGGCGAAGCGACCAAGGCCAACATCTCCGGCTCCTCCATTATCTGGGACGCAGATGACAAGATTGCTATTTTCGACGGCAGCGAAACTAAGAATGAGTTTTCGCTCACCTCCGGCGCTGGAAACAAGAATGCCAGCTTCAGCGGAACTGCCGGCGAAGCGGCGACATACTTTGCCGTAGCGCCGTTCGAAGCGTGGACAAACCTCAGCACGGCCAACAGCTGGATCAGCGTCAACATTTCCCACAACCAGACAATCGTCGGTGACCACTGTGTGGATTCCAAGGCCCTTGTTTCCACGGCTTCCGCCGCCGGGACCAATAATCTGGAATTCTCCAACCAGTTCGCCCTTCTGAAGGTCACCCTGGAGCGCAGTGACATTATGGCCGTCACCCTCAAGGGCAACAACGGAGAGAGTGTAGCCGGCACCAACCACTTTATTTATGCAGGTGACGGGGCGCCCCGAATGGACCTTAGCAACGCCGCACAGAAAGAAGTGGACCTGATTTACAAGGCGAGTTCGAGCGCCTCTGCTTCGGCCTTCCCCGCCGGTGACTACTACATTGCAATCTGGCCCACAACCTTCTCCAATGGCTATTCCATCATCCTGACCGACGAAAACGGGAGCAAGGCCGTCCGGGCGACCTCCACTGAGCAGGTCTTCGCCCGCAACGGCGGACAGAACGCTTCCGTGGTTGACAACGGCACCTTCTGCCCCAATGTCATTATGACCGCCGACCAGCTCAAGACCTGGCGCCGCCTGGCCAGCCGCGGAGCATATTCCGCCGGCGATGAGGTCAAGCTCGGCGCAGACATCGACCTCGGCGGATATGTATGGAAGCCTGTCTATCAATTCCTTGGCATCTTCAATGGTCAGAACCACAAAATCTACAATTTCAGCGTGAGTGACTCGGAAGACAACCGCATCGGATTTATCCGCACACTCGGCTCATCTAGCGGAGAAGCGGCGGTCCTGAAGGATGTGGTCTTCGGATCGGCCGACGGAACCACCGCGGACGGGACAAGTTCCATTTCCATGTCCATCGAATCCGCCAGTTCATGGTCTTATGCCGGACTGGTGGGATATGCCCAGAAGAACAGTCACATTCTTAACGTGACCACTTTTGTGCCCGTTACCGCAGATGCGGCACTTACCACTAAGCACGCTATCGGTGGTATCGCCGGATCGGCCGGAGACAATGCCATAATAGAATCCTGCGTCAACTACGCCGCCGTTACATCTAATTCGGCCTGCACCTCTGCGGAAGACTCAGCAGTAGGCGGAATCCTCGGGCAGACCGGCAATACGAACGTACAAATCCTATCCTGCACAAACAACGGAACCATAGAAAACAAATGCGTCGGCGTTTCCTGCATTGGTGGCGTTGTAGCAAAGTCAACCGGCACCGGAATGCTCGTGGACGAATGCGTCAACACCGGACAAATCAAGAATAATGCAGCTTGCGTGGGTAGCACAGAAGGCAACTGGGATATAAGCGTAGGCGGTGTCATGGGTTTCATGGGCAACACCACGACAGTGAACAAGTGTTCCAACAGCGGACGTCTCTATAATGGCGTGACCACCAACGGCGACTATGATTACTGCTTTGGCGGAGTAGTCGGCGCCTCTACCAAGAGCGGTTGTGTCATAAAGGGCTGCTCCAACAGCGCAGAATTCATGTATGCAGATAATACCGCGTTTAACTCATATCTCGCCGCCGGCGGCATTCTCGGTTATACCAGGGGCACCGTCACAATCACAAAGGCCGATGACGGCACCAGAACGACCAATTCCGGTCAGTTCTTCCTGCGTCGCAATCATGCTCATCATTTTTATATCGGAGGTATTGCAGGCCTGATTGAAAAGCAGTCTTCGTCCGTCATTGAATTCTGTACAAATGAGGGAAGAATCATAGGATCCGACCCCCAGACGACAGACAAGATTAATTTCTATGCCGGAGGAATCGCCGGCAGTGCGAGCACAGGAATCGTACGCGACTGCGTCAACAATGGCTTCCTCATCGCACGCGACGGCAATCTGATTGCATGGTTCGGAGGAATCGTGGGAGGAAAAGACAAGTATCCCACAAGTGTTCTCCGTTGTGTAAACAATGGCGCGGTAAGCGGTTACAATTCCAGCGGCAGTTCATCCATCGGCGGTATATTGTCCGTCCTCCAGCCGGATCAGACCGAAGTCAGGGATTGCATCAACAGCGGTCTCATTACGACAGCCAACGTTTACACCAATGCCAGCGGCAACACTTCCGGAGTGCCTGTAAGCTACCAGAACAAGGACTACTACAAGGGCGGTCTTTTCGGCTATGTGAACGCTCCCAAAGCTGATGTGACCGACAATGTAACCGGTTGCATCATTAATTGCACGCTCAGCAACCAGACGGTAGGAAAGGACAATTACACCGGAATTATCACCGGCCAGACAAAGAGCACGACAAGTACCGCATACAAACTTGTTTTCGGCACTGCATCCGATCCGGTACTCATTGTCAATACTTCCAAGTTTGAGTATGGCACTGCCAGTAATCCTGCCACAATCACTGCAGGCGACGTGATGAATACGGACGCCAATGTCAAGAAGTGGCTTATGGGCTCCACGAGCAAACTGTATGATGCCACCAACGGCACGTCCAACACCAACATCGTCGATTTCAACTACAGCATTGTCACTGCCGCCCAGGCTGGAATCCAGTAGCCCCTCCGGACCCGGTTCCGGGAAACATATCTCTGCAAGAGAGTGACCTCAAACTTAACTTAGGTCACTCTCTTTTTTATGTGCCGATGTGAGAACGGAGGAAGGGATACCCTCCACGGGGCTTGTGCACCCACGCAATTGTCACGCGTCCGTGCCGCCAGATGCTTGTTTCCCGGCACCGCCGCCGGCCGGCTGTCATGGCCGGCGGCTACGGCGCGCCGCTGTGGTGGGCTCTGTGCAATGGCCCTCCTCGCGGCGGCCGTTGCCTCGCGACGCTCTGGGCCGCGGCATTCAGACAGTAGCTTCCTCTCTCAAACCGCGTTGACATCAAATCGCTTACTGAGTGCGTTCCAGCTGTCGACGCGGCAAAGAAGTGCGTTTGGTAGCGGGGAAAGAAAGTTCCGTCGGCAAGCAGAGGGGCCGGACGCGAGCCTTTTCGGCGAGCTCGCGGTAGGCCCCTCAGGCGGCGGCCATAACAGCCGGCCGCCGCCGGTGCGTGATTCCTGCCCGCTTTGTCTTAAGCAATTCCCGTCTTTCGCCGCCGGTGCGTGATTCCGCCAGCCTTTGCCCTTACTTTTTGGGCAAAGGCGTCGCCTTTTCTCTGCACCCAAGCCTTTTTCCAAAGTCCGCCTTCCCGCTGCTTCCATTCAGCTGTCAAGCGTCCGTAGAGGTCCAGTCTTTGGACCGATACGGACGCCGAAACCAACGTGTGGGCGAACCCGTGCCGGGAAACGGCCTTTTGCGGGCACGGAAACGCCTGAAAACGTGCCGCCGCAAGCGAAAAACCGAGGCGCGGGCACGGAAACCGCCGAAAAGCTGCCCGTGCAGGCAAAAACCGGCGGCGCGGGCACGGAAACCGCAGAAAAGCTGCCCGCGCAGGCGAAAAACCGAGGCGCGGGGCTGCTTTTGCTATGCGGCAGAACAAAAGAAGAGGAAAAAGCGCTTATAAAAACGACGCCAGGAAAGAAGCGGGGGTCGCAACGCTTGGCAAGCGAAGCTTTTTCGCAAGCCCCCTTTTAATCCTGTAATCCTTTACATTCCGAGTAATCAGCCACTCACATTCACAGGCCGAGGCACAGGCTGCCTGCAGATTGTCCTCAAAGTCGGGGCCATCCATCATAAGCGCCTGCTGAAGCTGAGTTTCGTCCATCGGAAGAACTTCGGCAAGGGTTGAAAGATACTTGACATTCGCGACGGCCGTATTTTGGCCGACTGTCTTTTTATAGACATAAGCTACATTGACCATAGTCAATAAAGAAACGCACAAGCTAAGTTTCCCTTCATCCTGAAGTTGAAACAAGGCAAGAGCTTCTTCATATCCGGCCCGCTCCAACAAGACGTCAAGCAGGATATTCGTATCAAGAAAGACTTTCATTTGGAAAGAAGATAATTCAGCCTTTCGTCTTTGATCGAAGAGATTTCAGTATCTTTAGGCAAGGCAGAACCGACGAGTCTTGAAATACCGCTTTCAGCACCGGCGGACAATCTCGGGCAGGCACTTTCCAATAAAGATTCAATCAATCGCTTCAAGGAAACTCCCTGGCGCTGAGCCTCAAGGGAAAGAGACTCAAATACAGCAGGTTTCAGGTCAATCAGCTTCCGGCGAGTAGAAACAAGCGTTTGCATATATACTTTTTTGCAAAGGTATATACATATTCCCAAAAACGCAAATCATCGTAAATTTTGTTTATTTGTCTGAAAAATCATATATTTGCAGTGTAATGTGTGTGCGCACACACAACGCGCGCGCGGACACAGGCAAGTGAAACGGCAAAAAAGATAACAAGGACAATATGAGAAAGTATTCCCTAATTATTCTGTCCGCGATTGCAGCGGCAGCGTGCGCAAAGACGGAACTCCCTGAAATTAAAGAGGTTGAGATGAGGGTCAGCACAGAAGACGCGACCAAGACCACGCTCAGCGGAGCAAGCGTCCTCTGGAGCGAAGGGGACAAGATGACGGTCTTCTACAGCGGCAGCAGCACGGGCAAGGTCTTCCGCCTTTTCAGCGGCGAAGGCAGCTCAAACGGAACCTTCCTGGGAGAGGCTCCGCCCGCATCCACCGACTGCTTCGCGGCCTATCCGGAAACTGCGACCTACAACGGAGCAAGCACATTCAACTACACTATGCCCTCGAGCGTTCCCTACACCGAAGGAAGTTTCGCCCCGGGTACCAGCCCGATGCTGTCCGCAACCAAGAGCAATTTCGACGGGAGCTTCTCGATGAAAAACCTCTGCGGAGTGATGCGGCTCAAACTGGAAGGTACAATCAACATAGCACGTCTTGAACTCAGCTTCAGCAGCTATGTCAGCGGTGCCGGACACTGTTCCAGAGGGGGAAACAGCCTGACAATGGACGGAAGCACGGATGCCGACAAGAAAATCACTATGATAATGGACAGCCCCGTCCAGCTGGAAGAGGGCAACTTCAAAGAGTTCTATTTCGTGCTGCCTCCGGGAAGCTACGACGGAGTCAGCATCAAGGCCGTCCTGCCTAACGGAAACAGCTCCACCAAGAGCGTCACAACCGCATTCACCATCACCCGTTCGCAAGTGACCACCCTGGAAGGCACGATGCCGCCGCCCTCGCTCGCCTCAAGGCCGGAACTGAAGGTATGGTCCTTCAACATCGCCTGCCAGAAGAACGATGACAATTCAGACTGGGGCAGCAGCCACTATTGGAGCGCAAGGAAAAACGCCATATACGCCTTCTTCAACGCCCAGAATCCGGACATCATCGGCACGCAGGAGTGCGAATACCGTCAGAGAGTGAACATACTTGACAATACTTCCGGCTATGCAGCCTATGGCCTCGGAGTGGACTATGGACAGGAATCCAGCGGCTCAAGCGGTTATCTTTGGAACAAGAAAGACTACAACACCGATTCCTCCAACGCCATTTTCTACAAGAGCGACAAATTCACCGTCCTGGACAAGGGTACATTCTGGCTAAGCAGCAACCCTTCATCGGTAGGCTCCGACGACGGCCACAACTGCGCGTGGATAAAGTTCCGCTGGAACGAGAACGGCTATGTGTTCTATTTCTTCAACACTCACTTCACAGCCCATTACACAGAAGCAGCCTATGCCGCAAGGAAGGCTGAGTGCACCATACTCTACGACCAGATTACCGCTATCAACGCCGAGCAGCTGCCGATGATCATAACGGGCGATCTCAACGCCACTACGGCCAACCTCTGGGACGATAATGGCGACAGCCGGCTGAACAATTGGTACTGGGCACGCAACCAGGACGGCAAGACCAGCAAGACCTCGTATCCTACCAGCTGCAACGACTTCAAGGTCAAATGCACCAACGGCGTCTGGTCCGACAACGGGACGAATATCGACCATATTGCCTTCAAGTACTTTTATGAGAACAGCAAGCACGGCTTGAAGGCCGGCTCGTTCTCGACCGACACCTATGCCTATGAGGGCGTAACCTATATCTCCGACCACTGGCCTATCACGGCGACTCTCGTTTTCGACTATCAATAATGAAGCGCCTGTCCGTCATACTCCTGGCAGCACTTTTCGCCGCTCCGGCCTGCGAAAAGACTCCGCCTCCTCCCCCCGAAGAGACGATTCAGGGCGAGGAGCAGGACGACAACAGCCTGGAGGATATGCCGGACGACGGCCAGGGAGTCATTCACTTTTAGACAACATTCGTTTTTATGAACTTATCCAGACATATCGTTTTGACGGCTCTCTTTCTTGCCCTAGCCCTCCCGGGATGGGCCCAGAGGACGCTGTCGGGCAAGGTTAGCGACACTTCCGGGGAAGGTATTCCGGGGGCGGTCGTTATGGTCAGCGGCACGACTAAAGGGGCCGTCAGCAACGTGGACGGCGACTGGACGCTTGACGTGAAGGGCGGAGAGATCAGTCTCGAAGTGTCCTGCCTCGGCTATACCGGGACAAGCATAAAGGTCCCTGCGGGGCAGTCCAGGGTGGACGTCGTACTCGAGGAGGACAATATGATGCTCGAGGAGACGGTGGTCGTGGGCTATGGCACCCAGAAAAAGGTGAACCTCACCGGCGCCGTCACGGCCGTGAAGGGCGACGAACTGCTCAGCCGTACCGCCCACGATGTGACAAGTATGCTCCAGGGTGCGGTTCCCGGCCTCAACATCACCACCTCTACCGGCATAATGAACGAGTCTCCGGAGCTGAATATCCGCGGATATACCTCCATCAACGGCGCCGGGCCAATGGTCCTCATCGACGGCGCGGAAGGAGACCTCAGCCGGGTCAATCCCCAGGACGTGGAGAGCATTTCCGTGATCAAGGACGGTGCTGCGGCGGCGGTCTATGGAGCCAGGGCGGCGTTCGGCGTCATCCTGGTCACGACCAAGGCCGGCAGCGACTCCGAGGGGAAGGCTACGGTCCGGTACAGCGGCCGCTGGGGCTGGCAGTCTCCTACGACAAGCACCGATTACGAGACCCGGGGTTACTGGAGCGTATTCACTATCAATAAGTTCTGGGCAGAGAGAAATCCAGGAGAGCAGTACCTCAAGTACAATGACGACGATATGAACGAACTGCTCGAGAGGGTGAACGACGTTACGGAAAATCCCGCGAGGCCCTGGGTGGTCGAAGAAAATGTCGGCGGCAGGAAAGTATGGAAATACTACGCCAATACTGACTGGTACCATACTCTTTTCTCTGACCGCAACCCTTCGCAGCAGCAGAACCTCTCGATAACCGGTGGCGGAAAGAACTTCAAATACTACATTTCCGGCACCTGGGACCGCCAGCAGGGCATATTGAAAATCCATCCTGACATCCTGGACAAGTACCAGCTGCGCGCCCGCTTCGAAGGACGGATAAACAAATGGGCGACGATCTCGAACAATACCTCCTACTACGACCAGACCTATAATTATCTCGCTCAGGGAACCAGCAATCTGGACAGGGCCATTTCTATGCTCACCGCCCACGCGCTTCCCTGCTTCCCGCTTCAGAATCCTGACGGATCGTGGGTGTATTATTCCGACTATTTCGTCAGCAGCTATGCCGTCGGAAACGGAATGCATATCAAATTCTCCGAGAATACGGACAAGCACATAGAGCGCAAAAACGACTTCAGCAACACCACCGAACTGAACATCACCCCCTTCAAGCAGCTGCGTATCACGGGAAACTTCACCTTCCGCAAGCGTCGCAACCACACTACCGCGCGTCAGACGAATGTCACTTACAAGATGTACCCGGATCAGGAAATGCAGACCAGGGAAGCCGGAATCGGCACCAATCAGCTGGATGAAAAAGCCCGGACCTACAGCTACCGTTCGGCCAATCTCTTCGCCACCTACGAAGACAATTTCGGCGGTCATCATCTGACGGCGGTCGCCGGAGGCAATTATGAGACAGAGCACAGCCAATACCTTGAAGCGATTGCCTACTACCTGATTTCGGACAAACTAAACGACCTGTCGCTCGCCGGCCTGGATGCAAACGGCGCCGCAAAACAATATATTGACGGAGAGCAGAGCGAATATGCGCTTCTCGGTTTCTTCGGCCGTGTCAACTACGATTACAAAGGACGCTATCTGCTGGAACTTTCCGGCCGTTATGACGGCTCCTCACGCTTTGCGCGCGGTCATCGCTGGGGCTTCTTCCCCTCCGGCTCACTCGGCTGGAGAATCAGCGAAGAGCCTTTCTTCGCCCCTGCCAAACGCTATGTCAGCAATCTCAAACTCCGAGCTTCGCTAGGCTCCCTGGGCAATCAGGTCGTGGGTAATTATGCCTATATCAGAAGGGTTTCAACGGACGACAGTTCCTGGTCTTTCGGTGAAGGCACCCTCGCAAAATCTTCAGGCGTAAGTGCTCCGAATGCCGGGGACCTGACCTGGGAGAAAGTCCGGCAGTACAATCTGGGACTGGACGCAGGATTCTTCAAGGACAGGCTGCAGTTTACCGGCGAAGCCTATATCCGCAACACCCTGGGGATGCTTGTCGAGGGACAGGCGCTCCCCGCAGTGTACGGAGCCGATTCCCCGAAACAGAATTCGGCAAATCTCCGCACCCAGGGCTATGAATTCTCCCTTGCCTGGAAGGACCAGTTCCTTCTTTTCGGAAGGCCTTTCGGCTATGCAATCTCCGGAAACATAAGCAATTATGACTCCTTCATCACCAAGTATGACAACAATCCAAACAAAATTGTCTCCGACTACTATGTCGGCCGTCATCTGGGTGAAATCTGGGGCTTTCAAGCCGACGAACTCTTCGCCACAGACCTGGAGGCTATGGACTATGCCGAAAAGGTGGACTTGAGTTATATTGTCTCGGGGATGGGCAGCGGATGGAAGGCAGGAGACCTCAAATATGTGGACAGGGACGGTTCCGGCGACATCGGAGTCGGCGCCAATACGGTGGACGACCCCGGCGACAGGAAAATCCTGGGCAACAGTCTTCCAAGGCTTTCTTACGGAGCGACCCTTTCCCTTGACTTCTTCGGCTTCGACGCCAGCGTATTTTTCCAAGGCACCGGCGACCATTACTGGTATCCTCCAAGATGGTGTTTCCCCTTCTGGGGACCTTTTTCCAACCCGATGCAGAGCTTTCTGAGGAAGGATTTCCTGAAAGACGTATGGGATTACAACAATACCGACGCGTACTTCCCGAGGGCCAGGGGCTATATAGCCGAGATGTCCGGGGCTTATCTTAACCGCGTCAACAGCAGATACTTGCAGAACGCCCGTTACCTGCGACTGAAGAACCTCACCGTAGGTTATACCCTGCCGGGGAACATCAGCAAAAAGGTCGGAATTGAAAAACTCCGCGTATATTTCTCCGGAGAGAACCTCGCCTGCTGGTCTCCTCTTTTCAAGCACAGCCCCTACCTGGACCCGGAAGCCGTCGCCCACGACGACTCGGAGGCTACGGGGCGCAGCTTCTATCCCTGGCAGAAGAGCTTTATGTTCGGCATAGACATCCAATTCTAAAACGCAGACAAAATGAAAAAGTTTAATACTCTGTTACTTGCCCTGGCGGCACTGACAATAGTTTTTGGCTGCGAAGATGCGCTGGACAAATTTCCTCTGGACAAAATGACAGAGGAATCCTTCTACGAGAACGCACAGCAGCTTCAGCTGTTCACCAACTCCTTCTACTCCTCCATCCTTCCGGACTCCCCCTATGACGAGCAGAGCGATGTGGCTGTGGGGAACAACCCCAGTTCCCTGCTGCTCAACGGCAATTTCCGCAATGCGGCCTCCAGCGGCGGATGGAGCTGGACAGTGCTCAGGAAGATCAACACCTGTCTCGGAAATATCTACCGCTGCAAGGACGAGAATGCCGTGAAAGAGTATTCGGCGCTCTGCAAGTTTTTCAGGGCGTGGTTTTACTTCGACAAGCTGAAACGCTTCGGCGATGTCCCCTGGATCGACCACGAACTGAACTCCGACGAACAGACTCTCTATGCAAAGCGAGACAGCCGCGAAGTGGTTATGAAGAATATCATTGCGGACCTTGACGAAGCAATCGCCGGCCTTCCCGCGTCGTATTCATCAGGCAAGACCTTCAGGGCCACGAAATGGGCCGCGCTCGCGCTGAAATCGCGCATCTGCCTATTTGAAGGGACTTTCCGCAAGTACCACGAAGGCGACATTACCCTATGGACCCTGCCTGCAGATGCGCAGCCGGCATCCTATTATCTGAAACTTGCCGCCGATGCGGCCGAGCAGTTGATGGACCTCTCCTCGCACGAACTCTACGACACCGACCATCCGGATACCGACTACCAGAACCTTTTCTCGAAGTATGACGCGGACGCCGGAGAGTTTATCCTGGCCATCGACTACGACTATTCCCTGAAACTCTTCCACAACGCCAGCGGCTCGGCCCTCCTGCCGGCCTGCGGACGGATCTCCCCCACCAAAAACTTTGTGGACCACTACCTGATGGCCGACGGGAAGCGTTTTTCGTCCGTAAGCGGATGGGACAGCAAGACTTTCGCCGACCAGGTGGCCGGCCGCGATCCCAGGCTCCATCAGACAATCCGCATCCCTGGCTACAATTATACCACTCTCGTGACCAACAGAACCTCGTTCTGCGATATGGACTGCTCCCTGACCGGCTATTCCGTCAACAAGTATGTGATGCCCTCTGACAATATGACGATGAGCAATATCAGGGATTATTCCTACAACGACCTGCCTG
>JAEEGH010009209.1_pt1 | contig 23093 bp, 20 predicted proteins | sample 9134181 | NCBI WGS metagenome assembly JAEEGH01 (sample SAMN16246544, study PRJNA631951) | gut metagenome | biome: gut microbiome; feature: rumen; material: DP-attached | host: Bos | place: Iran: Karaj | collected 2018-10
CTTGACTCGCTGGCTGTGCTGTCTGAATATCGCCGACAGGGAATTGCAAGCCGCCTGATACGCGTCACCAAAGAACGTGCTGACCAAATGGGCCTGCCTGGCCTTGGGCTACTGGTTGATAAAGGAAATCCCGTTGGTGAGGCACTTTATACATCAATCGGTTTTCGATATGTAGACGACAACCACTGGGGCGGTCATGACATGAAGCACCTGGTTCTATGACGGAAAGACAATCATGTCAAAGCCCGTCAAGAGGACGTCAGATGATTATACAACAGCGAGCAGTTCGATGTCGAAGATGAGGCTATCGAGTAGCAGTTCAATCCAGCCAGCGCAGCCGGCTGGTTGAAGTGCGGAGCGTGAAGCAGCCGAATACAACCCAGTGACCACAGCGAATGTAATCCCCAGGTCAATAACGTCAGGAAAAGGGCATTTAATCAAGGCGCATCGCCAGCCGTGGCTGACGTTGCGTCTTGTGGATAAACGCACTTCCTGTAATCTCAGGGTGAATAATCCAATGATAATAGCAAATTATTTTTCCTCTTTTAGTGACTTACGATGAAAGCGTTGTATCTTTGCCTTTGTAATCATCAATCGAAAGTGGACATGAATATGGTAGTCTTAATGTGGAACCCCGCGATATCGTCTTATACCATGAATGATTATTTGGACGGTATGGAACATTTTGGCAAGTATGGGCTGAATTGGAGCGTGTGGGAGTATGAGAAAGTCCAAAAGTACGATCGTTTCGTCATGGTAAAGGTTGGCGAAGGACGAACCGGTATAGTGATGAGTGGCATGATAATGTCTGACCCGTATAGCGGGGAAGACTGGTCCGGGAAAGGTCGCAATACGCATTATGTTGACTTGAGGATATCGGTAATGCTGCATCCCGAAAAAGCTCCATTGCTCACAACAGAGGAATTAATGCGTGAGATCCCTGGTTTTGATTGGACTGGTGGCCATTCTGGGCGCGTCCTCACCGATGAGCAAGGCTCAAAGGTAAAGAAGCTATGGGAACTTCATCAAGAAAGGACAGAAGGCTTATTTAAAGATAAGGATGTGGCGCGGCATAATGGCCTGATTGATGATGCCTGCGATAAATTGTACTGTTTGGAATACTTCTTGAAAGATTATGACTTCGAAGTACATACGAACGCTGATACTGATTACGACTATTTGGATGACATCAGTTACTGCATCACACTGAGAAATGCTGCAGGAGATGAGATGTTCATCGATTTGGAAGCAGAGTTCACGCTCACGTTCCAAGGCTGGCACACGCATTATTTTTGTGAACAGCAAAGGTATGAGGAACTGAAAGAAGATATAATGGCCTATCTGAAAAATGAGATGGGCGCAGTCACTTTTGCTATTAATGGTAAATGGTTTGGCTCTACAACGACCGAAAAACTTGTAGAAACCAAAGAACAGGCTTTGGAGATTGTGGCCAAAATGTATAAAGGAGAACGGGAATTTTTAAGGAAAATCCATCGTGAAGGCGTAGAGGTGCATAGCTGTTTTTGGGATTCATCTCTCAATTCAATCATCAAGATCGAGCCGGGAGAATTACCCGAGCCCAAAAGAATCGTGCGCAAAAAGAAGTCCTCAGAGTGAGATTGATTTATTGATGGCGAGGAGCTCGATGAGCGGTGGGAACGGGTTCTCACTGCTCCGTCAGTTGCTTGCACTTACCGACGGGTGGTTCGGTCAATGTGATACGAACCACGGCTGTCCGTTCGAGGCTGCGAGCTATTGCATCATCAAAAGCATCCATGTGATGAGGCAGGAAACGCTGGCAAATGACTCTTAGGGCCGATATCTTCTCTTCACGTTCAGACACAAGTTCTGCCACGCCGACGGCAGTAGCAGACCTGTACTGCAAGGTGAAGTTCCCGACTTTGGAGTCGAAGGTCGGTGAGCAACGGGTCACCGCAGAGAGGAACACAACCGGGTTATGGGCGATGCAGTCCAGTTTCTCTCCCTCCAGGGCGCAGTGAAAGTAGAACGTCTTGTCACCGGTACGCGCCAACGACAATGGTAAACCGTATGGTGTTCCGTCTTCCCTGGTCATGCTGACCGTCACGAATGGGGCCTTGTCCAAGACCTCCAAGGCGAAAGCGGCATCCCTCTCTCTGTCAGATCTTCTCATCTTATCATTACTTGTTGAATAAATGCCGAATGGCGGCGATTGGTGAATAGAGAATCATTCTGGGACCAGTCCACCGCATGACTTCACGAATCTGTTCACGTTCGGTAGGGGGATAGCAGTGGGTGGGACAATCCTTGCAGGCGCTCTTGCTCTCCCCATAGCGGCAATGGTCGAGACGGCGGCACGCAAAGTCAGCCAGATGCTGGTATGCCTCAGGTATCGTGTCCGCCTTCAGCCGATGGCTACAATAAAGCTCAATCATCTTGCGGACGGTCTGCTTCTCTCGTTCTATTCTGGTCATTATGGGTTATGTCAGGAGGTATAGGTATGTACGCTGGAGCCTTGAGCTGACGGCAGGTAGTTGATGCCCCACCAGCAGACCTGCAACAGGATGAAAGCGATGAGCAGCACCCACAGGGCTGGCTTGATGGACTTGGGACGATAGATGCGATAATGGATATAGCCCAAATAAGCAAGCCAGGTAATGGCCGCCCAAGTCTCCTTGGGATCCCATGACCAATAGTGGCCCCATGCTTCTTTAGCCCACAACGCGCCGAAAAGCATGCCAAAGGTCAAGAACGCAAGACCGACATTCACCAGGTTGTCGGTAATGTCCATCTCCTTGCGCTCCAACGGACGCCCTTTCTTGAAAAACAGTTGGTAAAGCGCCATGAGTGTCGCTGCACCCAACAAGGCATAGGCGAACATATAGACGATGACGTGCGGAGCGAACCAGGGACTCTGCAAGGCAGGCATCAAGGCCTTGGAATGAATCTCGGGCTTGAAGATGTTGATACAGATAAACACGGCTGCCAACATCGTAGAGAACGACAGGATCCACTTGTATTTCCAGCGGCTATAGACCAGTATACCGGCCAACGGCAGGAAAAATGAGTACCACAGGCGTGTCTCGCCCATCGTGCGCAACGGCGGGCGCTCGAGCGTCACCCACATGATGACGATAAACGTGAAAAACACGGCCAAGCCCGTCAGTGTTGAAGCATAGACGCCAGCCGTTTTTTCTTTCCATGCCAGGAACGCGCCTACGGCCCACAGCATGATGGCCACAATGGCAAAGTAGATGAAATAATCCCAAATCATGGCGTCACGCGTTTTTTAGATGAATCAGGCGAAACCTCAGCAGATCGAGCTTGCCCGTTTGCGTTCGGTTTGCACTGATTTTGAGATAACACAAACATACACAACGCTCCTGCAAGCATCAGCCCTATGCCGATATAAACGAGCGGTAACCACGGGTCGCGCACGAGCTCAAAGATGCTGATCTGGCTCTGAGGGCCGGCAGCAGTGTCGTAGCCATACTGATAGATCTTCCACCCCTCGACCTCGACAGGCTTGTTGACGTCGATGGTGGTGTGGATGTTCTTGCCCGATTTGGTCATGATGTTCACTTCGCTGGCAAAGCGTTTGGGGCTGCCGTCGTCATATTGCTCCATGATGAACTGTTGAAGCTCAATAGCCAAGTCCAATTCCTTGACCTGCTGGTTCTCGTCCATGACGCGCCACTCGGGTTCACCGACGGCGGTAATCATCTTCAGGCGCTGCATATCGGCGTTGCCCAGCGTCGCACAGGTCAAGGCCAGGAACAGTCCCAGATGATTGAGCAGGAACGGTATATCACGCTTCCACTGAAAGTGACCAAGGCGTTTCAACACCGCAAGGCCAATGATAACGGCAATATAGACATAAATGAGCACAAAGGGCCAGAATGACAGCATGTCGTTTATCCATGTACCGTTCACTGTCTGCCGCGTGAGGCCCATGACCAGTGTCAGAATCACTGCAAAGGCAATGGCCGGTATCGCTGCTGCATAGGTGCTCAGGAATGAGAATGCATAGACCTGGCGACGCAACAGGTGCATGATGGCAATCATCACCAGGAAGCCGACGAGCACGATGCCGTTGACTGGCCACGAGAAGGCATCCCACACAACAGGACCGACGCTCAGCTCGAGCATCAGTCCTGCGATGATTAATCCGGCGCCAATGAGGCAGCCTTCTTTAAGAGTCCACGGTTTAATCCACATCAGATTTCAATGAGTTTGCCGTTCTTTTTGGCATCCATGATCCACTTGGGAACAATCTCGTCCAGGAAGCGCCGTTTGTTCTGGTTCAGCATATTCATGTCAAGACCTATGGCAGCCTGAGCCTTAGCCTTGGTGCTGTAGTCAGGCACGGGAATCTCACCCATGTGCCCATGCTTGGCCGCCACACGTGCGATGAGCAGACGGGCCTGCTGGGCATAATCCACAGAGTGTGAAAGCAGGCGGATTACCTCCTGGGGTGCATGGAACGTGGCCCCATGTGATGCGATGGCATAGTCCCAACGCCACTGGCTCTTGCGCAACAGGGCTTGGATAGGAGCCAACTCGGCGTCGGTGGCACCCTTGTCGATGATGAACTTTGTCTCGAAGTGGGCACGGGCCAGTTCCTGCTCGGCACGGTCGCGCACCTCGTTGCACTTTTCCTGACGGTCATATACGTTCTGGCGCAGCACCTCTGCATCCTGGCGGTGACATACCTGGCATGTGCGGTCGATCTTTGCCAGCGGCGACATGATCTGGTGGTCCGAGAATTTCACGCCACCATCCTGCTTATAGGGCATGTGGCAGTCGGCACAGGAGACACCGCGCTGGGCATGAATGCCCTGCTGTGACATCTCCCAACCGGGGTGCTGAGCCTTCAGGATCTTGGTCTTGGACAGCGGATGGATATAGTCGTAGAAACCGATAGAATCATAGTAGTGTTCTGCGTCCTCACAGGTCAAGCCATAGTGCTGAGGGAACACAAGATAGTTGGCCTTGCCGGGATTATTTGGATCATCGGGCTTGATGAAGTAGTACTCGACATGGCACTGCGCGCAGACCAGTGAGCGCATCTCCTGATGGGTGGCGTTCCTCAAATTCTTGCCTGAATTGGCAAATGCCTCATAGATAGCGGGGCGGGCAGGACGCAGGTCCATCGTGCGGGCGTCGTGGCAGTCGCTGCAGCCGATGGGATTGACCTCTTCGGCACCCAACTCGCTCCATTTCTTGGCATAGAAGTTTGCAGGATCGAACACCGACTTTGTTTCACTTAGTTCGCGCATCATGCGGGGCACATCAGGGCCTTTGCACGTCCAACAGGTAGCCGGCTGCATGTCAGCGGCTATCGAGTCGGCTCCGATGGAGATGCCGGGGTTGCCCGTGCGCAAAATCTTGCGCATGTCCTCCAGCGCATGCTTGTGGCCGCGCGGCGTGTTGTAGTGGCGTGAGAACGCGTACCCCGCCCACAGGACGACCATCTCGGGACGCTGCTCAAGCACGTCAACCTCCTGCGAGGAATTATACTTGGAAACGAACGTGGTGTCCTCGGTCATCGACCAGGTCTCGTACTCACGGGGATAGTCGGCCTTGAACTTCTCGTTCTGGGCAATGATGGAGTCGGTGAACTCGGTGCGCTTGTTGTTGAACACACTAGCGACTTCGGCACGGCGCTCCATGAGCGAGGAAACGAGCAGTCCCAGCAGGAACACTGCGATCATTGAGCCGCCAAAGAGCGCCCAACCTTGCCATTTCTTTAATTGCTTTGCCATAATATTGTCGTTTTTGTTATAGTCGATTATCAATCATTTATTTGAGAGGGCACCTCCCAGCCATTCGGGAACAGGGCTGGGCGGCAGCGGAGTCACACCCTCGGCTCCCGGGGTTGACATCAGCGAGTTCATGCCACCGTGCGGCACGTTGCGGTGACAATGCCAGCACTCCACACCCTCACCGCGTTTGGCCATCATATAGTCGATACGGCCCGTTTTGACTAATTCCTGGTTGAGTTGGGTGTGGCAGCGGATGCAGTTGTCCATGATGACCTCGGCACTGGCATCCTCGGCCATGATGGCCTGACGCTCGCTGTGGGTCACGAAATAAGCCGTATGCTTGAGACCGTCCATCGCCTTGAAGCCGTATTTGGCCGCCAGGCTGGAGTGCGGCACATGGCAGTCGTTGCAAGTCGCGTCGCGTCCATGAGAGGAATGGCTCCATGTGGCATAGTAGGGCGTCATGATGTGGCAGTTGACGCATGCCGACGGATCATCGGCGATATAGGTGTGCGCCCTGAGCAGATACATGAACAATCCGCCCAAGCCCACCAGGATGCCGGCACAGACGATAAGACCGATTTTCTGCTTATAAGAGAAGCGATCCTTCAGTGTTTTCAGTCGATTTGCGATCTTCATCAATCACGGATTGAGGTTAACATCGCAAAGATACACCTTATAAATAACAATAAAAAATTTAAGATAAATTAAATTTGTTAAAAAATATAAAATCCATTTTTACATGTCTGCCGATTTCTTGACCTCCTCATGATAGAAATAGTTCACGACGATGGGCGGTGCATCGAAAGGACGCCTGATGCTGTCATCATCGCGGAACGTATAGCAGCCGGATACAACCCTGTGGCCAGAGCGAATCAGATCCCCAGGTCAATCACGTCAGGAGATTGTAACGTAAATCAAGGCGCATCGCCAGCCGTGGCTGACGTTGCGCCTTGTCATGAGGGACATTATTACTTTAAAGTAAACTTAAAAACTCAATTCACAACTTCACTTAAGAGGAGAACAAAAACTGATAATAAGGATAATAATCCTGCTATATTCATTATTAGAGCAACCATACAACCAGCGCTTTTATATTGAGAAACATCAATTTTATTTCGCGCCCCAATCTCTTTGACCTTCAAATATGCAGTGGCTTCACCACATTTGTCAATGTATGATATTGCTTTTGCCAACTCTCCTTGACCGACAATTTTTAGCGCTTCAATTGCTTTTTCATCAGAAATTGTTTTTGAATCCTCTAAGATATTGCAAACATAATTATTTCCTTCTGGTGTGTTGTGCTTTTGTTTTTCTTTCTCAACTCTTTCCAAAAACAACACTGATTCAATTTTTGTACAAAGCAGAATTGACTGGACTTGGTGTGTATAAACATCCCAAAAGTCTATCACTAGAAGATAATCTCCAAGCTTTTTTGTCTTAGATCCTATTCCTGATAGTCCACCGACAACAGCAGCAAGTGGACCCAATAATACTCCGCCAACAACAGCTCTGCCTATAACAGATTTCTTCTCAGAAATTAATTGCTTGTGGCTAATAAATTTCAAATTAATTAGTTGCTCATGGCTTATATAGAACGATTTAAGTCCAGCGTTCAAATTAATACCATTGGTATGAGCAAGAATGTCGCACTTGCCATCTTCAAGATAATTAGTCGCATTAATCTCTTGTAAATAATATGCATTCTGAATCGCTGCATCAAATCCCCAATTAACTATTTGCTTTCCCACATTCATTACTGTAGGCATTGAAGGAAATGGTTCATTAAATGAGGAATCCTCTTTTTCACTTATGTTTTGTGAACTCTCATTATTATTCGAACCATTGATAGGATATCCACATTTAGGACACATCATAGCAGAAGTAGAGACCTCATTACCACATTCAGGACAATTAATAAGTGCCATAATACTTTCATTTAAAAATCAATAATCACAAAAGTAATACTTTTTTGTGATTATCATTCTATAGGGTTTACAAAAAATTTCAGGTGTTGCTCTTACTGTTAAGCCTGTCGTATCAGAAACAGTGTTAGTTAATGGCGAGTAGTTCGATGTCGAAGATGAGGGTGGTGCCGCCGGGGCGAAGTCGCTCAGCGGCATGAGGCTGTAGTGGAACAGCTCAATCCAGCCAGCGCTGCCGGCTGGTTGATGTGCGGAACGTATAGCAGCCGAATACAACCCCGTGACCAGAGCAAGTGAATTTCCCATGCAACGATGGAATGGTAGAGCTCTTATCAAGTGTATGTTGTCTCGGGGGATTGGTGTTTGTCCCATTGACAAAAAATGTGGGGAGTCTTGATAGCGCCCCACACCATTGTACTCATATCGTTAGTTTTTCGGTTAATCGTGGTCTCATTCACCCAGCCTGATGACACTGCGGTCCTCTTCCTGCTTCTTCTGACCTCCTGCGGGCTTGAAGGAGTGGAAATTCCAACTGATGCCGAGCCACAGCATGCGGCTGCGATTCTTGCTATTGTTTACGAGCGTATAGACTGGATTGTCTGACGAGATGTCCCATCGACGCGTGTTGAACACATCGGTCAGCAGTGCCGAGAGCGTCAGCGACTTTTTAAGCAGCTGCTGTTTCACACCCAGATTGCAGTAGTGAACGGTCTTGGTGGTGAACTGCGGGAAGTATTGGGGTGAAGTGACGAAATACTGGGCCTGGATGGTCATCCCCTTAAGCGGCATGATGTTCAGTGTCGCACTGCTGTTGCTGGTCCAGCCGTGGTTGCTGAAGGTGACTCCCTGGCTGGTGCCGCGCGCCCTGGTGTAGAATATGTTGGTGCCCAAGTCCACACCCAGCCATTGCAGGGCGTTCCACCTGACATTCTGCTCATAGCCTGTATTCAGGTACTGGTCGCCGTTAATGTAGGTTGTCACAAGGATATCCCGGTCAAGGTAGGCGATCTGGCTGATGTAGTCCTGCGTATAATTGAAGTAGGCGGTGCCGTTCAACTTCACGGCCCGTCCAGCATAGGAGTAGCCGAGGTCAATTTTGTTGGCCTTCTCGGGTTTCAGACGGACGTTGCCTGTCTCATAGGTCTGGTTGTCGATGAGATTGACATAGGGGTTGAGCTGCGGATAGGTCGGACGCGATATGCGGCGCGACAAGCCGAATGAAAACTGCAGCGGCTGGCTTACGCGATAGCTCAACACGACATTGGGCGACAGGAAATAGCAGTTGCTGCTCTCGTCCAGGCGGTCTTTATCGTTCTGAAGTGTCACATGGCTGTATTCAAAGCGCAGTCCAGCCTTATAGGTGAGTTTGTCATTCCACTTCGACGAATACATGACGTAGGCGGCAGGGATGAATTCACGGTGGCGCAGGTCGTTGCTCAGGGGAATCGACAACTGCCAGTCGCCAGTCGCCTCGTCATACGCGTACATCTTGTGGTCAATGTTGTTGTGGCGATAGGTCATCTTCACTCCAGTCTCCAGCTTGCCCTTGCCCAGCTGTGTCATGTAGTCGAGTTGCCAAGCCGCAATTCGCGGATGACCGCCAGACCTGGAACGCTGCACCATCTGGCCCGCTTCATAGTAATAGGATGGGCGGTGGCCGTTGATGGCCGACAGCGATGCCGAGGTACTGATCTCGCGCTTTCCAGGCACGTAGATGTGCCTGTAGGTAAGTGAGCCCTCTACCATTTCACGGTTGAAGGTAATGTCGGTCTCACGAGCCTTGTCGCTTGGCACACCGTCGGTGATGTAGTGATTATGGAAGGTCTGATAGTTGCTCATGCGAGGGAAGCCTGCCTTGACATCCAGCACGACAACATCTTTTTTCGTCGCTTTATAGTTGACGTTCAAGCCGATGTTGTGTCCGGTGGTCTTCTTTGAAGCGTCAATGATTTGGTCGATGCTGTTGCCTGTCTGCAGGAACTGGCGGTGCAGCTCGCTCTCGATGCGGTCTTTCTCATATTTGCCGTTGTAGTTCACGCGAACGCCCCATTTGCCCGCGTTATAACTCATGGCCAGGTTCCCGTTCATGAAGTTATTGAAGCCGTAGTTTGCCGAGGCCATCAGGGCGAAGGCATCTTGCGTCTGTTTCTTGGAAACGATGTTGATGATGCCGCCTGTTCCCTCCGAGTCATATTTCACGTCGGGGCTGGTCACGATGTCAATACTCTGCACGTTGGCAGCGGGAATACCCCCCAACCCGTCAAGTGCAGTGGGGACGCCATCCACCAGGATGAGCACGTTGCTGTTGCCGCGTATGGAGACTTGACCTGCTCCATCCACCGAGACTGCCGATGAGCCGCGGAGCATGTCGAGCACCGATCCCGTTGCTGCGCTCATCGATGCGGCAGCATTGATGCTGGTCTTTTCCAGAGTCACCGACTTGTCGGCAGAACGTCCTGTCACCACAACACCATCCAGTAGCGTGGCTCGTTCCGTCATCACGATTTGTCCGAGGTCGTGTGACTTGCCGTCGGATAACATGAGGTCCTTCAGAACGTCCTCATGGCCTATCGAAGTGATCTTGAGTTGATAACTGCCCTTGAAAGTGCCTTTCATGACAAAGAGGCCCGTCGTGTCGGTCAATGCACCAGCCGCGGCCTTTCCGTTCTGAATCATCGCCACCGAAGCATACATCACGGGCGTGCCGTCTTCCTCAACGACAATTCCCCTGATTCCATTTGCATTCTGTTGTGCAAATAAGGCTAAACTGGCCAATGCCAAGAATGATATGAGAAAAAAGCGTTTTATCATGCTGTGTCCGATACTTATTAATTGATGGCGAGTAGTTCGATGTCGAAGATGAGGGTGGAGCCGCCGGGGATGCCGGGTTGGGAAAATTTGCCGTAGCCCATTTCGGCAGGGATATAGACTTCCCATCGGTCGCCGATGTGCATCTGCTGCATGGCGATAATCCAGCCCTCGATGAGGTCACGCAGTCGGCAAGCCAGGGGCACGTCGCCACGGCTGCTGTCGAATGTCGCCCCATCGATGGTCTTGCCCGTGTAATGGGCGGTGATCACGCTGCTGGGCGTGGGCGTTGCACTAGAGTGGTCGCCCTCGGCCAGCACCTTGTAATAAACGCCTTTAGGCAGCGCCTTCACGCCGTCTTCCTTGGACTTCGCCACCAACCAATCCCTATTGGCCTGCATGTATTGCTGATTCTTGTTCTTCTTCATATCCGTTGCAGTATTATAACTTATCGGATTCGATGATTTATGCGGGTATTTCTACTCTAACTTATCGAATCGTTGTATTTATCTATCTCTGGTTTTTGCTATATACCTGTTCAAAAATCTCCATTTCACGTTTGGCAATACCTAGTCGTGTGGCGATTGCTTTCCATTGGCTAACCCCTGCTTTTACTTCATCGATGATGCGTTTGGCCTCATCCTTACTAATCATATATTCCTCTGATGACTCAAGCAGCACATCAAGATCGGCATAATTGGTAGTCGAGTTGATGAGCAGTGCCTGGTATTCATTCAGTGTCGGGTTCATATCATATGCAGGTGACAGCGTCCAACCACGAGGAGAGAGCAAGAAACCATGATTGCGGAAATGGTCGTCACTGTTGCCAATGGCGATATTAAATGCCACTCTTCGATATAGCTGACGCAGGTTGTTGTTCACGTCACAACAATTAAGCAAGATGAAGTCCACGATGTCGAGGTAGCCGTTGCCGGACTTTGCATCGCAGCCATCAGTCAGGCCCAAAAGGGTTAAGGCCGAAGCAAAATGCTTCCGGCGTTTACTTTGAAGCCTGTCAAATCGTTTTGACAAGAGGGTATGGTACTTCTGGCCTGTTTGAATCGTACTCGTGCTAGCGGCGTTTACTCCAGCTGCTTTTGCTAAGAGATGGCTGTGATGTTCCCACAGGGCCACATCGTAATCATCGTTCCTCGAAGGAAATTTAGCTACGTAAAGGTTTCCTTCACTGTCGATTACACTGGCTTTAGGACGTGCACCGCCAAGCGAGGTGCCTGGATGAACCAGCTGCTGGATCCAACGTGTTTCGGGCAATTGGTTCAGTTCTTCGCTTTTTTCAATTTCCATACTTGCCACTGCCAATGAACGGACATCGGCCAATGGCGGGATGCGCAGGCTTGTCTGAGTGTTAATGAAGTCTCCGTCGAGATCTTCCTTAAATCGAAGGCCGCCCATGCGAGAAAAATCATCGATACCCATGAGATAGTCGAATGAGGACAGCTTGCGAATTGGGCGTTTTTCTTCCCTGGCAAGAATCTGTTCACGTCTGTTGAGCAGTAAGCGCCCCCAACGATCGGGCAAAGCATCACTGAAACAGCCGAAGATGTCTCGGTCTGGTTGAGTGTACTGCGGGCCGGGATAGTTGTTGATGTCGGCGCTCAGGAACAGGTTGCCAAATCTGTTCAGCCACTCATTGTCGAACTTGAAAGAGTACGAGTCAGAGCCACGCAGCGATTCGTAGCCAAGTTCACCAACCAGCTTGGGCTCATCCAGCCAGTCAAAATCCGCAAAGACAAATAGCGTTCTCATATGCTTATAATTAATTATTACTTCTTTAAGCATCCAGCATGTGTAATAGCAGGTGAAATATTCCCCAATAGCATTAATCCTGGATATGTCCCCTTATAAGGGGTCTCAAAGAATATTTCTTCCTGTGGCAATACCCAACTTGCCAAGAAATTTGGAGTTGTTTTTGTTGGCTTAGAACGACTCACATCTTCAGATAATCTTTTCAATATGCCTTTTTGCTTGTTTTCGTAATAAACCACATAATCCATCCCGCCATCACGGACACTGTACGGCGTCACAAAATGAAGTCCAATTCTAATCAATCCTTTTGTCTTTTCTTCAAAATGCTTCACTTGTCTTCGGATGTCTTGAAGCTGACCAATATTCATATACTTCCATTTTTTAACAAGTCCTTCATCTTTCGTAGTATCTGTTCTGAATGCATCGTAACTATGTTTCATCTCGATAACGAAACTGTAATCTTTATGGATGCACCAATAATCTATCCATCCTTTGGAATCCTCTTTTTCATATCCTTTCAAATTGCTGTCTCTAACAACAGGATATTCTGCCATTACTAAGCCATTGGATAATTCAGAAATAGCGGGCAAAACAATGGAATCCAACTGCCGCTCAGAATACAAGAAAGGATAGTCACAAATACCATAATTCTCGTCACAAAACAGAAGAGAACGGCTACACACTTTATAAAATAATTTTTTTACAAATTTATAGGCAACAACTATGTCTTCTTCTTGATTGGGACAAGAAGAGAAAACAAAGTTCAGATTCTGAATTCTAGTTTTTCGTAATATAATATCCATACTTATTTGGTGAAAATCATTTTTTTGATGCTCGTTCACGACGTTTTAGGGCGAGATCCTGTAAGGCATGGCCCATCTCATCCTTTTGCGCCAACAACAGGATATCATCATCAAGTTGCAAAGCGTAGAGTACCCTCAGATAGATTCCGATGGCCACCGTGGGGGTACCTTTCTCAATACGTGTTATCGTCACGGGAGAACACGTTGCACGCTCGGCCACTTGCGCAATGCTTAGGTTGCGACGCAGCCGTGCGAGTTTGATCTGTTCACCCACAGTCTGCATTTTCTGCTCCAGTTTTTTGGGCAACTTTGTACCCATTGTAGTCTTACTCATAATAATGACAACATTTAATTACGGGTGCAAATATAATACTTTTTCTATATTTTATGATATGTTGAGCAAAAAATCATTTTCTAATCAAGAGAGAGAATGTGACCTATGACTCGATATTTTTTGGACTTATAGCTCATCAACTGGATATGCCGATCATTCATTTTCGCTTACTCCAATAAGCGAAAAACTGTCAAAATCGCTTATCGCGATAAGCATTTTCTAATGGACACCCTAAAGTAACATAATATCTTAGTTTATATGCAGAGGAAAACAATGCTCTGAGATAACAAAGAAATCAACTGAAAAATGGTTTAATACCTGATACCGCAATCGTAAGCAATAAGAACATCTGCGTTTGACTGGCCTATAGATACAGACTGGCCACGTCGTTCGACTGGGACTGACGCCTGGCATAAACCACTCCAATCATTCCAAAAATAATATGATGCAATAGCTTTATCTCCACTAATTTCAACTGATGGCAGGATGTCTTCCCTATCTATAAAAGTGGCCAACCTTTCATAATCAGATTTCCTAAAACCGAACCCTCTCATCTTAAAAACAGATTCTGGCCGACCAAGGGACCTATAATATGCCTCTAGTCTCTCAAATTCTGCATCAGTAAAATCATAGTATTTGTTTTTACAGCTATCAATTATCTGCTGCATATCTGCTTTTGAGAACACGTATGTCTTCTCCAGATAATTACCATGCCACCCCTTCGGGAACAACGCGATTGTCTCATTCAGCAGCACAGCTTGCCAAACGCCTGTCTCAGTAAACGACACAATCAAATCTTCCCAGATTGTTGGAACATCAGACATCAGATTCTCTTCTGGAGTGCCTTTAATCAGCATTGTTTTATTATATGGATTTGGTTTGGGCCATTCCTCAATTTCGTCTATGTTAGGAAAATAAATTGTGTTACCTTTTATATATCCATGGGGCCTTTCAATAGGGTGATCATAGGCCACATAGGCCTGTGAAGCATCCTTATTGTGAAAGTACAGTTTATAAAACGATTCACATTTAGTCCCAATCTGGAACACATCAAGCACAATGTTGGTCGAATGGCTGATGGCGTCGAGTGGCTCAAGCAGCCACTCAACATCATCACCTTTCTGCAACTTATAGTCCTTGATATGGTTTTCTATATTGCTCCTGAATCTGCACCCTATCTCGCCCAAAGTGGGGTTGAATATACTATTGTCTTGTTCCATATTTTGATAGAATCAATCTGATTATGATTAATATGATATCATGTTAACTGCAACTGCCTTTTCCTTATTTCGATCATCAGTGAATTGACAAATTCGGTGTCGATACGCTCACGAATGGAGGATTGCTCCATCAGCTGGTTCATTCGTTCCTTTTCTTGTTCAAGCATGGCGATAATCTCGTCATACTCAAACTTGTGGCTTCGTACGTTCATCAGGAACTGTCGATCCCAGGTTCTTTGCAAAACCAATCCCTTGCCTTCTGCGATTTCACTTGCCATGTGCATCAACCTGAAGCAGTGCATCATGTTCTTGGAGTCATAGTTCTTCTCCAAGTTGGACTCGTAACGCGCCTGGTTGCGATTCTTTACCCATTCCTGGTACTCGGCATACTGCCGGCAGTGAACCGAGTATCCATCCTTATTGTAATAGATAAAGCACATGGGGCGGGAATGCTTGTCTTCGATGGATGACAGGCGAATTTCGTCAGCCTTGGCATCTGCCTTGATGACACCACGATAGCCGATGGGCTGCATAGCCGACAGACGGTCACGAGTTTCACTCAGGTCTTTATCGCCATAGTACTCGCTAGCAAAAGTGACGAAAAGCATATCCTCACGCCATTCGGGATGGGCCTCGGTGTGAGCGCCAAAATCATAATAAACACCGTAGATGTCATGCATGTTGGGAACGTTTACCAAGCCGCAGTATTCTTGGTAAAGCCCACGATTCTGCAGCCAGTCCTTAAATCGCGTACTGCCCTGTCCCTTGAAAGTGTAGATGAAGTGATAGGCAGTCAAGCGTTCATCCACGGGGTTGACAATCTTTTTGTTCAATCCACGGGCCTTCTCAATCTGGGACTTGGCATAGCCAAAGAACGGATTAAAACATTGCTTGCTGATGAACTGGTCGCGGTTATCAATCAATAACTGCATGAGCGGTGCCGGCTTCACAAGCATTTTATCTTCGGGGACGAACAGGCTTTCAAGTACAGTCGGGTTGGACTTGAGCAATAGCCTGACGAGTTCCCCGATTTCATACCATGTGTTGTCGTGTCGATGGTCACTTACCTGTGCTTTGTAGCCAAAGCACCCCATCAGCTGATCAGCGGTACAGATGAACACACCGCTCGTGTCCACATCAGAGGTTTCGGTGTTGAGACCGTAGAGATGACTGCCGCGGATGTATTCATACAGCAGCCTGCCATCTTTTCTTATCTTGTCAAATTCATTCATCTTGTTTTGTTTTTTTCAGTTTATATCCTTTCAGATGCTTGATGACCTCTTCTTTGTCCCGAAGAGGGTTCACAAATGCCAATTTCAACAGGAACTCTTGGCATTCCTTGACCTTGGGGCCAGAGCTCAAGCCTTTTATTTCCATGATTTCATTGCCCGTCAGCCATAACTTGTATTCAAACATTGCTGAACCTTCAGCGATCATTTCATTAGTGCGCATTCTTATGAAAGGCACCTGGTCGGGCAGACAACGTCCCTCGGCATGGGCCATGTTATCCGCATGGATAAGGGTCATCAGTTCATCAAATCGCTTCTCGGTTCTGCACATGTACTGCAGTCTTCTGATCAAGCGGTCCAATCTGCTACGTTTCACGCCCTCCCATGGCTTGCACATCATATGGTAAAGAGTTAGGAATGACACGTTATCAATCGCCCGATTAGGGAATTTGAGTCGTGCCATGATCTCTTTTACCATGTCTGCTCCCGCCAGCTCATGGTTAATGAAATGAACGCTACCATCCTCACTTTCCTCACGGGTACGAACCTTGCCGATATCATGCAGCAGGGCAGCAAGACGCAAGTCTGGGTTATTTGTCACAGCCGAAATGTTTTCCAGCACCTTCATTGTGTGTTCCCACACGGTGCCAAAGTGATAGTCGTTCTGGTTCATTTCATATGCTTTCTCCAATTCGGGGACGACGAAATGCATGGCACCAGACTGCCGCAGCAGTTCCATAGCCATCATAGGATGGTCGCAAGAAAGCATCTTCTCAAACTCGTCGCGAATGCGCTCACGAGATATAATCTCCAGCCGTGGCACGTTGCGTAACATGCCCTCCCATGTGATAGGTTCTATCGCCCAGCCGTAACGCGAAGCAAAACGGACGCAGCGCAGGATACGCAGCGGGTCGTCATCGTAGGTCAGATCAGGATCTGCAGGTGTGCGAATGATGTGGTCACGGATGTCATCGACGCCATGACCGGTGATGTCGATAACCTCTCCCGTCGAGATATTGCGGTACAATGCATTGATCGTGAGGTCACGACGCATGCAGTCCTCCTCAATTGTGCCGAACGCTGTGATAGGATTGCGGCTGTTGTGGTCATTATACTTCTCCTTGCGTGTCTGCACAGTTTCCAGTTCCACATCGGGATAATCCTTCAGATGGAACATGGCAGTGTGATAGGTTGGGTAAGTCACCACATGGAATGCAGTATATCCGTTTTCATCTAGCCACTCTGCCAGGCGAATGCCACCATCAGGCAAAGATACAGCCAAGTCTATGTCCTTAATTTCTTGACCCATGATATCATCACGGACGCAACCGCCGACACTGAGCACGTGTCCTTCGAACTCAGTACCCCGAATTAACTCACGAAGCCGTTCAGTTATTGATATGTACAATTCCCTTTTCATTTCAAAATGTCGTTTGCATAAAGAATGCACATGCAAAGTTACAAATCTAATTGCTCATTTTTCTAGTTCAGTCAGTTTTTTATATTCAAAAAGCGCCAAGCGGCTAAAGGTAGAGAAAAAGCCGCTTGACGCCCAAATGGAAAGACTATTATGGGTTAGCCTTTGATCACTGCGATGGGGAGCAGGCGGGTAAGAATCTTGACCAGGTCAAGTTCGTTGTTGATGACCTGTTCGATGTCTTTGTAGGCTCCTGCCGCCTCCTCGAGGTCACGCTGCGAGCGAATGGCATGTACAATGCCTTGCTCGTTGAGTTTCTTCACTTCATCCTCAAGCGAGAGCGTCTTGACAGCCGTCGTGCGACTCATCAAGCGCCCCGCGCCGTGGGAGCAGCTGTTGAAGGAGTCAGGGTTGCCAAGGCCCTCAACGATGTAGGATGCGGTGCCCTGTGAGCCGGGGATGATGCCAATAATGCCCTCGCGAGCTAAGGTCGCGCCCTTGCGGTGAACGATGACGTTCTTGCCGTAGTGGTGCTCCCATGCTGCGTAATTGTGGGCAATGTTGATCATCGGTTCAAACTCGATGCCAGGAAGGGCATCGGCGATGACTTCCTGGATGCGTTCCATCATCAGGCGTCGGTTGCACAAGGCGAACTCCACGCAGTACTGCATCTCGGCCCAGTAGTCGTTGAACTCCTGAGTCCTCAAGGGCAGGAATGCCAGGCGCAGTTCGGGCTTCACCACCGAGTGCCAGCGCTCGTTGAGCATGACGGCAAGCTTGTTGTAGTGGTCGCCCACTTGCTTGCCCAGGTTGCGGCTACCAGAGTGGATCATGATCCACAGCATGCCCTGCTCATCGCGTTGCAGCTCGATGAAGTGGTTGCCGCCGCCCAAAGTGCCCACCTGGCGCTGTGCCGAGATGTACTGCGCCTTGACCACAGTCAACTTGTCGATATCGTGACCCTGGGGCAGATAGCTTTCGTCCTGGCGTTCCTTGTGGTGGTCCATTCCGAGGGGGATGCGCTCGCGGATACCTCGCATAATCTGCTTGCGAAGCACGTCAGCGGAGATATCCTCGACGCGCCAATTGGTCTTGACGGCGCACATGCCGCAGCCGATGTCCACGCCCACGGCGTTGGGAATCACGGCGTCAACACAGGCCAGCACGCCGCCAATGGGCATTCCCATGCCGGCATGCACGTCGGGCATGATGGCCAGGTGATGGTACAGGAAAGGCAACGTACACAGGTTTTCTATCTGCTGCATGGCGCTTTCTTCCACGTCGTCCGTCCAGATCTTTACAGGACGGTCGTTGATTATCTTTACGTTCATTGTCGTGTCGTTTTCGTCTAAATTTCAATACTATTTATTACACTCAGGGCATCTTCTCCCTTGTCGATGGCCGACAGCACATCGAACACCCGGTCGCTCCAACCAGCTATCAGATAGATGTCCGGCTCAGCAATGCGCATGGGCAGTTGGCCATAGCCTGCGAGGTCGAAGAGATACAACTTGGCCTCTGGAGCCATTTGCTTGTACTCTTTCCACGAGTTTTCTATGTGTTTATGACGACCCCTGCTATCCCACATCTGCATGTCGGTGAACATCATCACTTTGTCCATTACCATCTTCTGCTCGATGAGCCAATCGATGACCTTGTAGCCGTTGGTGCTGAAACCGACAGTGTTGCCCAATTTTTCCAATTGGCGTGTTGCCATCAGGATGTTGTCTGTTGGCATATTGACGACCTTCCAGTCGTCACCAAAGATGCCCGAGACAACCTGCTTGCAGCGGTTGCGAAGCAGCATCGACAGCAACAGGCCGATGTCGAAGTTGCGGACAGTGCTACGCTGACTGATGGGCGACCACATCGAGCCGCTGACATCAGAGGCCAACAATACCCGGGTGCTGTCGTCAAAGCCCTCAATGTTGCTCGCTGAGCACTTCACGGCAGCCTCAAGGGCGTTCATCATCATAGCAGTGTTAGCGGAATTCACCTTCTCAATTTCACGGTAGGCCGACAGATAGCGGAAAGGCAATTGCTTTGATTTCGCTACTTGGACGGCATCGCTCAAGCGGTTGCATACTCGTTGCACTGCATTGACAGGCACATCGCTTTGGAGGATATTGCGCAGGTTGCGCATCAGGGCCATGTAGCCCAATTTGCCGCTCTCGATGAGTTCCTGCCACTTCATGGCAAAAGCCATCGCCCTGGCTTCATCGCTCTCGAACTTCTGCTGACCGAGAGCCGAAAGCTCAGTTTCCCAGGTATAGGGAATCTCCAGCTGGCGGTTCACAATCTTGTCGAAGATGAACTGTTGCTGCTCGTCCTTGGCTTTGGGGTGAACCAGGAACAAGGCGTCACGCAGTTTCACCTCGAGGTTGTCGCGGTCATACTTGGCGAACTGGTATTCATCGAAGCGGTTGAAAGCACGCTGCAGACCGTTCTGGATCTGTCGCGACAACTTGGCTAGTTTCTTGCGCTCATCATTTGACGGGTTGCGCCACTGATAGCACATCAGCAGTTCCATGATCTCGTCGGCACGGAGCACAGTCTTCTCGACGGCCCGGGCAACAAGGTCATCACCGTTGTGAATCTTCGCTAGCTCAACCAGCAACAGCAGGGGGATGCTGCGAAGATGCATCTCGGTGCGAGTGTAGACCGCAAGACGGGCAACGAACTCGGGGGATACTTTCCCGATAAGCTTGGCGATGCGGTTTACCCGCTCGTCCTGCTTCTCGTAGAAAGAATCGCTGAGCGATGCAGTCACTACGGCAGAGTACAGTTCCAACTCGGGAGCCATCGCATAGGCTTTGGCACCTTCATAGTTCAACTCGGACTTCTTGTCCTTTAACATCGAATTGTAGTTCATCTTCGTTACATCATTAAATATTAACAACTATTTTTTCATAAAAGAACGGTGCGACAGGCGTGAAGAGCTTTAGATAATGAGCTCTAATTGCTAATGAAGTATCTCTTCACTACGGCAACCATTATAAAGTGGCAGAAGCGACAGGCGGGCAACGGCGGGGTCTCGCCAATGAATGACCCCCAAAGAGGCATGCGAAGTATCCGTCTTCCTACGGCATTCTGCGTTTGTTTTTCCCAAAAAGCAAGGCAACAGGCGAAAAGACTCTGACATTGCTCTACCAAACTGAGCTACGTGGACGAATCCACGGCTGGGCTCGAACCAGCGACCCATGGCTTACCAAGCGAAGTATGTCTTATCTACGGCACTTGCTTATACGACAGTGAGGCAACAGGCGGTGAGGGTTCTGAACTACACCAGCTAACTGGTGACTGGAATCGAACCAGCGACTTTCGGACCCCAAGTCCGACGTTCTAACCACTACGAAGTATTCCTCTCCTACGGCACTCACTTGATTATCTTATAAAGGCGGTGATGCGACAATCGCAAGGAGACTTTTGGAATTCTCCAATGGTGGTAATCAGAACCAGAGGGTTCTGGACCTTTCCAGATTAGCAATCGAAGTAACTCCTCACTACGGCAACCGCCACCTTTTTTCTCTAAACTCCTCAAAGAACTCTTTTGCTTTCGCGATGCAAAGTTATGTTTTGGACAACGCAATCTTTCTGCGTAGCAAAAAATAATCGTTTAAAAAACAACAAAAAAGTGCGATTTTTAACACATGCGCAAATAGGCTGCGTAGAAAATGCCTACTTTTGCATCGGGAACTGACATTAAACAACAAAACTGAGATACAATGCCTGCTAACAAGAATGCGCTAATCCGTTATAAAACGATAGACCGGTGCCTGTCGAATCGTTTCCGCCGTTGGACTCTTGAGGACCTGGTGGACGAATGCTCCATGGCTCTTCGGGAGATGGAGGGTATGACCAAGGGCGTGTCGGTGAGAACTGTTCAGAGCGACATCCAGATGATGCGCTCTGACAAGTTGGGCTATAATGCGCCCATCGAGGTGTATGACCTCAAGTATTACCGCTATAGCGATCCAGATTACACAATCACCGGAATGCCCTTGTCCAGCAACGACGTTGACGTGCTCCAAGAGGCTGTTGACATGTTACAACAGCTGCAGGACTTTGACCAATTCGGTGAAATGGCCGATGTGATCAACCGCCTCCAGGACAAACTATCGGTCACGCGCCAAGAGCGAAGCCCGATTGTTCACTACGACAGTGTACCTGATCTGAGAGGACTTAAGTTGCTTAGTCCGCTCTATGACCACATAGCCCATCATCGTGTGTTGAACGTCATCTATCAGTCGTTCAACCAAAGAGGCCCAGTTGAATATGTGCTGCACCCTTATCTGCTCAAGGAGTTCCGCAATCGCTGGTTCCTGTTCGGCTGTACCGAGGGTGACATGCGCCTCTTCAACTTGGCGTTGGACCGCATCGTGGGCGTCACACCAGCCAAGGGTGTTCCTTTCCGTCAGAATCCCGACTTTGACCCTGAGCATTTCTTTGACGATCTTATCGGCGTGAGCAAGAACCTGAAAGGTTCTCATCCGCGCCGTGTCAAGTTTTGGGCGAACCGCGAGCAGAGTAACTACATCAAGACAAAACCGCTGCACCCCTCGCAGCGGCTCATCAGCGAGAATCCCGATGACGGCAGCTGCATCTTTCAGATCGAGGTCGTCATCAACTTCGAAATGTATTCCGTCTTCATGAGTTATGGCGCTGGCGTAACGATCCTGTCGCCACGAATGGCCGTTTCTTACATGCGTAAGCAGCTCACCCAAGCTGCCGCAAACTACGACACTTATATCCAATGATCATTCGATAGCAGAGGTCAATCACAACTCAACCTCCATAGTCTTGAGCGCACGCAGCCGCTGAAGGAGTTGATTGTCCAAGATGGAGAGAATTCACTCCTTCAAGTAATGAAAAGGCTGTTGATAGTTCATTATATCTTACAACCAACGAGACGATCGATATCGCTTTTGCGGTAACGTCTCTTTCCGCCTATTTCCACTTTTTTGAGGACACCAGATTGGTCCCATCGATAAAGTGTCATCTTTGATACATGAAGCAATTTTGCGGCCTCGCCGATTGTTAATAGTTGGTCGGATGTAGCCGCAGTTTCCGCCTCAATCATGGCAACACTCTTTGCACCAAGGAGTATTTGCTCTGCGAATGCCATGAGGTTTTCACCAGACACCTGGAAGATGACGTTTGGATTCTCAGTAATTAATTTCTCAATGTCTAATAAGTACTTCATAATAGTTTGAAATTAAATATATTAATAAATAAACAAAACTCTTCTTAAGTAGTATTCCAAATAAAAAGTTGCATAGTTGTCTACACCATAAAAAAGAATGGTGAAAACGACTATGCAACCCTGTCGGTAATTCAATAAGTTCCTAAGTTTTCGATTAAAAGGGAAGCATATTATAGCCACGATGTCTTGTCATCCCATCAGGAATGACATGGCAAAGTTAAACATTATTCTAGAATAATCGTACAATAGCTTGGAAAGAAAATGCTGCGGGGGTCGAAAAGCCGGGCGTTCCCCATCGATGGGGGCGTCTGGCGCCGGTTCCGATCGGTGGGCGATCTTCTCGCCCACCTGCGGAACGGGAGGCCTTAAACCTCGTGCTCGATGTACTCGCTCAACTCCTTGAGGACGCCTTCGATGTCCTCGGCCGTGCTGTCATCGGCAAATGTCCATGACCTGCAGGCCTTTGCGGGCGGCTCGCCTTGATGGGCGAACACCGTCCACCATGTCATCACCTCTCCATCGCATCGCACCAGCGTATTGGTGTGGATGCTCATCGAGTGGCAAATGCCCACCTTGTTGTTATACACTGCGTCCTGTACTCGGCGAATGCGGGTAACCGCTTTTTTCACTTCTCGTGTCATAG
>JAEEGH010009215.1_pt1 | contig 23085 bp, 22 predicted proteins | sample 9134181 | NCBI WGS metagenome assembly JAEEGH01 (sample SAMN16246544, study PRJNA631951) | gut metagenome | biome: gut microbiome; feature: rumen; material: DP-attached | host: Bos | place: Iran: Karaj | collected 2018-10
GCCATCTTCGTCGACGCCGACAAGGTGCTCACCAACATCCCGAAGGAGGAGTTCCCGGCCCAGACCCTCACCTGCGAGCTGTACCTCGAGGCCGGTATCCGCGCCTGCGAGATTGGCTATGTGCTGGCTGACCGCGACCCCGTGACCCGCGAGAACCGCTTCGGTGGCAACGACTTCGTGCGCCTCTGCATACCGCGCCGCGTGTACACCAACAACCACATGGATGTCATCGCCGCCGCCCTGAAGAACGTCTACGACCGTCGCGACACTATCAAGCGCGGTCTGGAGATTACCTGGGAGGCCGAGCTGATGCGCCACTTCACCTGCCAGTTCAAACGTCTTGGCTAATAACTAAATAGTACTCATATTTAAGTTTGACTACATGCGCGCGCGAGGCAAAATTACGACAATAATACTTGGGATGACGCTGATGCTTATGGCATCATGCGTCACCCCTCGTCGTGTCAACTATCTGCAGGATATGACACACGGAAGCCAAATAGAACTTGAGAACCGTTTCGAGGCGCGCATAACTCCCTATGACGACTTGAGCATCGTTGTTTCGAGCGCACAGCCTAACCAGGAACTTGTGGCTCCCTTCAACGTGGTGCGCGACACCAAAGGCGGCTATCTGGTGGACGTGGACGGCAACATCGACTTCCCCGTGCTGGGCAAGATGCATGTGGCCGGCCTGACGCGTCTGCAACTGCAGGACACCATCACCGCACGCCTCACCCGCGGAGGATACCTCGAAGACCCCTTCGTGGTGGTGCGCTTCAACAGCTTCAAGATTTTCTTCATAGGCAACGGCGGCGGCAAGGTCATCAACGTGCCCAACGAGCGCTGCACCTTCCTCGAGGCGCTGGCTATGAGCGGCGGCCTCGACAACTTCACACCGCGTGACCGTATTGCCGTGATGCGCGAGGTGAACGGCAAAATGGTGATGCGCTATCTCGACCCCCGTTCGTCGGACGTCTTCAACGACCCCTTCTTTATGATGCACCAGAATGACTTCATCATCACCGACGGCATGAACAACGGCACGGTCAGGTCGGAGTTCACATTCTGGACAGGCATGTTTTCGGCGTTCCTGTCTATGGCATCTCTCATAACCTCGATAGCTCTATACAGGGCAATGTCTAAGAACTAAAAATGGCAACAATGGCAGACGGTAAGGATAACAACAACATGGCGTTCCTCGATGAAAAGAAGGGACCGAAGCTCCACGTGAAAGATGTGGTCTTCATTGTGTTGCGCAACCTTCACTGGCTGATACTATGCGCTGCCGTGGGCGCTTTCGTGGCCGGCTACTGGGTACGTCACCAGAACCATGTCTACCAGAGCTCGGCACGCGTGCTCATCAAGGGCTCGTCGACAGGCAACAGCGAGAACACCCTCCGCGAAGCCTCCATTAAGAGCATGTTCTCCACCAAGTCGCTGTACAACAGCAGCATCAACAACGAGATGATGATATTCTCGTCGAAGTCTGCTATGATGGAGGTGGCCAGAACTCTCGACCTCAACATCTTCTATACGTCGAAAACAAAGATTGTGAACCGTGTGAAGGACCTCTACGGCGAGTCGCCGATAAAGGTTGACTTCGTGGACAACGGCGAGGACGACTACGTGGCGTTCGACGTGGTGATCAACAGTCTCACGACGCTCACCGTCATGCAGGTGGGCTATGAGCCCCGCAAGATAAACTGCGAGGACACTGTGGCAATGCCATTCGGCCGCATTGTGGTGCACCCCACATGGTTTATGTCGGCATCCTTTGTCGGACATACGCTGCATGTGGAGCACCGCAGCATGAACGCTGTGGCCGACTACTATCGCGCAGCCATGCAGGTATTCCGCGACGACGATTACAACACTATAATCAACGTGGTGCTGCAAGACCCGTCGCCGATACGCGCAGCCGATGTCATCAACGAGGCTATACGTGTATATAACGAGGATGCCGTCAAAGACAAGAAACGAATCATTGCCTATACCTATGATTTCATCAACGAGCGTCTGAAGCTGTTGCAGAGTGATCTCGGCGTGCAGGAGAACGCACTGGCGGATTTCAAACGCGAAAACCGTCTGCTCGACCTCTCGTCCTACGGCCAGTCGTATCTGGCTACGAGCATACAGAGTTCCGAGGAGAAGGACCGGCTGAACAAGCAGCTTACTACGGCACGCTACCTGATACAGATGAATGAGAGCGATGAGACTCATCTGATACCCAACAATGTGGGTGTCGACGATGTGCATATCACGGAGCTTATCGCCAAGCACAACGCCCTGGTGCTCGAACTGAAGAAGTACCAGAGTCAGAACAACCCCGTGGTGAGACAAAAGATGGCTGAGCTGAATATGCTGAAAAACGACATGAACACGCTGCTCGATGTGTATATAAGCGTGCTTCAGGAGCGTATAGCAGAAGCGCAGATTGCAGCCGATGCGGCGAGTTCAAAGATGAGCCGCGTGCCTCAGCAGCAACTCTATATAGAGAGCTTGGAGCGCGTGTCGAAAATCAAGGAGGATCTGTATCTGCACTTGTTGAGCCGCCGAGAGGAACTGATGATAAGCCAGCCTTCCATCGAGCCCAACGGCAAGGTTCTCGACACGGCACGCATTAACCGCACGCCCGTGGCTCCCAACGAGACCCGCACTACGTTGATAGGCCTTGTGATAGGCCTGCTGATACCGGTAGGTATCTTCTTCCTGCGTCGCCTGTTTGATACTAAGGTTAAGTATCATAATGATATAATATATGCTACCGCGGCACCGTTCCTGTGCGAGATACCTTCGCGCGAAAAGGACGATGACCGAGCCATCGTGGTGTCGGAAAGCGGTCACGATGCAATGTGCGAGTCGTTCCGACTGTTGCGCGCCAAGGTGGACTTCCTCGGCACCAACACGGAGCATGGGAATTCTCGCGTGTACCTTGTTACTTCGCTTATGCCTGGTATGGGTAAGACGTTCATATCGTCGAACCTGGTAGCTAGCCTCGCTTTCGCCGGCAAGAGTGCATTGGTTATTGACCTCGACCTGCGTCGCGGCTCGTTGACGCGTCAGTTCTACTCGCGTCACCACACTGGTTTGTCCAACTACTTGGTGGGCAAGGTCAGCAATATCGACGATATCATTAAACATGACCTCGTGAGTAGTGGCGTAGACTCTATCTTTACAGGTCCTATACCGCCGAACCCGACCGAACTGTTGGGCAACGGCCGATTGGATACGTTGATAGACGAGATGCGCAAGCGCTACGACTATATTATCCTCGACTCGGCCCCGATGGGCTTGGTGGTGGATACCGATGTCATAAAGCATCTGGTGGATAACACGCTGTTTGTTATTCGTTCGGGCAAGTTCGACAAGCGTATGCTTGATAATGTCGAAGAGCTGTATCAGGGTCATGAGTTCCCGAATATGGCGTTGCTGCTCAACGATGTGCGTTATCGCAAGTTGATGCCTTATGAACGTAAATACGGTTATGGCTATGGTTACGGCTATGGCTATGGTTACGGCTACGGTTACGGTTATGGCTATGGCTACGGTTATGGCTATGGTTACGGCACCGAAGACGAAGAAAAACCAGAGAAACGAAAAAGAACTAAAAACAATAATAGTGATGAGGAGAAGTAACGTATGAAGAGAGGACTGGTAATAATAACTATGTTACTGCTGGCAACTGCAAGTGTTTCTGGCCAGAGATTTGTCAAAGGTTTCGCCCTCGGTGCCGATAGGGATACCCTGCAGTATGTTATAGCATCGCCTTTTGACAACTGGTTTCTCTCATTATCAGGCGGTATCCAAACCTTTATTGGCAATGAGCTTGTGGCATCGGCACGCATGAACAAGCTGAATTTCAACGCTAAGGTTGAAATCGGTAAATGGGTTATTCCTGACGTGGCAGTGTCAGTTAGATTGTCCTACTTTAATGTTGATGGACAGACACAATACTCTCTGCAACCGTTTGTGGATTTATCTGCCGACGAGCGGAACGAGAATGGCTATACCCCTTTCCATGCCAATGCGTTTGCATTGCTGGGTTATGTGACTTTTGACTGGACCAACTTCATTTTGGGTTACGAGGCTGGTAAACGTAATAAACTTCATGTCTATACACCTGTAGGTCTTGGTGCATCAATGCTTTTCGGCTCGCAGCGCAACCCCAATGGTGGTTATGAGGTGGGTAGTTTCCGCCGTAATTTTGAGTTGGCATATTCGTTTGTGTTAGGTCTTGAATATATTGCATCGAAGCATGTGTCGCTAAATGCAAACGTCGAGCTGTTTGGCTCGGAATCTACATGGGACTGGACTCCATATAATAATGAATACTCTATCTTTGACGTTATTCCTAGTTTCAATGTGGGTATAAAGTTTAACCTGCTGAAGAGTGTCACCAAGTTTAACCCCTACACCAAGTCGTCGGCTCGCGAGAAGGTTAACCACGAATTCCTATCCTTCGGCACGCGTAACACGGTATCGACGCTTCAGGGTAGGATAGAGCATCTGAATAGAAATATCGACTCGATGCTGAACCTCTCGTATCTAAAGGGTGAGCGTGACTCGTTGATGTTGGCGGATATGAGCAAAGAGCGTGACAGTCTGCAACAACGACTTGATTCTGTGGAGGATTTCTTGGGCCGTGCACCGGTGAACATCATAGAAGAGCTATTGCAGACCAACGAGGATTTGGGTCTCCCTGCCACGGTAATATACTATCAGCTCGATAAGTATGATGTGGACTATAACGGTCGTAAGAAGTTGCAGAAGTTTGCCAAGGATGTTAACAGTATTGATGACACGATAGAATACTATGTTATTGGTGCTGCTGACTCGATAACTGGTTCGATACGTCATAACCAGTGGCTGTCGGAGCGTCGATGCGAGGCTGCATACAATATCCTTGTCAATGACTTCAATGTCAGCTCTAACCAACTGTTGCTGATGCCTGTGGGTGGTATCATGGAGTATGATCCGCAGGAGAACAACCGTATGTCGCTGATAATACAGCGTACACCGCAGACAGAGGCAATTGTGAACAAATGGATGGAGAAATATAAATACCTCCGGAAAAAATAAAATATGGAAATAAAAAAGCCCCGACATCACTGTCGGGGCTTTTCTTTTCTGAATGTTCTTTTTAAAGTGTGTTTTGATTGAGATTATCTCTGTTTGAGAATAATAAATCTTTTGGCGATATTTTTGGCATTCTGCAGGGCGGCTTCTTTCAGCCAGCCAATACCGAAGGGCATCCATCTCTGCGGGTGGGTGTTGATGAGCAGATGGTATCTATGTATCGGATGTCCTTCATCTCGTAACGCCTGTATTATATCATCGGTGTCGTGAAAAACGAACCCTTCTTTAATCCATTGTTCTTGATATTGTGGCACTTTGTCGCGTACACTCACTTTGTAGCCGTCCCATCTGCGTCCGGTATCGGTGAGATATAATGTCTTACTGAAGTCAGTATCCAGCATTGGCTCATAATCAATGCCTAATGTGTGTATGTCGTAATGTTTCCAAATGTCCTGACTGTTCCATGGTGAGCGTGGACTTCCGTGAGCACAGGCTGTGTTGATGGGCACCACATTACGTAGCTTCTCAAGATTGAGGCGAAAGTCTGTATATGCAGACTCGATATTGCCGTTGCATGTTGTCAGGCATTCGTAGTGATATCCGGCCGTGTGCCCTAATGAAACAATCTGTTTGATGATTTCCTCGTTGTAACTCTCCGGTACCGTTCGAAAATAGTAGGTGGCCGTCAGTCCCATGGCTGCCTCTGTCTGTGCCAGTCGCAGTGAATATTCCGGCTTTAGGTCCACATCATGTCTCAGTGAGAACGCTTTGTGTTTTCTCAGCGCTTCAAGCAATTCTTTATATTTCTCAACAGTGAAGTCCATCAGATGTCAAGTTTTTTGATGATCTTGGCGGGCACACCTGCCGCTAAAGTATGAGGAGGTACGTCTTTGGTGACAACGGCTCCAGCACCTACGATTGCCCCTTCACCAATGGTGACACCGGGCAATATGGTGACGTTGACCCCTACCCATGCATTCTTGCCGATAACCGTAGGGGCCACAAACGATTCCACGCATTTCGAATGATACTCCATGGGCGTGCTGTGTGCTAACACATAGTTGTTGCCGGCCAGCGAGGCGCCATCCTCAATAACTACAAAATATGGGTAAGGATAGTCAAGTGTACATCCGGGACCGATATGGACATTGTGCCCTACATGAACTCCACGCCATCGTTGCAGCCTTATTCTAAAGCCATTCCACGGGCAGCGCATGGCCCATTGGTTGAAAACATGGTCTTTCCAGCGGATGATACCAAACCAGATTGCCGAGCGGTAGCCATGCACTTTCGCTGAATGGCGTAAGGTTTGCCACAGGCCTTCTCGCCGGTAGTGAGGCAACGGTTGGCGTTTCAGTTCAAGGTATTCCTTCATATTCTTAGTTCAATCCTATTCAGTTCTTTTGGTTCTGTTTGAGATTAAATGTTTCGATATGGTTGACAAAGAACTCGGTAGGGTCAATCATATCCTGAAGCATCCGCTGCCGTTTCTCTTGCCATTCGTTCTTAAGTTCTTCGGGGTTGCGGTCCAGCAGTTGTTCTATGCGATGATACATTTCGTCGAACTGAGTGGGCTGGTAGGCATAGCATAGACCGTATTTCTGTTCCAGCATATTGGGTACCGATAGGCGTCCGGCAAAGGTGTTGCACTTTAGCGCAGGCACACCCAGCACGGCAGCTTCTGAGGTCATCGTCTGACTGTCGCCAAGGAACATGGAACTATAGGCCATCAGCGAGTGTATCTCTTCTGGTGGCACCGGCAGACGGTATTGTTCGAACTCGGGCTCTATGGCTCTTTCCGATGTGATGATGACACGCCCATGAGGTTTTAGAAGGTTTACCAAGGCCTCTTTCTGTTCCAGCGTGAGTCCCATCTGCCCCACATCGTGATGTCCTTTGAGAGCCACAAAACGCATTATAAAGTAACGTTCACCTTCCTCTATTCCTGCATGTTGTAATACGGAAGGGACTGGTGAGAACCGTTTCGGATGTAGGTATGCCAGTTCATGTGTACCGGCATAGTATACAGCATGTTTGGCCTTGCGGTGGATACAATCTGGCGTGAAGACGATATCGGTCAACGGGTGCCCATATTTCACTATCAGAGGCTCCGCGGCATCGTCGTCGTCGTCGAATACCACCGACGTCATTCGGGTTAGTTGCGATACATGACTGAGCACTATTCCACTGCTAAATCCTATATTAATATGGTTTTGTCTAACGAAATGCAACAGCTGCAAATCCTGATGTATTACGGTTCTGGCTTTGCCTGCCAAACTGTCTCTCTTGCCCCCCAAGTCCACCCATGGGGTCATACCATAATGTTCCATCAGCCTTTTGGCAACAGGGATGTCCCTCACAGAATAATATACATTATGCCCTTTGGCACACATCTCTTTAGCCAAAGGGTGCATTAGATGCACATGTCCAGGATGGCCTATATCAATCAGTATGTTCATTGGTTTTTATTTCTCGGACAATTTTGGCCGGATTACCGGCTACTATAGTGTGAGGTGGAACATCGTGTGTGACGACACTGCCAGCACCAATAATAGAGCCATCGCCAATAGATAGTCCGTTAAGGATTATGGCTCCGGCTCCTACCCACACATCATTTCCAATGTTGACAACGTTTTTGTGTGTTGGTATTTGTTTCGATATAGGCGAAGCATTTGAGTGGGAGGATAAGATGATAATTACTCCAGGTGCAATTGATACACGTTCACCAATAGTTAATGAGCCTCTATTGTATACAAAGTTGAGCGTGAGTCTGAGGTCGGACGCTATATAAGATGATTGCCCGACACTATATCCCATCTTCCTTAATGCCCAAACTCGGGTTTTGTTTCGGGGGAAACGCAGCATTACCTTGTATAAAAAGGCGTTCTTGCATCTAATGTATCTCTCGGTTAGTGTCATAATCGTTTATCGACTAATAAGATGTATGATGATTTCTCCTGTTTTATATATTAGCGGTTTGCAAATATGCAAATAGCGTCCGTGTTCGACAAGCTCACCGCCGAAAAGAGCTTTGAAGTCTCGTACACCATATGGTACACCGGGTTTGCCTGCCCCCATGTAATCGAAGCGTGAGCAATCATTGTTGACGGCGTATTGTAATCCTGCGTATGTGGCCAATTCTGATGGGTATAGTGTTTTATATGTGTCGTCCATCCCACAGACGTACCACTCGTATCCGACCTTACCGGATAACTCCATATATGCCATACCGCCGATAATGCGACCTCGGTAGTTTACAGTTAGAATTTTTGCCGATGGCAGCGATAGCATCTTTTGGAAGAATTCCTTAGGAGGAAGCGGTTTCTTTACTTTATGTCGATAGAGATCGGAAAGGATATTGTAGAACTCATTTACTTCTTCTTCTGTGGTGGCTTCACCAAGGATGGCTCCGTCGCGCAACCCCACATGAATATGGCGCTTGCGAGTGCGACTCAGTTTGTTGTTGACAATCTCCATAGAGGAGGTATCTTGATGGAAGTTGTAGTGAGGCACATAGTCGAATCCACATGCTTCAAAAGTTTCTCTCCAGTACGAATAGTTATTCAGGTTTCGTGTTTCAATATAGATACATCCGTTAACTGTCGGCAGTTGGCGCACTGCATTCAACATGGCCGACAACTGAGCTTCAGTGATACCTTCCGATAGCATTGGACCTCCAACAATGATGGCACGTTTTGAGAAGCGCTGTTTCAGTAGGCCACTGTCTTTTTGAATGTATCCAACCGTAATACCCATTAGTTCATCACCTTCTTTCACAGCTACAACAAAAGCCTCTATGAAGTTGAGACTGTCAAAGAAACAATAGGCCTCGCGTGTTTGAAACCAAGAACTGATTGTCGCTTTTTTTGATAGAGCGTCCCAGTCTTGATGAGATATTTGATTGTAATTAGTAAGTATTGTCATCAGTCGTTGACGATTATTTGATGCTTATTGTTGTGTTTTAGTGGGATGCTGTTAACTATGTTGACACTGACAGGAACGGAAAGACATTTCTGCCAATAGTGTATAATCTTCTGTGTGGTATCAGGCTTAAACTCGCGGTTGGTCACTATGTAAAAAGTGATTGTGTTATCGGCATGGCGGTGAATTTGATAATTGTCTATGCCGGTCACATCATAGAGAAAGTAGTGACTGAAGTTGTGTGAAGTATATAGTTGCCCATTGGTGTGTATAAATGTGTCGCTTTGTCGGCCTATTATACGGCTTATTACGCCGTTCTTTACCTCGACAAGGTCTTGCGTGTCGTAGCGTATAAATGGTTGTGCCATATTCCAGAGATCGGTGCTTATCACGCGCCCGATACCATTGGTGACAGGTTGGTTATTGTTGTCTAACACTTCGATGATACCATAATAATTTGTGATGTTGTAACCGTCATGTGTTGGCGTTTCGTATGTGTTAGGTGTGCCTTCACAGCTGTACGAGTCGATAATGTCGCAGCCGAAAGCTTTCTCTATTTCTGCACGGTAGGCATCAGGGAGAGTGGAACCTGTGGTCATGATGTGGCGTGGACAGAAAGTATACTCGGGGTGATTGTTACGGTATTGCGCAAGTAGAAATAATGGACTGGGATATGCCCGAATGAATAATGGTCTCTCGTGTTCTATCTGTTTTAGTATTGATTCCAGTATGTCGTCAGTGATAGAATTAAATGGTACAAAAAGACAATTATTGATACGGTCTTGCACCTTTTTTATTGTGGATGAACGTTTCCCATTGGTAATCTTCATGTATCGGTCGCCAAGTCGATAGCCTGCTATGTACCATGTGCGGAGTTTGGCGGCTGTGTTTACAGAGTTGGCTTTCTTGGAAACATAATATGAGAAAGGTTCGCCCGTGGAGCCACTGGAACGAGAAGAGATACGCTGTTTGACAGGAAATTGCTCTGCTGTGAAACGCTCAATGCCTTCCTGCCGCATGATAGACTTGGAGACGATTGGTAGTTGGTTAAGTAAGGTTGTCTGTGGATCAAGGCTATGGCTATGGAACCAATCGCGATAGAACGGTACCTCGGTTGCGGCATATTTGAGTAGTTTGTGTAGCCTCTCCTGCTGGAAGGCATCCATCTCTTCAGGAGTCCATCCTTCGGCCTCTTTCAGCAGCCGCAGGTATTTGTGAACCTGCTCGCCACTGAGAAGGTCGCTCAACGGCAGTATTATATGTTCATGAAGAAAAGCCATAGGCAGTATATAGTTGTTCTTTGACACTATCCCATCGATATCTTTTCACTTCGTTGTGGGCTCTTATAATAATATCGTTTACAGTAGCCTGATTCTCTACGGCTTCAATCATTTTCTTTGCCAGCTGGTCACTATTGTCATTCTCGAATAGCAGTCCTGTTTCACCATCCTTAATCATATATGGCACCCCGCCCACGCAACTTGAGATGACCAATAGCCCGGCGTTCATGGCCTCAAGTACAGAAACCGGCATATTGTCGACCGTAGGTGAAGAGAGGAATATGTCAGACAGATTCAAATAATGGTATATCTTTTGATTGTCGACTCTGCCAGTGAAGGTCACATTTCTCAACTCCATATCATTGACCATCTGTACCAGCGCCGCATGCTGAGATCCGTCACCGACCAGTGTCAGCGATGCTTCCGGTAATTTGGTTAGAGTTTTTTGGAAGGCTCTGAGAATGCAGGGGATATTGTAGAGCGTCTCGTGTGCACGAGTGCAGATATAGTTGGCTCTCAATGTCTCGCGCAAGCGAAATGATGACTCGTCAAGCTCAATGATATTTGGAATAATAGAGTAGGGTAGTTGGTGTTTATCAAAAACTCCAGCCAAAAAACCAGAGAGGACAATATTGTCATTGGTGCGTGTGAGGTAGTGGTGTACCAATTTGTGGTGCTTCTCAAAGAACTTCTCTCCGCCACCACCATGGTATGTAAGCACGATACGTTTCTTCAGTCTCCGACCAACACTGATACCCAGAACGGCCGGCAGAAAACCCCACCCCGAGCAGCAATGGATATGCAGTACTTCATAGTGTTTCGCAACAGAGAGAAGGCGAAATGGTATCAGTAGACGCCGTATTATCGAAGCCTTGGTGGAGAAGATATCGGCGGTATGTCCTTCTTCCCGCATGTGCTTCTGGAGTAGCTCCACCTGCCCCGAGATTCCTCCAACCCCAGGCTTATAGTTGCATATCAACAAAACTTTCATTTAACCGAATAATACTTTATGTATCCAACCGAAAAAACCGAATGAGTCCGAATTATATTAACCAATCTGGGATGGGTTTGGTGTAGCGCATATTGCGTATTTTATCATATCCCTGCCCAAGGGTGAAGTTTGAGACGTTAAAATTGATAATGTAGCCTAATGGTTTGTCGGTAAGTAATAAGTAATTGAGTAATTGTTTGTAGTGAATATCTTCAAGTTTGGCAACAGACTTTAGCTCTAGTATAATAATGTCATCAACTAATATGTCCATACGAAATCCGACACCGAGATCGTCTCCACGATATAAAATGTTTATTGGGACCTCAGCCTCTGCGGGATATCCCAATATTCAAGTTCTTTCATCATTGCCCTTTGGTATACAGATTCCAGTAATCCAGGTCCCAGGTTTTGTACACTTCCATCGCGCATCCAAAGATTTGATATGCCAATGTATCTTCTTTTGGGGTCATATTATTATATGTTTTCAGAATAATTCCGGTAATTCGGTTAGAGAAAAAAGGTGTTCGGAATTATTCGGGTAGCTCAGTTAGATAGATAAAGTGGTTCGGATAAATTCGGATGGTTCGGTTAGAGAATAAAAAAGGTGTTCGGAATTATTCGGTTAGCTCAGTTAGATAGATTCGGATGGTTCGGTTAGAGAAAATAAAAGATGTTCGGAATTATTCGGATAGTTCGGTTAGATATTTTATTTCGGTTAGTTAGAAGAGGCCGCGGGACCCCAGTTTGAAAAACGCCCAGGCAAATCCCATCACCGGTACCACCCAATACCATATCTTGATGAACTTATAGTTCTTGGCGTTCAGCAACGTCACACCGTATGCTGCCATTATGAGCAGCACCGGCAGGCCTGGTAACAAGAACCTCTCCGAGTTGGCAAATCCGCTGGTAGAGATGATACCTAAGTAGGCAATGACAAACGAGCCAATGAGAGAAAGGTTTCGCCAGTTTTTGGTGATAAAAATAGCACTGAACAAGGCGATAAGCACAAACCCACCAAGGAAGTTACGTACATAGTTACCACCACTGAGCATTTGCTGGTTGTACTGTTCGTCCACATCCACCATCGTCGGGAATGGTAACACAAACATCATGGGTGCCATCACTGTACCGGTGGCATATTTGGCCCACTGGTTGCCTTTTTTGGTTTGGTGCGTACGTTTGGCGAGCTGATTGTCTTCTCGTTGTTCCCACAGGCTTTCCGATTCGTTTACGATGGTGCCGCCGGTTAATGTGAAAAGAGCCAGCAGTCCCCATCCGATAAGCATGAAGCGCTTCTTCTTTCCAATCACCGAGGTGTTTGTGAATACAAGTGCTGTTACAAACGCAAATATTGCCGCAGCTCCCAAAACGGTTCGGAATGTGAACAATGATATTGCAAGAAATCCTGGAATGGCGATGGTAAATACATTATATTTCTTGATGCGTAGTAGGTAGTCGGAACGCTCCAGAAAAGCTACCATCAAAAAAATCATCAGTGTCTCCTTGAGATGTGTGCCGCAGTAGAAAATGAGGTTCGGCATAAAACAGGCGAATACGGCTGCCATGCGGCCCCCTTCTTCTCCGATATTTCGCTTGGCTAAAAAGTAAATCAGTAACACCGTGAATGCACTGAAGATGCTGTTTACCAATCGGGGTAGTATTATGCTTTCCCCAGTGATTTTCGACAGCAACGACAGGTATAGCACATACCCGGAGTCAGATATGGTATCGGTGTCCACAAACAGGTATTTCCATACATCTACGAGGTTTGCATGCACATTGCCCAAGGTTTCCTCGTAGTACCAGATAGAGTCACCTGCCGAGAATTCGAATGGCATGCCGGTCTTAAGGAAGAAGTATATATATGCGAATATGGCCCAAACCCATCTAATTCCCAATGCAATTAGGAATATGTTTAAGAGAAACTTCTTCTGTGGTGTCTCCTGCCATTTCTTGCTGCAAAAGTTGCTCAGCAGGAAAAAGCCTGTAACCCACATCACGCCCATAATCAGGAAGTCTATAGACATGGCGTGACGTATAAAAACCAGCGACACCGCCGTTAGTACGCCAAGGTATATATATATAGCCTTGCTGGCTATCTGTTTTGGAAAATAGGGAATCATCCTCTTTTATAATCTTTTACAATCTGATTGGGATTGCTTTCTTGGTTTTATTTGAGATTTTCGAAGTATCTTTTGAGCTTGATAAGTCTCGTCATATTTTTCTGTCCCACAAGTCCAAGCACACGGCCTTTCCATCCCTTATCCTTCTTGTCGTTCCATGAGCCCATAAAATGGTGGTTGCAGTAGGTGTTTTCGGTGAGCAGGTACTCGCCTGTGGTCTGGTGTGGACAGAAATATTCTGTCGGGAATACGGTAAGGTCTTTGTATTGTCTCTGTTTGCCGTCACACACGAATCCGTTGGCCTGCATGATTCGGCTTATGCGCCATGTGTTGGTTGTAGTGTCGCAGGAACCGTCCGGCAGCATGAAATGCGCTCCGTCGTAGGATGCAAGTTGCTCGGTTACCCATTCGCCGTTGGCTTCGCTGGCCATCAGACCTGTGACCGGCGGCTTGTGTTTACTACCTTCGTATCCAGTGAATGCTTTGAGATGCAATAGGTCGTCCAGCGGCTTCAGTATTTCCACATCCGTGTCCATATACACTCCGCCCTCGGCCTTCAAGGCATAGAGCCTCACATAGTCTGTCACGAAGGCATACCGTTTGGCGGCGTACGCCTCGGAAGTGTATGGTATGCAGTCAACGTCAAAGTTATCTTCATTCCACAGCTTGTATTCCCAATCGGGCATGTGCTTATGCCACGACTCTATGCATTCCTTGGCCAGTTGCGGCATCTCTCCGCGCCCAAACCAGCAATAGTGTATTGTCTTAGGTATCATGCTTATCGTGTTATTCCCATCAGTTTCAGTGATGCCTGCGGTGTTCCGTAGTCGTACCAATACCTTTGGATGTTGTTTTCCAAATTTTGTCTATATGCCTTGTCGCGGAGTAGCAGCCTTATGGCGTCTTCCAACTCTGCCGGCGATTTTACATCCACGTAGTGTATATTCTCTCCTTCCACAAGCGGCGCTGGCAGGTCGTTGCTGAGAGGTGTGCTCAGAATTGCTTTCCCCAAAGCCATGTATTCGCCAAGTTTCCATCCATGGCAGTCCCAATAGGCTGGAGTGTTGAAAACAAATGTCGACTCCTTAGTCTTTTGCAGGCACTCATCGGCGGGCAGCCTTCTGCCAAGGCAGTCGCTGAACTGGGCTACACTGTCACCGCTTCTTGATGTCACCAGCCCGCCCTCGAAAGTCATCTCCGCGCCCAATGATTTGCAGGCTCTGATAAACAATGCCCGGCGTAAGTTCACTCCCTCGTCATTTCGGTTCCATTCGTCACTCTGCCACAGTGTTGAGAGGTGAAATACATATCCCTCGCATGGCTCTTGCCTTGTGTATGCCTCCAACCTCGGGCGCTGCATGGTCCGTTTCCAGCAGCCCAGATATTTCCGTTTGTTGCGTTTGGTATGGCACAGGCCGTTGACCGCCGGAATGATGGCATTGAGAGGGCGCGTGTACTGTATTGCGAACGACGGGCAAAGCGATATCAGCTTGCTCTGCAGCGGTTCCGGAGTCTTGCCAAAGTTGGCGTTCACACTTCCATATGAATCACTCCATTGGTACAGAACCTCGTTAACACGGTAGCTGTCGTTGGTGTCTATGATGAACCGCTTTTCCGTCAGACCGTCTTTCATAATAAACCGCATCGTGCGCGTATGTCGTTCGCTGATAGGTAAATCGGTGAAAGCGTCATATTTGAATGCCACGTTTTCACGACCAAACAACTCTTCCAGTCCTTTGATGTAGAAACTCATGTATTGTATGTCGTCCTCCGGATCTATTATGACTCTCATCTCTCAGGTGTTTGTGACGTTTTTGTTTTGTGTAAAAGTCTGAGGTTTAATGCTGTACTGTATTCTGCTTGCTCTAATGTGCTGGTTGTCAGTTTCTGGTGCCAAGCCGCTCCGTATCCGCTCCGTAGTCTCTCCGACCTCTCTCCGTCTTTCCGACAGCATTTCTTCGATAAAATGTCGTAGAAAGGTCGGAGGAAATACGGAGGGGCAACGGTCCTATGCCGTGGAGACTTTGTCTCTCAGCCTGATTATCCGTTGTTTGCATCGTGAGCCTGTCCTGAGGAGTGTATCCCTCAGTTTAAGATAAATCAAAGGTTTGTTATACAGGCGGACAATGTCGTCACTCTGTCTCGACCAGTCTACTTTGGCCAGTTCCTGGCGGGCAGCCTCGCGGTAGCGACGGTCAAGCAGGTAGTTCATCAGGCTGTAGGTGCGCAAGTTGTCAATGAGTTGCTTGTAGTCCTGGTTGGTCTTCTCTGTGGCTTCCAGGTCTGTTAGGTTCCACAACATGTGCTCCTTGGGGTTGCGCAGGTGATGGGTGCCGCGGTTGGTGATGTCCACGTCCTGGTTGTAGTTGCTCAAGGGCTTGTTTAGTAGCACAACCTTGTGCTTTAATGCAATGCGTATCCATAGGTCGAAGTCTTCGCCCAGTTTCAGGTGGGGTTTGAAGCCACCTGTTTCATCGAAAACTTCTCGCGGTATGGCCACGGTGATGCTTGTCAGCGGCATGCAGAGGGTCTTGGCGTAGACCGTGCAGTAGTTTATCTCGCCCTCGGCAAACTCCTCTGATACTCCAATCGGTGCCAAGCGTTTCCTGCCGTTCTTCACGATATAATAGCCTGTGCCATAGATGCCGGCCGTCGGATGGCGCGCAATCAGTCCGGACATCTCCTCAAGGAAGGTGGGCTCCCACCAGTCGTCGGCATCCAGGAACGTTATGTAAGGCGCAGTGGACAGAGAGACTCCTTTGTTCCGGGCTGCACCCACTCCAGCGTTCTCCTGTCGCACAAGCCTTATGCGGCTGTCGGAGATGTCCTTTACATTGTATCCGCCGCCATCGGTGCTGCCGTCGTCAACCACAATAAGTTCCCAGTCGCCACAGGTCTGTGCCATGACGCTTTCAACGGCTTTGCGTATATAGGGCGCCTTGTTGTAGAGTGGTATTATGACGGAAAAGCGTGGCATGTTATTTTAACATGGAGTTTTGGCTGTGGATGATGGCAAAGCGGTTCTTCAGCTTCAGGAACGGGCTTTCAAAGAACCTATACGACAGCCAGGCGACAAATATTGTGGAGGCTGTGATGATGCAGTATATCAGTATGGTAGCGGCGCTTTCAGGGAGTTGGATGCTGGCGTTGCGATAGAGGGAGGAAAGGCCGAATATCAGCAGCGGATGGATGACATAGATACCATAGGATATCTTGCCCACGAAGTCACACACGCGGTTTTCGAGGTTTATTATTGGGTTGTCAAGCTGGCTGGCAATACAGACAATTGATAAGACAGCAATCATTTGTGGCCTTGCCGGCGCGGGGATGATGTCAATCCATGGCTGAGAGAACAGCAGGAGCAGGAAACAGATAATGCCCAGCGTGCGGTTCATCAGAACATTGGTAAACAGTTTGTTCTTCATGAAGTATAGTATGGCTCCGATGGCGCCTATCATCATGCAGTCGAAGCGCGTGACGGCGAAGAACCGGTAGGCTGTATTTGTGCCGTAGGCCAAGTAGATGCCCCATTTGCAGGCGAGCCATGCTACGCAGATGATTATGGCTATCGTCAGCAGTCTCTTCGTTTTGCTGTGGGTCAGTTTCATCAGCCACGGCCAAAACAGATAGAATTGCTCCTCGACGCCGAGGCTCCAGTAATGAACTATAGGCCAGATGCCGGCAGATAGGATAAATGGTATGTTTGCGGTGAAGAAGCAGTAGTACCAGATGTTGGAGTCATGCCAGGTGCCTGTGGCGAATACGGCGATGAGCAAATAGAGATAGTAGATGGGCCATATTCTCAGTATGCGGCGCATATAGAATTTGGGGATGCTCACCGTATGGCTTTGTCCCTGTTCGTGCAGCAGCAGGTAGGTTATCAGGAAACCGCTGATGACGAAGAACAATGTGACACCGTCGGCCACGACAGGCAACTTGAAACCTTCGAGACCCCAGTCGCCAAAGTCTTTTTGGAATGTATGTCCCCACATGACCGACAGCGCTGCGATGGCTCGTAGGCCGTTGAGGCCGGGAAGGTGAATGCTATTGCTCATGTGTGGCAATAAAGTCGGCAATATATTCTGCGGCGTGGCCGTCGCCGAAGGGGTTGGCGGCATGGGCCATATTGTTGTATGCGTCGTGGTCGGTGAGCAGGAGGGCTACGGCTTCTACGATAGTGTCTTTGTCGGTACCGACGAGACGTGCTGTGCCAGCCTCGATAGCCTCCGGCCGCTCTGTGGTGTCGCGCATCACCAGCACAGGCTTGCCAAAGGCAGGGGCCTCCTCCTGGATGCCGCCGCTGTCGGTGAGCACCAGAGTGCATTGTTGCATCATGCCGACGAACTCAAGGTAGTTGAGCGGCTCCAATAAGTATATATTTTTCAGGTTGCTGTCGACGGTGTCATGTACCGGCTTGCGGATGTTGGGGTTGAGATGGATGGGGTAGACGAAGTCTACATCAGGGAACCTCGTGGCCAGTGTGTTGATGGCTTGGCAGATGTGTAACATCCCGTCGCCGAAGTTCTCACGACGGTGACCTGTGATAAGCACCATATGGCGTTGTTCGTCACGCCCGAAGGCAGGGGCTTTTGCTTTGCCCGAGGCTGATACCCAGTGCAAGGCATCAATTACGGTGTTGCCTGTAATAACTATTTGTTCCGTGGCTATGTTCTCCTTCAGCAGGTTCTGTCGTGCACGCCCGGTAGGGGCAAAATGCCATGTACAGAGACGGCCGTTCAGCTGACGGTTCATCTCCTCGGGCCACGGACTGTAGATGTTGTATGTCCGTAGGCCTGCTTCGACATGCCCCACAGGAATATGTTGGTAGAATGCTGCCAGCGCTGCAAAGGTTGATGTGGATGTGTCGCCATGTACCAGCACCAGGTCGGGATTCTCTGTGGCAAGCACGTCCCTCATGCCGAGCAGTATGCGTGAAGAGACATCATAGAGGTCCTGTCCGGGCTGCATGATATTGAGGTCGTAGTCGGGCTTTATCTCAAAGATGTCAAGCACTTGGTCAAGCATTTCACGGTGCTGCCCGGTGACGCAGACTATGGTTTGGAATTCGTTGCTTTGTCGTTGCAACTCCTTGACCACAGGAGCCATCTTGATGGCCTCAGGGCGTGTGCCGAAGACGATGAGGATCTTTTTCATTGTAGTAGGTTTTTAATGTCGTGTGCCAGCTTGGTGGAGAAGAGCTCGGCACCATGGCTATTGAGGTGGCTGGCATTGTAGAAGTTGAGGGTGTCGTAGCTTATGCTGTCGTAGGTGTAGTTAAGAATATCACAGCCATAGCGATCGGCAAATGACTGGTAGAGCGCAAACATCGAGTCGGCAGCAGAGCCCATCTTTTGTGTGGCACCGATATAGAAGGGGGCGTAGACCATTACCACGCGGATGCCTTCCTCTTGACACTGTGCCAGGTATCGGTCAAAGATATCTATCGCTTCGGGGTTGCACACGAATCCAATAGTGTCTATAGCGACGAAGGTGCTACCGTCCCACGGCGCATCGACGGCGATAAAGCCCTTGTATATATTGGGACGTTGCAGTTTGGCAGGAAGACCGAGCCCCTCAAAAATGACATTCCGATAACCTGCATAGCGCATCAGTGGTAGCCAGCGGTCGGCCCACTTGAACCCCTCGTTTTCATGTGTTTGCCAGTATAGGTCGTCCTTGTTGAGGTAGGGCAGATATTGTTCGCGCTCGTAGCCGTTGCTCATCTGGAGGGTACCCCAGTCGATGTTTTGGATAATTAATTTAGGTTTGGGTGCATGGTGTCGGTAGGCATTGTATATAACCACCTCAGCATCTATACAGCGTCCATCAACACTGAGGTTGTAACAGTCGAGGTCAGCGATGCTGTTGAGTATACGGACATCGTATTGTACCTGTCCGCGCGAAGAACCCATCATCACGGCATCACATTGCAGTGTATCACTGTATATGGCGTTGTAGGTGCTGAACATTCGGGCGTTGGAGTTCTTCAGGTTGTGGGTAATTATTAGGTCAAGCCCCCAGACCACAATCCCAAGGGCTGCCACAGTAATGCCGAGTTTTATTAGAAACCGCTTCATGCGTTCTTTTACAATCGTTTGAGCTTAAAACTGGAAATAGATGAAGGTCTCGTTGAATACGCCGAACACGAATATTAAGGCCAGCACGGCGAGGTAGCATGCATAGCGCACCACGCCACTGCATACGCCTTCCATGTACAGACCGTGCTCTCGTTTGCGCTGCACCCATTCCACCACCAGTAGGATGGCCACAAAGACCAAAGTGCGCATGGGGAAGTTGGCTCCGCCAAGTCCACCAGAAAACAGCCCACTAAAGAAGGTTAAGGCTTCGCCTATGCTTTGGCTGCGGAAGAGTATCCATCCCAGTGCCGCCAAAATGAAGGTGAGTAGTATTTGGCCCGATTCCTTAATAGTCGGCAACCAACGGCCATCAGCAGCAACGTCAGTGTATTTACGGTTCTTTCCTAACAGTATCAGCGGCAGGAATAGCAGCGCATGGAAGGCTCCCCAGAGTATAAACGTCCAGTTGGCTCCGTGCCAAAGACCGCTGACGAGGAAGATGACGAAGGTGTTTCGCACCACCTTCCATTTGCCTACACGGCTTCCGCCGAGCGGGATGTAGACATAGTCGCGGAACCAAGTGGTGAGACTGATATGCCAACGACGCCAGAACTCGGCGATGTCGCGACTGAAATAGGGAACGTTGAAGTTGCGCATCAGCTTGATGCCAAATAGCTTGGCACATCCGATGGCTATGTCTGAGTATCCTGAGAAGTCGCAGTAGATCTGGATGGAAAAGAGTGCCGCCGCCACTGCCATGTTAATGCTGCTCTGACCTGCGAAATCACCCCAGATATCGTCTACAAATGTGGCGCAGTTGTCGGCAACCACCACCTTCTTAAAGAATCCCCAGAGCATCTGGCGGATGCCGTCGACAGCCATAGCATAGTTGAACTGCCGCTGCCTATGGAACTGTGGCAACAGGTTGGTGGCGCGCTCGATAGGGCCGGCCACAAGCTGGGGGAAGAAGCTGACGTAGGCGAAGAAGGCAATCACGTCGCGCGTAGGCTCCATCTTGCTGCGGTAAATGTCAATAGAATAGGAGAGGGCCTGGAAGGTGTAGAACGAAATGCCGACGGGCAGGATGAGGTGCAGCATCACGCTGTCTCCACTACAACCCAGCAAGGTGGCCAATTCGGCAGCGAAGAAATCATAGTATTTGAATAGCCCAAGAATGGCCAAATTGATAATGATATTACCCCACAATGCTGTCTTGCGCCAGCGCCCATCGTTGATAATCAAGCCGCTGAAATAGCTGCATGCCGAAGTGAAGGCTATCAGCAGCAGGAACCGCCAGTCCCACCAGCCATAGAATACGTAAGATGCCAATACCACCAGCAGGTTTTGCCAGCGCACCTGTCGTCGGAGTACCCAATAGAGGGCGAACACCACCGGCAGAAAGACCATGAATTCGACGGAGGAGAATATCATTTTGTTAGGTGGAGTTAGTGGGTTAAAAGTTCGTAAAGACGGAAGAGGACAGGGTGGAGGTGGATTAGATGGTAAAGGCGTTGATGTCGTGAGGTGATGCAGACAGTGCGGAACTGTTTCCAGTCTACCCATCGGCACATCTCGCGGTCGATGTTACCGTAGAGTTTCTTCGTTTTGCGCGAGAAGAAGTTGATGTAGTTCGACGCCAACACACGGTAGATGATTGTTTTATCTACACCTTGGAGGGGGATGAACCGGTCGGCGAGCATCCGCTGCACACGCAGGCTGTCGTCGAAGCGGCGATGGTCGACGGTGGTGGTGATGCTGTTCGCGCGTATCCTGTATATATACAGGCGGGCGGTGATGGTTTTCAGGCTTCGGGCGGCGAGCATGGCCTCGGTGGTGAAGAGGTCGTCTTCAGCGCGGAGTATGCCGTCGGCAAAGCGCAGGTTATTGTCTAGCATGAACTGACGACGGTAGGCGCGTTGCCAGATACAGACGAAGTGGATGTCGGTGGGTACTAAGCGATGGCGGCAGAAGTAGGTCCAGCCGTCGCAACTTTCGGGTTCCCTGACGGTAGGGTGGAATGAGTATTCACCGGTAACTTCGTGCAGTTTCTTGGCGTTGAATCCGATGATGTCCTCGCCGGTGAGTTCGGGGGCAAGTGCAGTGAGGGCACCCTCGGTGAGGATGTCGTCGCTGTCTACAAAGAGGATGTATTCGCCCCGGGCCTCGCCGATGCCGCGGTTGCGGGCGGTGCTCATACCTTGGTTGGGCTGGGAGAGGATACGCAGTTGTGGGTGCCGCTCGGCGTATTGTCGCAGCAACTTGGGAGTGTCGTCCGTGCTGCCATCATCGATGCACAGCACTTCATAGTTAGCATATTGCTGGCAGAAGATGCTGTCCAGGCATTCCGGTAGGAAGGCCGCCGCATTGTAGGCGGGTATGATGATGGAGATAATCGGACTCATGATTTGAAGAGGGCGTCGAGGTGTTGTTCTAGGTTATTGAAGTAGTTGGCTACTACCTGCCAGGCGTCGTCTCTGAGGCGGGGCTGTTCGTAGAACTCGCGGTAGCGGGCGGGATTGTTTTGCAGTTCTGCAATCTGTTGTAACAAGGCGTTGTTGTCACCGTTGGGGTTCCAGAAAAGGATGGCGTCGCGGTTGAGCATGTCGGGCTCAGGGTTACCGTAGGCGCCCCAGTAGATGGGAATGCATCCAGAACCTATGGCGTGGAACACCTTTTCGGTGACGTAGCCCTCGACGGAGGCGTTCTCTGGGCAGATGTAGAATTTATACTGCTTGAGGAACTCGGCTTTGTTGTCGTTGTATTTCGTCTTCAGCTCATCGGTGTTGTGAAGGAGTTTTCCGGCGCAGTCGACGGCGGCGATGGAGTTGAGGCTCCCGACCAGTCGTGTGCGCCGCTGTGCCCCAGGGTCGTTGGGGCCGCGGTTGCCGGAGACCAGCGCACAGAAACGGTTACGTATGGAGGCATCCCATTTCTGATGGCTCAGCTGGTCGCAGATGCACTTGATATCTTGCTCGGTAGACTCTGGGGGAAACATCTCCAGTATCCACAAGGGGAAACGCATGTATCGTGGGTCGTCGGTGTAGTCGAAGCCGAGACTGAGGTCGATGGCTTTATGGTCGAGGAGGTTGTACTTGTAGGGCGCGAAGTTGGGATGATGGTTGTTCTCGCCGTTGAAATAAATACGTTTGCGGCTTGACGAGAATGGACTAAATAGTGATTCCAGCCGCAATATGTTGAGGTTGCCGAGGGCGGAGTATAACACAAATCGGGTTTTCGGGTAGCGTTTGAGGAGCCCTCTCTTTTGCAGGAAGGTGGTGAACCATATCTCATCGGCAGGTTGTTTGTTCCACCAGTTGTAATAGAGTATGTGACCGTCGGTGGAGGCCAGCGGGTTGCGGTAGCGTCGGTAGAGGGTACGTAGACTCATTTGGCGTAGAGGAGTTTCCTGGCTTTGCGCACCAGATGTTTGTATTCCAGTAAAACGGCGTCGGTGTTGCGCTTGCGGAGCAGTCGGAGTGCCGCCAGTTCCAGTTCTTGTTTGAGTACCGAGAGGGATGACCAATGCTGCATCCAGGGTTTCATCTCGCCGGCATAGTGTATCACGGCCACAGAGTGGGGGTCATCTACTTGGTTGGTGTATTTGTAGCCGAGGTGCT
>JAEEGH010009218.1_pt1 | contig 23082 bp, 20 predicted proteins | sample 9134181 | NCBI WGS metagenome assembly JAEEGH01 (sample SAMN16246544, study PRJNA631951) | gut metagenome | biome: gut microbiome; feature: rumen; material: DP-attached | host: Bos | place: Iran: Karaj | collected 2018-10
GGGTAGAGTTCACGTTACCATAGAGGTCGGCCTCGATAGCGGTATTGATGGCGATGACACCTAATCGACGGATAATCTCAGGAGAGTTCGAGATCTCACTCTGACGCAGCGTCAGGTGATCCTTGAAGTAGTCCATGTGGTCATACACCTGCATCAGACACTCGTTAGAGACGGTGAGTGAACAAGCTGAAGCATCCTTCACACGACCGTTCAGCATCATAGCTACCACACTGTCCTGCAGCACCTCAGTATAGATATTGAAGTCGGGCACATGCTTGTCCTGACCCAGTGCACCGAGGATGGCATTAGCCGTTGAACCTACGCCACTCTGCAGAGGCAGGAACTCCTTGGGGATACGACCCTTGTGCATCTCCTCAACAAGGAACTCAGCTGTCAGATATCCGATCTTATCCGTTACGGGATCGCTGTCCTTGAAGGCACGAGCCTCATCAGGAATGTTACACTCTACGACACCTACCACCTTCTCTTTGGGAATCGACACATAAGGTACACCGATACGGTCACCTACATGCTCGATGGGAATAGCCTTACGGTAAGGGGGATCCAACGGCTCATACACATCGTGGATGAACTTGGCATTGGGGTTATGGAAGCTGTTCAGCTCCAGGATCACGTGCTTAGCCAGACGGGCAGCAGTCGGAGAGATACCACCGGCAGCAGTCAGATAGACATGATAGTCGTTGCCCACCTCTTCGATGTCGCACACTTCGAGGATTGCCCAGTCCAACGGACCATAGAAACCATAGCGCAACTCCTGTGCCATGTGGCTCAGGTGCAGGTCATTGTAGGGAATCTCACCCATGTTCACGTGCTTACGGAAATCAGGGTTCGTGGTGTAGGGCGCACGATAGAGGATAGCCTGTGCATTGGCCAGGTCACCATCAGTGCTCTGTCCGGTAGAAGCACCCGTGAAGATTGCCACCTTAAACTCTCTACCAGCCTCATGCTCAGCCACGGCGAGCTTAGCCAGTTCCTTAGTGGTTGCCTTGGCCACACCAGCAGGTGTAAAGCCACTCATGGCGATGTGATCGCCATTCTTAATCAGTGCTGCAGCCTCTGCAGCAGTCAATCGTGTATAAGCCATAATTCTGTTAAATTTGCAAATTTGCGTGCAAAATTACGCTTTTTAAGTCAAATAGCCAAATAATTCGACAATAATTAGTTATTTTTCAGTGACGTACGCATGACGCCACTACTGGAAGGATCATTCGCGACCTATGTTGCCCGGATCCTCTGGAGTCAGCAGCCACTTGGTAAACCACTTGGGACACGTGCGCCCGAACATGACATCGGTAATCTTCATCTGCTTCTTGGTCTTGGGATTGGTCCAGGTGCCCTCCACCTTATCATCCCAACTACCGTCACCACGATGCTGGAGCTCAATAAACCCGCTGACCTTACCATCGGGTTGGAACTCGTTGAGACTGTAATAGTTGATACCTTCCTGATGCATCACACTACCTACAATCTTGATGGGTGCAGGGTTCTTGGCTTTCGGGTAGTAGATATAGCCAGCCACCGTACCAGCTTCGTTCTCCTGAAATACAATGATCACCGAGATGCGCCCGTCGAGTTTGGCATCATAGCGCTTCAGGGGATAGTTGAGCATATCCAAGAAACTGATGTCTTCGTCATCACTGTCGATAGCCCACACATCGTCCAGATAGTGCTGGAGCTTGTGACCATGCCAGCGGTAATAACTGGTGATGCGTTGATCCGGCCCCTCGCTCCCTGTGTGGATAAGGCACTTCTTCTCAGCATTGAGCATCATCTCTCCGTTTCCCGCAAAACCTTCAGGATAGACGAAGTCGTGCACCTTCTGATCCCAGAGCAGGGCTTCCTGCTGGGTGTTGGTGGAAAAACCGCCATAGTAACCCAGATAGACATTCACATCGGGATAGCCGTCGAAGTTGAGATCTTCCTCGGAGTAATGACCTACCATCTCCGCCAGTTCCTCAGAGAGTGGTGTGGTGAGTTCGAAGGTGTACGCCTTGATTAACTGATTACCTACAAAAGTGCGGAAGTTAATCTCGGCAATCTCCCCGTCGGCATTCTTTATCTTCACAACCTTGAAGGAGAAGTCCTTGCGTTCATAGGCCTGAGCCTGCTGGGTCGTCCACATCATAACAGCCACAGCCAATAGAATTAGTTTCTTCATATCGTTAAAGTTTAACAGTTCAAATACGCCATCAGCACATCCCAGACGGCGATAATATGACAGACGGAGCCTGCCAGCACGAAGAAGTGGAACACGGAGTGCATATACTTCTTCTTGTTCAGTGAGTAAAACACGGCACCCGTTATGTAGCTCACACCCTCAGCTACAATCCAGATGAAGGCGGCAGCAGATACCGAGGCGATCAGCGGTTTGAAGGCCACCAGTATACTCAGTCCCATACCAATGAAGCACAAGGTCTCTAGGTTTGAATGCTCCTTCAGACGGATAAAGCTCACGATGGTTCCAGCGATTGCACAAAGCCAGACAAAAGAGAAGAGGCTCCAACCCCAGTAGCCCTGTTCACGCAGCGCCACCAGAGTCAGTGGCGAGTAACTACCCGCGATATGCCAGTAGATGGCTGCATGATCCCACTTACGCAAGCGTTCCTTCCACTTCGAGTGGTGCTTCATCGAGTGGTAAAGTGTCGAAGCTACGTACGAGCCTAACATACCAAAGAGATAGAGGATCACCCCTACCCTTGCCCAGTTGTTATCGCTCTGGAAGCACCAGATGAGGAAGATGATGCCGAACACCACGCCCAGCAGAATCCCGCCGCCATGCGACGTCGCATTCCATATCTCTTCTTTCCTGGTATATCTGATCATCTTCTAATGGTTCCGATTTATCCGCTGCAAAGATATACATTTTATCCAAATAATACATAGCTTTGGCAGTTTTTTTGTATCTTTGCGCCAAATTATGAAGTACAAGGACCTGTTTGTCGATTTCGACGACACACTATACGACACCTACGGCAATTCCGTCATTGCCTTGAAGGAGACGTATGAGACTTTCGGACTGGCGAGGTATTTTGCCGATCCCAACAACTTTTATGATGCTTACTGGCAGACGAATATCGACCTGTGGACCCAATATTCTAAAGGAGAGATTACCCGTGATTACCTTATCGTGGAGCGATTTCGAAGACCGCTGAGTACGGGAAAAGGGTTAGATGCGACAGAAGCCTATTGTCTGGAAATAAACGACCGTTTCCTGGATCTCCTCTCATCAAAGTCAGGAGTAGTGGATGGAGCGCATGAGCTGATGGACTATCTGAAGCGCAAAGGCTATAGGATGCACATGTGCAGCAACGGCTTCCACGAGGTGCAGTATAAGAAACTGAGTGCCTGTGGGTTGAAAGACTATTTCGATACCGTCATCCTCAGCGAAGATGCGAGCGCCAACAAACCCTCACCCCAGTTTTTTGACTATGCCCTACAGCGGTCGGGTGCCCAGCGAAAGTCCACCCTGATGATTGGCGACAACCTGCAGACTGACATTATGGGCGCCATGTCGGCAGGTCTTGATGCCCTGTTCTTCAACCGCTACCCTGAATACGAAAAAACGAAGGCTCCCACCTATACGGTAACGAGCCTTCGGGATATCAAGAAGATACTGTAACATGTTTGCCATCAGGCGCTGAAGCCTTTTACCCTGTGGCGGGTGGGCTTCAGCTCGATGACTTTAGGATTAAACTTCTCATAAGCCTTGACGATGTCGGAGGCTTCAATATGCTGGAAGTCGTTGCTACCAGTAGAGAAGATACGATCTGCCATCGCAGGGATGATGCCATTGCGAACAAACTGCTCTATCCAGCGGGCATTACTGAAGTTGGATGGTTTCTGAGCAATGACCTGAGTGATGGTGTTCTGCATCTCCAGAGTTGCATCTGGAGTCAGCAAATACTCATCGCGTTCAAAAAGGTGGCAGGCAATCTCCATGAGCTGCTCTGCTGAATAGTCGTCGAAGTGATAGTGATAGGGGAAACGCCCTGCCAGTCCGATGTTAGTGGAGAGCATGGTCTGCATCTCCTTCTCATAGCCAGCAAAGACGATCAGCATGTCAGGATTGGGCTGGGTGAGCACCGTTAGCAGGGAGTCAAGCACACGGCGACCGAAGTCTTTCTTATCATCTGTACCTGTCACCAGCGTGTAGGCCTCATCGATAAAAAGCACGTTGCCTTTTGCCTCCTCAAGTATCACCTTCATATTCTCCTCGGTCTGGCCGATATACTGACCTACGAGACGCGTACGATCGACTGCGATTACCTCACCTTTGGAGAGGAGCCCGAGAGCATGATAGATCTTGCCAAGCTTGCGGGCCACCGTGGTCTTTCCCGTTCCTGGATTGCCTGTAAAGATAGAGTGATATGCCATTTCTCCGTTGGTCTTCAGCCCCCGTCGTCTGCGTTCGAGGAAGAGCCTGCTTTGATTGGCCATCATACGTATACCCTGCTTCACTTCTTCGAGTCCCACCATTGCATTGAGTTCACGGATGCTCTGCTCATAGGTAGAGGTGTCATCGACAAGCATACCAAAGGGGAAGTCCTCTTCTGTCAGCTGAGGTGCTACATCGATACGCTCTGATGAGAGTATGCGACTGACATAGCGAGGAAGAACCTCTTTCTCTACGAACTGGTTTACCTCTAAGGAGGACCAACTGGAAAGGGATCCTTTCTCACACCCCTCGATGACGGTACGGGCAAGACGGTCTTTCAACGACAGATCGAGCTCAAAATGCTCTTTCTTCAATCGACTATAAAAGGCCTGTACCAGTTCGTAAGGCGTGCTGGACTCCTGTTCTACCCAGCTGTCTGCCTGATAGAGCTGTTTCAACGAGGGGGCAAGATTGAGGATTTCTTCAATCTCACGACGGGTACCGCAGAGCCAAAGAAGTGTATTTCCGCTTGAGAGGCGCACCTTGTCGATGATTTTCCTTAGAATAACCTTGCCTGAGGCAGCAGTAAGCTCCTGGATACGGGTAAGACAAAGAATCCTCATATCGGTCTCGTTAAGCATCTCCAGCAGCGGTTCATAAGGATTGACGCACGAGATGTCATAGAGCGAAGCACAATCGACGTACTTGATCTGATAGTCAGAAGCTGTCAATACCGACAATCTGCCCAAGAAATCTATGGTGGGGTTGGCCATAGCCACCAACAGATTCATACAGGTCTTCAATTCTCCCTCATTATCCTCCTTCCGATATTCATTGATAACAAGCATCTGGGTGTCAAGGATGGCACGACGCCTCATCTGAGCAGCACCAGGGGTATGTGACACACCATCCCAGTTGGCATTGTCATTTTGAAGACAAGAGGTGAGCGTATCTTCGAACGACATGGGACCGAAACATTTCTGTGATGTCTGGGTGACAACCAGTTGTTCGTCGAGCATGAAATCTATACGCATGACTGACAGACGGTCATAATCATCGCGTATCATCAGCATATACTTGCCGGGAATCCATATCCGATCGCAGGAGATATTGAGTGTCAGTTGAGGATTGTGGCCTTTCCTGATCTTCTCCACTTCATCGCCTTCGCAGATCGGATAATAGTCGGCGGTATAGAAGAAACAAGAGAAACGAAAGCGATGGAGGGAGGCGCCTTGCTTACCCTTGAGGATAACCCTCATCGCAACATCGCAATAATGATTGGAGTCAGACATCAGTTCCATATTCACAGAAGTGATATCTTCCATGCATTTGTGTTTTCCCTGGTGGTCAGCGATTTTCATACGAGCCACTTGATCGTCCATCTCTTTCGGGAAAGGCAGCTCGGCTTCCGTAGGCTCGTTTCGATTGTCAGAGGTTTCCAGGTCATTATCATCCTCCTCGATGCTGTCGAGTGCTCCATTGATAAAGTCCTGGAGATACTTGTCAAAATCATCATCAATCTGTGTTTTCAAATCTTTCTGCATATATAAAAAGATTAAGGATAAATAATTATGTGTTAGTTATGCCCTATAAAAGGGCGCAAGTGTGTTTTGGACAAAGCCGAATGACGATGTCCAGTGAGATCCAGTAAGTCAAAGAGCAAACGATCCCGCCAGCCTTTTTACGGCTGGTGCATAATGATTAACCGAATGATGTGATAAATGTTACTTTTTCATATTGTTTTGATTTGCGGGTGCAAATATATGAAAAAATCCCGATAACTTCCAAACAAATATCGGGATTTCTTCAAAAAATTAACATTTTTACCTGTTGTAGCCTGTTCCCAGCACTAATGAAAAATATCTACCACAAGAAATCTTCTATGTAGCCACCAAACTGGGGTTCTTGAGTCCAGCCGTAGTTTTTGATGGTCTGGCGGACGTAACGTTCTACATCGGGCGTCAACGGGCGCTTGCCGTTGTGGTACTCGTAGTAGCGTTTGCGGGAATAGACAGATTATGAGGAGGGGCCTTATCTCTTCCATATCTGAATGCGCTCGATGGTGGCGATGTGGCGAGGCAAGGGACAGCTCACGGGCAATGCCCTCGTACCGATCCTGATCGGTCGTCAGGGTTGCGGCAAGACTTCATTCTGTCGCCTCCTGTTGCCCAGAGACCAGCGTGAGTACTACAACGATCGCATCAATTTCAAGAACGAGCACGACCTGAACCTGGGACTGACCTCGTTTGCACTCATCAACCTCGATGAGTTCGACAAGATCACCCAACGCCAGCAGATTGTGTTGAAGTATCTGGTATCGACCTCCGACCTGAAGTATCGCCCACCTTACGGCAAGGCGTATTCCAGTCATCGCCGCTATGCCTCATTTATCGGCACGACGAACGAGAGCACCCCGTTGACAGATCCCAGTGGTAGCCGAAGATTTATCTGTGTAACCGTGGAGGGCGACATTGATTACGAGACACCGATCGACTACCCGCAGCTCTATGCGCAGTTGGAATATGAGGTGTCGCGCCAACGACTACGTTACCATCTGACCCGTGAGGAGGAGCATACCCTGATGAAGCACAACCTACGCTATCAGAAACTAAGTCAGTTGGGTGAGCAGTTGCTATCACTTTTCGAAAGGCCTGAGGGTACTCCAGAGACCAATCCCGACGGTGGTCAATGGATGACGCTCAAGGACATCTCTGCCCGATTGAAGAAAGTGTTCAAAGGGGCTTATACAGAGGATGAAGGTTCCTATATTAAGATAGGTAACTACCTAAACCGCCCCGAATACCAGTTTAAGAGCGACCGCAAGTCGTTCGGCATGGTGTATTGGGTGAAGGAAAGGTAAGAGCAGGTTTACACAATAAGTGTTCTCTCAGATTGGTCTGCAATGGATTGATATTCATATTTTCAGTCAAATATCACGCCAGGATTCATCATGCTTGGCGAACGCCATTCTATGCCATATTCTTTAAGCAGATTGTATTTAGCAGACCAATAGCGAAAACAAAAACCCATATGACGGGGCTCATCCTTTAGATCTTCATAGAGCCGACGTTCCACTTCATCAATTATTGCAAGATAGGCATCACTATCTTCTATAGGATCATATTTAAGCATTGGTTTTTCTATCCGTTGAAGACAATAATTGCAATCTTCTTTGTCTTCTGGGGATGTTGCATAATGAAATGCTTGCAGATAGGCGTGCTTTGCTTTCAGGTGACGTTGATTTGAATAATAACATTCACCTATTTGATAATAACTGTCATATTTCCATTTGACATTTTCATCTGTATCAGGCTGTTCATGAAGTAATACTTCGGCTTTACCAAGCAGAGGTGTCGCTTGCCATCCCTGCTCATCTTTTATATAATACTCTGCCAATTTTGTTAATGCTATCATATAGTCAGAGAGGGTGTCCCAAATTGGATTCTGTTCATACATCCGTTTTGTAATATCCACGAGTGGTGTAAGTAGTTGGATAAATTCCCTTGTCTCCAATTCATTGAAATTCTCACTGATATAATCTGCAATTACTTTCAGTTTCTCTTCATCATTTCTTATGTCTTGTGCCTGTTTAAGTATCATCTTAATATTCATAAAAATATTGTTTTTCCGTTATAACGACGTCATATAAGCCCTTACATGAGAGAAGTCATGCCGTTTTAACCGTTCCTCCTCAATCATGAGATAGAGCAATCCCATATCATAAAAACGAAGGTCAAAATAGTTGTTTGCGTCTGTATCCAATTGCAATAGCAGAACCCAATCGTTGCCAAATGTATGCTCTACTTCTTCCTCGTATGGTTTGCCCAACAATCGGAAGCCCATTTCCCGCTCTGACCCTTTGGAAAAAGTAACAAGATGGGGTTGTATCATGTCGTCCTCTTCAAACGGATTTATGCGTCTTAGCTGTTGTTCTGATAACACATCGACATAAAACACTCTGACAGCTCCTTCTGGCCATTCTCCCAACCCATAGGGCTGCTTAACGTCGTAACCGAGAAAATAGTCAATCTCTCCAAAGAAGTAGAGCATTCCCTGTTTGGGCAGCCACTCGTTTGGTGGTAGAGCCTGACAGTTGATTTGACAGATAAACTGCATGGGATACCTCTTACCTGTCTCGTTTACTAACCATGGATAGATGTCTGGCGTAGGCAATTGTGGTGCATCCCAGAAATAACTACTGCCAAGCGACATTCTGCCTTCATAAGGTGTCAGTCTTAATTCAATTCCCATAGACCTAATTTAATTCAATTTCAATATGCTCATCAATTGTTAAGATTCGATCATATCTGGCAGTGTAAGTTTGACCACGGAAAGAGAATGTCAGCGTATAGTCAGTGAAGTCTATAACAACTATTTCGTTTCCCGCTATTTCTGGCCCCCATTTTATGTATGGATCAATCCGCATTCCAGTCACCATGTTTACACGTTCAGTTTCCTGTCCATAATAATCCCTTGAATGCTCAAAATACCATAATCCTCCTGCGATACTGTTGTCTGCATGGAAGGTAGGTATAGATTTTGTGGGTCCGAAATACCATTTCACATTACACGTTTCCCAAGGTTTGGGCTTTGAACATGACCATTTATATATTTCTTCTTCTCCATCTTCGAAACAGAGTGCAACTGTCAAAAGCATCACATTTATATAGCAATCCCTGTCCTCATTAAATAATCTATATAGCATGGAAAATGCTTTAGTTCTAAACTCCGACAATGGCCATATAAACTCTTTTGATCCATCCCACAGTCCGTCAAAAAGTTGCATCTTAAGGTGAACAGGTATTCCACCTATATTATCATCAGTCCCAAAGCCATGTTTAGAGGTAATGGCAACTAACTTTTGCTTATCTTTTAAACCCCATGTGTCCAAAATCTCTTTCCCAATTTCATCTAATTCCGCATTTGTCATATTAGATGCCTTATGTAGTATTCTTTCTTATAGTAAAAGAGGCGATACAAAAGCACCGCCTCTATAAATAATATGGTTAGTAGTCTATAACTATACATTATCGACTTTAGTAGCTGCCTCAAGGAGAGCATCAATGGATTCGTTCTTAGCAGGAGTTGAGTATTCTGGTTTGCTAAGTTCTTCTTGTATCTGTGCCGTCGTTTTCTCTACGGCATTTTCTTCACTTATCCCAAGTGTTTTAAGAGTTTTACTATCAATTTCTGCTGTGGTAGGATTACCTTCTTCATCGAATGATTTCTTATATGCTTCAAGAGCTTTTTTCTGTTTGTTAGTGTCTTTCTTGAGCTTAATAATAAGAATAATATCATTAGTACTTAATCCTAATCCTACAGCTAAGCCTATGAGAGCTCCTTGCCCACCGCCGCTAAGATAACCAGTAACGGCCGATGTTCCAGCCTTTGCTGCAATAGCAAGAATTGCTTGGTTTATTTGTTTAGCTTGCTCTTGAGCTACTTCTGGACTAACTCTCATTCCGTCACTAGTTCGTATTAATTCTATAATGTATTTGTCGGTGCCGTCTTCATTCTTTATTCGTTGATTGTTTTCATCTAAGACATATACCTTTTGAGCTGTATACGAAGGAATGTCTTTGGCATTAAGTTTGTCTTTAACGGTAGTAGAATCATTGCTGACCTGTTCTGTTTCTGCTTTTGTTTCCTTTTTCTTAGTTAATGACTTTAGGAATCCCTGGGCACACATGTCTCCACCATAGCATAATAATGCGAGGCCGACGAAAATTTTTAAAATTGAATGTTTCATAATAAAATGAGATTAGAATGTTATTAAAAATGAATCTGATTATTATTTTATGTACATTTTTTGCCGGAATTGACGTTTGTTATATTCTCCAACTGACTGTGACATGATGTCTGTTACATCTTTATAGACAATAGGTGACGAATTGTCTGATGCTGGTCTAAAGAAAAATCCTGTCGGTAAGGATTTTCTATTAAGTTGTATATCAACAATGCCTTGGGCATCTGAAGTTCCAATATGTTTATATTCTTCTGGACTATTACTTACAAGCTTCCTGAATTTTCTATCACTGGTATAATCGTTTAATCGGGGAGTATTAGCTCCATAATATGCCCATAATTCAACATTTGCAAAAGGTCCATCTTCCATAGCTGACACACGATTTACAATCCATCTAACAAAGGTGAACTTCATTGCCACTGGCATATTTTCTATAAACGTTTCCAGTGTTTTAATATTCTTTGAATAATACTCACTTGGATTGTACTTTTCAATAATTCTCATAAAATCTGCAGCAGCACCATAATAGTTCATGATGTCCGTTTGTGCTACAGCATCTTGTTTTTTCAATTCGTTGATTCTTTTCAGAGCAGCGAATGTGAGACGCTCGTACTTAATGCATGAGTCACAATGAGCAATGTTTGTTCTGAGAGTGGGTAATAAATCTGCAGGAGCTTCTTTTAATTGAGAAGCATTTATAAAAGATCGTTTTGCACCTTCATACTCTCTAAGGGAGAAAAGACGACCTCCCTCTGCAACTTTGGCAGAGAATTCATTGACAGGTACTTCTATTTTCAATAATAAAACACCATAACAAAGTTTCTGTCGTGGTTTCATTTTGCTGATATCAACATAAAGTTTGTTTGTTCCATGTCCAGATATATATATGTTGTTCAGCGATGCCATTTCCTGTTCCGCTTGTTCCATTTCATCCTGCAATATGTCCAAAGTCTCCCAATCTTTGTCTGGTGCATTCGTCGTGGTATTCAAGCGGGCTTCAAGCTCATCGTGGGCCTTCTTTGCTTTTTCCAACTTCTGTCTTGCTGTTTCAAGTATCTTAACTGGGATTGTTACACTTGTTATTGTAACGCTATTGTCGCCTATTTTTTTTGAAGAAGAAACTCTGGCTCTAAGTGCAAGCGGGCATTCTACCTTGAGGTCTGGAATAGTTGTCGTAAATTCGACCTCCGCTAATTCTTCGTTGAGAACAGCACTCGTAGCTTGTGTTTGATCTTCCATTCGGATAGGACGTTGAACTTCTTCAATTAAATACGCCTTGAAAAAATCAGGTTTTACCCTAACAACAAAATTAGTATTATAAACATCACCTCTTCTGCTTACCTCAACTTTGACAGCTCTGGCTTCGTCTTTGTTAATACACACTTCATAACCATAATAGCCATTTCGCTCTTTTCCAATAGGTGTTACGCGATACTTATTCACGTTTGTAGCGTTTGTTACACAAATCACCAAATCGCTTCTCTCTGACAGAATCAAAATTCCACAATCTCCATTCAAATCTGCCAATCGGTCATTTTCGGGAATTGCACTATATGAAATATAATCGGATTGTGCCATACTTATATTACATACGATAATGGCAAGAAGTATTAATAGATATTTCTTCATATTATCATTATTGTTTATAAATCAAATTCATCCAAAGTGATATTGGTATCATCAAACCTATAATTTAATCCATCGTTTGAACTATTTTGCCACATTAATAAATGGATCAATGGTGTATTATCAGGTAGTTCCACTATCATGGAGAGATTGCCACTTATTGTGTAATGTTCAGAAGAAATCACAACTTGAAAATGTGTAAGATACGACTTTGGATTCTCGGGGGACCGAGTTATCCTAACAAGATTACCAGAACCCTCATCCTTTGCAATATCACAGACTTTTACATTAATCTGTTTATCTCTTGCGAACATACGTTTTATTCTTCTAAGAAACTCCTCCTTACCTACTCTTTCCGTAGTCAATTTATGAGAAAAGCAACTATCTTTGGATATATTCTTTATAAGAATCAAATCAGGAAGCATCTCATTAATAAGATTAATATCTTTGTTTATGATAGCTGTGCGGCCTGTTTCTATATATTTGTTTATAATACTGTACACTTCCACATCCTGAGACATTCCTGGGAATGCCATCATAACCATTATAATAAAAAATAAACTTTTTCTCATTGTTTTATCTTATAAATCATATCCTCCAAGCGTGGAGATGTCATCATCAGGCTTTTGACGCGTTCCTCCGACCCATTCTGGTTGCCACGTACGGACATGTATAATAGGATCGCGTCCATCCTCTGGGAACTCCCAAAGAAGGAATAGGTAACCTTCATCGCTGTAGTTCTGTGATTTCCATGTCTGACGTAATCGAACACCAAACTTTGTTGGATCTTTTTTAGATCGAGTAATACCCGCACATCCTCCAATCTCTCCATTTTCCCCAATGTCGCTAAAATCCACTTTAATCCATTTGTTCCGAGCAAATGCTTTTTTTAGATTCCTTATATATTGCTCCTTACTTTGTTTCGAATATTCGACTTTATATGACTTGATCTGTATGTCCTTTGATGGCATAGTGCTAACAACTTTACCTGTAATAATCAAAGCGTCTTCACTGAACATTGCGTCAATTGTATTTATATCTTTTTGACAATATGCAGTTCTGAATTTTTCTAAAGATCGTCTGATGATTGAAGCCTTTTCTACTTCTTCAACCCCACAGTGTTCCATACTCTCGCCAATTTGAGGGCTAATTGCAAATCTGAAATCTGTAATGACACCATTCCTATTGAATTCGACCACAGCTTCCTGATATGAGCCAAGACCGAATGTTTCCCCCTCTGGTTTCATAATCAAAGGTATATGACTTACCATCATACTACCATCTTTGAAAACCCAGCATCGCTCAACAACTTCAGAGTCATCACAAACAAAAGGCGTTACAGCCCAGATTCCTGCAAGGGATTTTTTTGCGAACTCATCCATTCTTAAATTGCCCAATTCGAGGATAGAGTGCGCATTTTGGGCTCTATTTATTTCGGTAAGAGTCTGAGCTAAATTTCTTTCAGCAGCATCAAGACTGGTAGGTCGCGTAACATGTTCGTCGATAGTGAGTTTCACCTCTACTGCATTACTTTTCTCAATGCCTAAACAGACAAAGATAAGTGTCAAAAGTGCAATGTTCTTAATTCTATTCATATTTCAAACAATTATTCGTTAACAATAAAACCAATAGCACCACAACCACTATAATTAGTCGTTTTGTCTAGTTGACCAGTAATCACATTCATACGTTCTGTTCCTGGAGTCAAAATTGCCACAACTTTACCTTGCGGATTATAAATGGCAAGATAATAAATCTCTGGTTTCTCTAATGATGCATATCTTGCGTAATGACTAATTTTTCCTTCTTTCTTGTATTCTTTTATTTTATCTGCCATTTTATAGTAATCTGTATATGACGCAATCACATTAACTATTTCAGGATAGTTGTTAACAGCCGCTGGTGTGCTAATCGTTTCAACAGTAGAACTCATGGATTCTGCACTTTGCTCATTAATATTTCCTAAAACCTCAACATTCTCGGCAGGAATAAGATCGGATTTCTTAACATATACAAAATACCTAAACATATTCCCTCTAGGGAGTGCATACGCGGTCTGTAGTTCTTTTCTATTATTGACAATAATATTGGAACTATTCTTAAGTTTCTTTTTTGTTGAAACCCAAGAATTAATTTCCTGATATAAGATGTCTTCAGCGATACTCTTTGCCTCGTCTTCCGAGTCGGCCGTAGCTTCCCCATAAATATATTGACTACTCTTTTTAATCCTATTGATTTGCTCTTTTGTCTTAGCAAAATCCTGTGCATTAGCACATATTCCCAAAAGAAGTAATCCAATGATTGAAATAATTGTTTTTTTCATAAACTAATTTGTTATTGGTTCTTGGTAAATATTAAAGTACTGGTCAGCAACGGTATGTAAAGGGATGTATGTATATACCTTCCCCTTCACAGATTCGTCACAACCTTCAAGGATATTAAACGGAAAAGTGATTGTCAACATATGGTCATATGAATACCTTTCATTATAAGCAAAAAAAGTTCCTGTCAAAATATCCTCAGATATTGTTTTGATTCCAAAATACAATTTACATCCTTCCGCCTTGCAGTATGAAATGAATTGTTGCAGGGTAATTTCCACAGAGTCTTTCTTACTGCCGTACTTGTCAATTTCCATTTTTAGCAGAATATCCCTATCAAATATGCCTGTGAGCATTATATTGCTGATGCTTCTTGCTGCATTTTGTCTGTTACACAACAATTTTCTTATACCATTTTGCTCTTTTAAATAGATGTCACCACGAATCATTTTACTCAAGTACATTCCTCCATCTATAATCAATATATCATCTGAACAAGAAACATTTGCATCTGCCCAGTTGTATATAACGGCATCAGCAGTTATGGAAACCATACGTTGCACATCACGCTTAAAAATATCTTCCAGTTCTATCATGTTTGCACCAATAAGGAGTTCATTAGTTGAAGGGAATATTACCCGAACTTCTTGCTTATCAAATTCACAGGTTACTCGATACATTTTGCGTGGCATAACGTCTATATCCAAATTGATATCTGTTTTTGGTGTCAGTTGCCGCAGCATTTGAATGTCCCCTTTCGCAAAAGTAACTTGATCCGCATCCATTCGAACAGCAGAAGATCTCTCGTCAAGTTGAAGATCTAATTCTAAAAGATATCGTTCCAGAAAATCAAAAACAGGAGAGTTGCCTTGAAGGTTTCTTAGTTCCTGAGAGAACAGATTATATCCAATATGATCCACGTCGCCAAGTCCATTTGTATGAATATGAATGTCTTTTCCGTTTACATAGGCAACACTATCAATAAAAGTATTGGCGCTAAAAATATCAGTGAGATGGATATGTATGGAATGAGCTATTTTTGCTAATCGAGGTGTATGAAATGGTGTGGCGGCATTTGAAAATGTCGCCATCACCCATACAATAATGATTAGTTTTGCTCTCATTTACTGGATTGCAGTTACGTTACCATTATGCTTCCAATAACCAAGCCCAGAGATCTTCCCATCACGGAATTCACCTTCAAAAGTATCGCCTGGTGAGGCTTCATAATTCTGCCAACTGACAATCTTGTGAGGCTGTGTGTATCTGATGGTACCATGTCCATGAGGTTTATGATTTTTTCTATAACCCTCGTAGATTCCATAGCCAAGATTCTCTTTACCCCACCCATTACCATCGTTAGAAGGTGGAGGTGGATTAATGCCATCTTCTTGGACTGTCACAGTTATAGGAGTAGAGGTTACCTTTGATGCCTTAGCAATAATTTGGGCGTTTCCTTTCTTTATTGCTGTCACCAAGCCATTTTCTACAGTAACGATTGATGGATCAGAAGATTCCCAGGCTATAGTCTCGCTGTTTTGCTCGGGCACAGCTACATAGTCAAGTTGTTTAGTGTCACCTTTCTTTAAAGTTACATTCTTGTCCTTAAGAGAGAGTTGACTGATATAAATAGGATCACTTCCAGGAATCTTCTTAGGTTTAACCACTACCTGGCAGGTAGCAGTAAGCTCCTCACTTCCCTCGATCACTACAGTGATGGACGTATTGCCATCTTTAAGTGCAGTCACTTCACCATCTTGAGTTACAGAAGCCACCACTTCATCCTTAACGGTCCACTTATAGGTTATCTTTGCATCCTTGATTTCCTTTCCGTCTTTATCTAAGGCAGTAGGCTTTATCACATCCTTCTTGCCAACCAAAAGCGAAACGCTATCCTTGTCAAGAACAATCTTGTCAATCTTGGTTCCACCCATAAATGAATAGATACCAAAGCCAATAGCTCCGACTCCTAATATTGCAGCAATGATAAGAGCATAGAGCTTCATTTTAGGTAGGCCAACGGGATCTTTAATGCCTCCACCGCCAACTCCGTCTACTGGATGTAAGGGCTTGCCACATTCCTCACACACAAAGTTTGTTTTATCAACTTCCTGTATTTCTTTATTATCAGCAAGATCACACTCGCCAAAATTCTTGCATATACCTTTTACTAATGCCATAATATAATGCTTATAATGTTCAACGTTCCATAATTATAAATCCTGAAGTTCGCTCTGGATAATCTCTACTGCCAGATTGCGGAACTTTGTATAGTTAGGATTAAACTGGTTATTCTCACACAACGGACTGGGCAGAATCTTGGTTTGAACGAGTTCACCCAAAGCCTTGCGGAGGACAGCCTTCTGGTCGTTACTGCGAGCCTGAACAGCCATCTCCTTGGCAACCTGATTCTTCAGTAGCTGGGCAAGCTTAAAGTCCTGTGCCACTGCCTCCCATGAATCGGCAAAGCCTTTTCCCATAGGTTTCCACTGGTCACCAAAAGTCTCATCAGGAATACGGATGGCATCAAACTTGGCACCCGTTGTGGGATCCTGCTGTTCCTTGACGATACCTAATGCATAAGCCAGCATCAACGGTTTAACCATCTTCTGCTTTCTAGGCTCAGCGCCCTCCTCAAAGATTTCGGGCAGCAAATCTTCCTTGAAACTTTCTGTGTGAAGAACCATTCTATTCAGAGCACACTTACCATTCTGCGGAGTTACAAGGGCATCATACTTCTCCTTACAAACCTTGACATTCGCCAGAAAACGGAGTGGGAAACCTGAATTAGCTGAGATAACCACAATCTGGTTGTCCTTATAGTTGGTAGACACGTCATCCTTCTTGCTAAAACCTGGCACATTACGCTCGAAGGCCTGTATGAGTTTTTCCTTGAAGTCGTTAGTTTTCTCGTCCGTTTGGGGCAGGGCCAGCTGTACCATCTGCATCATAGCGCCCGTGTTGCCGGGGATAACCATAGCAGTCTCCTTAGGATCAAACTGCACATAGCTCTTCGAGGTACTGGTCACCAGTTTCACAAACTTCTCCAGTTTGTCTTCGGTGTTCAGTTCTTGCTTTAGCTTCTCCATAATGTTAACGCCAACCATTTTGTTCAGCGGATCAGCTTCTGCTGCATCCTGCATAGCACGAACGGCATTCTCTTGACAGACCTCAAGGATAATGCCTACCGCCGTCTCGTAGTCGGTCTTGTCAAAGAGGTTAGCGAAAGTATGGTCACCATCTTCTCCTAAGTTCTGCACCATGCGCGAACGAATGGTAGCAGCATTCGAAGACATTTTTTCGCGGTCGCTGACAAACTGACGACTGATTCTGCGAACAGTTTCTGCATCATATTTCTTGATATCTGCATCACTTTGTTCCTCATTGGTCTGGCATTTGCTGTCAGCCTGACGCATTACCTCTTCGTTAATAGCATTCATCTCATCCTTAAAGGCTAGAATACCTTCTAACATATTGTTCAGCTCGACAATGACATTCTGTAGTAACTCCTTGGCATAGGCATAAGCCTCTGCACGAGTGGCAGTTGAGCAATAGTCGCTCTTGGCTGTCTTATACTTGCTGAAGACCTTGGCAGATGCATTCGTAATAGCATCACGCAGCCAACCTATTTCGTTCCATTCAACATTGATGGCTTGGATTTGTTCGCTGATATTCGATAGCTCCTCGTCCATACGGGCACGTTGGTGCTCAAATGCACCAATACGATCGTTACAATCGGCAATCAGCAGACGGGTATACTTCTCTATTTCGAGGATACTCTTGGTGTCTGATGCGCCACTGGCCCACTCATCAAAAAGTTTATTCTCAATATGTCTGCGAATAGTGCGGGCATAGCCGCGCAATTCCTGACGCTGAATCTTAAAGAACTCTACGACACCATGCTGGCGAAACTGTGAGTTAAAGAATTCGTCACAACGCTTACCAAACTCACCCAACCAGCTTTTCTTATCAATAGTGGTCTGTACATCATCAGCATCTGCCTGAGTACGTTTTTCCCAAGTTTCTTCAAATAGACGCCAACGTTTGGTGGCAGGACCTTCAACAATGGGCTTTGCAAGTGTTAGATAGTTGTTGCTGAGCATCAAGCCTTCACGGTTCTTCTTGTCCTTAATCTCGTCAGCAAAGCCCATACCTACCTCATCTAGGGTACGCTCACCATAGCCAATACCTTCTTGCCACATGTTAAAGGTCAGCTGACGGGCAGCTTGCAAGGCATAGGTGTATGTCATAAACTCACGAATCTCAGTCTCAGGGAATTCAATACGGCTGATACCAAACGAGAGGAATTTACGGCTGTGTGCATTGTTGCCTGCCTGGTCCTTCTCTGGATTGGCTCCATCATTCTCACATCCGACAAGTCGGTTTAACTGACCTGCAGATCCAGCCATTGCACTTGCTATTGATGTCTGGAAAATGAAGTCTGCCACGGCAGCAGGCAGTCCCTCACCAAGGTCAAGAACCTTACCTTGCTCGTTAACGTTTGTATAGATATAAGCCGACTCGAAAGCCTCTTGGTTATCCAGCAAGCGACGTACCTCACCGGTGAAGATGTCCTTATCGCCTTTTACATCAGTAGGATGATACTTCCCAATACTCAATGCATTCAGCTCCAGCAAGGCAGCATAGCCGTTAGCCTGATAGAAGCCTGCATCATGTCGGGCAGAGACAAGTGTGCGTTCTGGCGTGTAAATGAACAGGCGAATCTTGAAAGCATGGGTATCTTCCTGATAAGGGAACCATGTTCGAATTTGGCTGATGGCATCTATAATCGAACCAGAGCCTGTTCCACCAGCAAGACCAGCACAAATATGGAATGTTACATCCTGATCGTTACTGTCATGCTGCAAACGTCCTACGGCACCGCGAACAATGGATTCGAAGTTGTTCGGGTTGTTAGTGTCACAGATGTTGTTTGCCATGAGGGTACGACCTAAGCGACGACGCTGACCACCAATACCTGCAGAGATAAGGGCCCCCATTTCTTGTTGCATCAACTGCAAATCACTGGGGTTCAAGAAACCCTTTAGTCCTGGATACATGTTGATGTTACCCAGCACACTAGCACTGATGCCATTGATATTTACCTTTTGTGCGGTGCCTAGATGAACACTCTTACCCAGCACCTTCCAACCAGTACGATCTTCCAAGTCTGCTGGAGAAGAGTCAACATAAACATAGTCCAAGAAGATACCATTCCCAGGGTCGTTGGAACGGAATTCCTCATACACACGTTTTCTCAATTCGCGCAGTACCTTTCCACCAGTACCGCCAAGTCCGATAAATAGATGATTTGCCATAATATATATTTATAAAGTTTCTTCAAAAATCGTCATAATTCTTGCGTGATGCCAATGATGCTTTATGTTTAGGCTTTCCTGTGGTTGGGCTTCTTTTGTCGAACATCATAACAACAAGGCACGCAACCACAATCATTCCCAATATCCACCATACCCGATTCCAGATATAGGAGTTAAGGTAACTAATCATCGTCTCATGCATAGACTCTGCAAGATTTGTCACATCATTTCCTGAAAAATTAGCAACACCAATGTAAGAGCCGATAATGGGGTACTCTTCTGTAACTGCATCCAATATCTTTTGACTATCCCGCGCCCCTACTGTTCCATAGGTATTTTCTAATAACTGGTTCAAGAATATCTCAGCTGAATCAACTGCATCTTTGGCTTGAATAGCACCAATCATCAGGGATAATTGTATAATTAAAAGAACCGCTAACACCACACCTGTAACATGGAAAACTGGAGTCTGCACAATTCCTGTGCTTATTGATTTCAGAACAAAATAAATAATAGCCATTATCACTGCTGTGACAATGATTCCGTAAAAGATGCTAGAGAATGCCGTTGTTATGAGCGAAAAGAATATCATATCCAGACAATATCTCCTATTAGGGCAGGCCTCCCATTTGCTTTAAGTTATTTTGGTTTTAGGCACACAACGGAAAAGCGTGAACCTGTTAGCTTACCAACTGATAGGCTCTCGACTGCCTTGACACGATAAGATAACGGCTCACGCCCCAATTGTATATATACTAGGCATATATAACGCATGGGAAGAACGCCCTGTCTTACTCCTGTGTTTCGGATGAGTTGTCGAGATTCATCAGTTCGGAATAAAGCCAAACGCTTCCAAAAAAGTATGTCTGTCACTGTTAATGACACTGCAAAGATAACAATCTTTTCGGAAAATCTTCAAAAACTCACATATTTTTTTTCAAATTTCCTAAAAAATGTTAGATTGCAATATTGAAATGGCGGGAATTCGTTTAATTCTTCCGCCATTTTGAAATTTTCCAAGAGTTGACTTTGGGCTGACGCCCTTTCTTACTCTTGCGTTCTGATGACTGTATCACTTCTTATGCAATGTCAGATCTAACTTTGAGTCTCCGCTCTGAGCCGTACCAGTTACATTTTCGCAATCACCACTTAACTCAAAAGACCAATCTCCAGTTGCATCCTTACCAAAGAAAGAAATATTACCACCATCAGCTGGCAGCGATTCACCAGCCAGATTCATGATTGTTCCATACTTCACATTCTTATATATAGCTGTGATATTACCCATATCTGCGCCCTTGGTGATGATAAACTCAATGGGGTAGCCCTCCATGTCCCCTACAAACTCAGTTGTCCCTTCAGGCAGACAGCCATAGAGCCCTTCTTCACCGACTCCTTCAAACTGATCGTCTTCTTCAGAATCCGATGTCGATGGTGTGGATTCGTCATATTCCCCATCGGCATTTGAGATGTCTTGTTGAGCATTATCAGAGGTTACATTACTGTTTGTCTGTTGGGAGGCGTTGGCTAACATTGATATATTACTTCCTGGTGTTGCGTTGTGAAGTGTATATCCTCCCCAAGTGAATGCTCCAGTAAAAAGAACCCCCAACAACACAAGTACTATTGAATGATAACGAAAGTTGAAATTTTTCATATACAACCATGATCCAGCTACAATAGCAAGAACTATAAGTGTCAGGACATAAGGGAAAATGGACCCCACAAGAGCTATGACACACTGTATGGGATAATAGATAATGGCACCATAGATGATGGGTTCAATGACGAAATGTCCGAGGAAAGGCATTAATACCTTGGCGAACAATTGGTTTGAAACATCATAATCTTCCTCTACTTTCTTCAAATCGCCATATTTATCATAAGTTTTAGTAATAGGTGTTGCTGACCAATGGGTGAACTTTCCCCACCAGGCTATCGCCCAAAAGAAGCCAATGAACCAGCAAAAATTGCCAAGCGGTGACTTGAACATATTCCAGTTTGCAGAAAAAGTCAAATCTGAATTAAACAGCACCTCATAAACGAGGAAACCACCACTTGCAGTTATCAGAGCTGCAACAACATAGGAAACAATCTTGTAATTCTCACTGGAGAATTCGGGAATGTTAGGTAAACTAAATTTTTTCATTTTTACTTGTCTGTCATTTGCAGGGCAGGCCCACCCCCGAGGTTAGTATATAGTTGTTAGCACACAAATGGAGAACGTGAACCTGTTAGCCTATGTACGGATGAGTTGTCGAGATTCATCAGTTCGGAATAAAGCCAAACGCTTCCAAATAGTATGCCTGTCACTTTAATGACGGTACAAAGATAGAGCATTTATTCTAATTACAAAATAAAATTGAATGTTTATCTCATTTATATCACCCAAAATACTCAAAAATAGCGGTAAACCGCTATATCCTTTGATAAGAAACGGCTTCAACACAAACTATAGATTCCTGTGTCTTAATGATTGTCGAGATTCATCAGTAAGGATTCCATTGTTGTGTATCAGCCGTTTGTTACTTATTTGACAATCTCATCTGGGTTGATGTAGCCTGCCGCAATGGATTTCACAATCAGATCTGCCATGTTGCTGGCTTTCATTTTGCGGAACAGATTTTTTCTATGATTCTCCACCGTATTCTCTGATATGAATAACTTGACTGCAATCTCTTTAGTGGAATAGCCTTTTGCAATACAAGCCAGCACTTCAAGTTCACGTTCTGAGGGAATCTGATTTTGTACCTGTAAGCTGTTCCGAAGTCTTTGGAATTTCTTACAGAAAAATTTATGTCCACTGACTACCGTAGATACAGCCTCTAACAACTGGGGTAATTCTCCAGACTTATACATCACACCATCGACATTCTTTTCTGTCATCTTATTGACGACCCACATTTCTTCGTGCATCGTGTTGATAATAATTTTGGCATTGGGCTGATTATTTCTTATCTGGTCTATCAACATACCAATTTCGATATCTGCAAGTTCAACATCTACAATATATACACTGAATGGATGTAAGACACTTCTTTCAAGTAAAGGTTGTGCTTTGCAGAATGCCTCCACATCTATGACACCATTCCTTACCAGAAAACTACGAAAGCCTTCCAGAACTAACTCATGATCATCTATAATGGCTACAGAGATGCCTTCAAACTTGTATTTATTAACATCCATACTCAAACTATATATCAACCATGAAAAAAGGCGTGCGCACGCTGCGACCTCATCCAGTTGACAGGCTCTCGACAGCCAGAAATCAGATAAGAGAACGGCTCACGCCCCAAAAGTGGAATGTATATGATATACATCCAATACTTGGGGAGAGCGTTTGACCTTATTCCTGATTTCGTTGGTGAGTGTCGAGATTCGTCAACTTGGAAATAAGCTAAATACGCTTCCAATAAAATGCTTGTCATTCCAAAGAACAACGGTGCAAATTTACGGATTTCTTTGCGAATTCTACTCATTCGTGAGCCTTTTTTTTCTTTTTGGGGCAAAAATAATAGAAATTACAGAATACGCAATGGCGGGAATCCGTCATTTTGCGTTTTTAACACATTTGTTTAAACATTATTTTGCAGCTCCTGGCGGTTTACTGTTAATTGAACGGTACTCCCATACTGGTGTTGAATGAAGTCAATCTTTCCTTTAATGGAGGATGCA
>JAEEGH010009221.1_pt1 | contig 23078 bp, 6 predicted proteins | sample 9134181 | NCBI WGS metagenome assembly JAEEGH01 (sample SAMN16246544, study PRJNA631951) | gut metagenome | biome: gut microbiome; feature: rumen; material: DP-attached | host: Bos | place: Iran: Karaj | collected 2018-10
AGCCCGTGGCATAGTCCGGAATGCTCCAGCTGAGGGTCACACTGGCGGGTTCAATCTCGTCGGCATCGTCGGCTGGCACCGGGTTGAAGGCGAAGCCCTCGACAGTCGGGCAAGGCATGGCCTCGGCGTTGATTGTCACCTCGAAGTCAGGTGTGGTCGAAGAGGCAACCAGGTAGTAGGTGCCGGCTTCGACAGCAGCGTTCTCGATGACCGGGCCGTAGCTCATTGCTGTGCCAGGAGTTGGAGTAGGAGGTGTGGGAGGTGTGGGAGGTGTAGGGGTAGTGCTGCCTGTGTTGACAGTCACATCGTCAACCAAAACCGCATACTGGTCATAGGCTTGGTGATGGAAGGCAATCCACACGTTTTGACCGGCATAGCCACTCAGGTCAAGAGTTACCAGAGTCCAGTTGCCCATACGGTTAAAGCCACCTTCATCAGTTCTATTATGTCCGTTGCCTCTACGCTGGCCGCCATTGTTCCAAATGGGAGCGAAACTGGAAGCGCTGGGTGTTGCAGCAGTGGAAACGCAAACCTCCATATAGTCGGGGTAAGAGTCACTTTGCTGATCATGGTAGAAGCTCAAGCTGGCACCGTTTCCGACAGCATATGCTTGCGGGGAAACGAGGTAGTCGTCACAATCAAACGAGTAACCTGAGGCATAGGAGAAGCCCATGGCAAAGTTGTCCGAACCGTTGGCGCCATAGCCTTCGGTTCCGGTGTACAAATCCGTAGCTACAATCCAGCCATTGCCGTCTCCATCGTTGTCGATATTGGTCCAGCCTTGGAGGTCAATTTCAAAATCAAAGGCATAAGATTCGCGGTTGCGACCGTCAGCCTTCATGATGATGTTCGGGCGGGTCGTGCTGGTGTTCATGCTTTGGGGAACCGTCGGGTCGTAGGCAGCGCTGTCCTGATACTTGTAGGACGAGGCATTGAACGGCATGCTGGTAGTGGCTTCCCAATACACAGTGCTGTTCCAAGCGCCATTGTTGCGCTGGCAGTAGATCAAGATGTTGCTGTGACCGTCCCATGCGAAGGTACCCTCGTTGAAGACGAACTCGTTCCAGCCCACGAGAGGTGTCATGGCACCCGTGTACACCTTGGTCATGTTCGTCACAACATGTGAGGTGGTCGTCAGGGTGACGTCCTCCACATTGGCCATCCAGATGGTGATGCCCTGCTGGTTGTAGCCGGTGGTGTTCGTGGCATACCAGCTCAGGCTCGTCATCGGGGCGGTGGTCACGCCGGCTTCCTCAAGCTCGGGAGCGAGGTAGAGGTTCTCGGCGATGCTGTAATTATACAAGGTGTAGAACGGGAAGTAGCCGAACGTGCTCGTGCCTTCACCGATCTGGGCCTCGAACGGAGCAGCGGCTGAACCGCCACCACCCAGGCCGATGCCCGTGTAGTTGTTGGTGGCCATCGGGCCGCCTTCGCCTTCGAAGCCTTCCCTATAGAGGGCCACCTTGCCGTTCTCACCGTAGGTGACGCTGGCGTTCAGCATCTGGTCCTCGGCGAACACAAGTTTGTAGACGGCATCCAGTCCTTCCTCGATCTCGGGGAAAGGCAGGGTGTAGTCGTTGTGGAGGGCAATGTTGTGGGCCGTAGCAGGCACCTCCACGAAGGGGAACGTCGTCGCTTCCGTGCAGGCCTTCTCCCATACATCCGGAACCTCGGGAGCGTACAGCTCAACCGTCACAGGCCAGATGTGGGCGGCGCGGTCACCTTCGGTGATGGCCACGAACTGACGCTCGATCAAACCGGCTTCTTCGCCGTTGGTCGTCATCATCAGCTCGACATCCTCGGTGCGAGTCACCTGGAATGGCAGTTCCTCGCCGCCGACGCTGAACATGCCGTCGCTCGGCGTGAAGTCGAGGAGGTTCACGGTGTAGTTGGCTCCCTCGGCATACATGATGAAGTTGAAAGGCTCCATCCATGCGCCGGCGGGGCGGACACCCAGGTTCAGCATGTCGATGACCTCAACGTCACCGTCCATGTACTTCACGTGCAGACCAGCTTCTGGAGCACCTGAACCACCGCTATAGATAAAGGTGGTCTTGGGCAAGAAGTTGCGCTGGTTGCAGGTCACTTCGGCAAGGCTGCCGTAGCTGTAACCTTGCACTGCAGCACCGGTTACCGTCTCACCATAGAAAGCGCAGCTCTTGTAGGTACCCTTCACGGTATTGTAGATACCGACGAGAAGGTTGCCGCCACTGTAGTGGTAAGGCGTCGTGAAGGTAATGCCCATCTCGGTCTGCGTGCCGTCGAGGGCTCCCTCATAAACCAGTGTCGCGCCATCCATGCCCTGGTAGGCATCGATGGTCGTCGCTGCCACTTCCTTCATGAAAACCTGGAAGTTGGCAATGCCCCAACCTGCTGTGGCTGGGCTTGAAAGGTAATACGTCACACCGCTGATGTCGCCGCCGGTCATCTCGGCAAGCTCCTCCGCTGGTACGATGTATTCACACTTCAAGTAAGCATCGGCATAAAAGCCGTAAACCGGCACGTAACTGTTGGTAACGGTACCATCATTTACGGTCAGTTCATCTGCTCTCACAATGCCTGTAAAGGCCAGCAAGAGCATCATCATCAAAGAAAATACTTTCTTTTTCATAATGAATGAATTAGGTGAATAAATAAATGAATTAATCTATAATTAGAAATACCACGGCTCGTGACCGCAGTCCAATCTAATTCAACAGGATAAAGGACATAGTCCTGACTTTTTGGATTAATATGCATATTAAAATCTATAGACAATTTTAAGACTACCGAAAGTGATACATACCCTTAGCTAAATTTTACCCTTGTAGGACAATTATTTAGGATTTATAAGACACTAGATTTTAACAAAAAAAAGACCGTAAGCCATCTTACGGTCTACGAAAATAAATTATTTATTACCAAATCAGAGGAACATTATTGTTCCTCAAAACAATCCTTCAAAAAATTATGATCAAGAACTTCTGAAATTTTCATGAGTTGAGCCATATCAATACTTTTCCTTTTGAACATTTTATAGATGTTTGACTTCTCACAATATATTCCTTTGGCAAACCAATTGACCGTGCGACCTTGTCGCATCAGTTCTTCTTGGATTAAGCTACCAATGTGTACGTCTTTCATTTTAAAATTCATCGTCTTGAGAGTTTTGAAAAACGCTACAAATATAGAATGATAGCAAAAAAAGGCAAAATAATGCCAATCAAATTTTTTCAAATAATAACTATCGTATATAATTAATAATCAAGAAAATAAGCAATCAATCAAATAGAATCAAATTCCTACAAAGAATTTTGATTGTTGTTTTTAATATCACATTATCCTTCTATTTTCCAATCCTTTAGAAAACCATGAAGAATGATTTGCAAACTCGACTTGTTGCCGAAAATCTCGCGCAATTTCACTGATCTTGTCCAAACGGCCTGATAGGTCTTGCCAGATAGAGCTGCAGCTTGTGCCTCGGTCACGCCGAGGATATAGAGACAGCAATAAAACACATCATAACGCTTCAGACGAGGATATGTTTCTATGAGCCAGCTGGAAAACTTCGGGAAAACGGCATCCACAGCATTGACGAGCATTGTGAACTGATTGTCGGACAATTTCAACTCTGGATAGGATGTAAAAGCCTTCACATTGGATTTCTTTACTTGCAGGATGCGCTTGCAGATAGGCAATTCATAGAGAGCTTCCATTTTACTATCAAAAGGCAACTTCTGGAAATCGGGGTTTGAAATCACCTTATCGAGCTTCGACTGCAACTCCTTGATGGTCTCCTCCTTCTGCTGCGAGGCACTCTTCACGGTCTCAATCTCATCCTCAAGTGTAGTCTGAATCCGTTCATGTACTTCGATTTCCTTCTGATGACGACGTTTGCGCCGTTCAAAGAAAAATACCACAAATAATAGAATGGCGATGAGCATGAAAATGCAACAGTGAATAAAAAGGAATGTGTCTTGATGCCTACTATTCTTGCAATCCTCTTTGTATCCTTCATACATGAGATTCATCTTAGCCCTATCGCTGCTTCGTGCAAACTGGGTCAGATAGGCCTCTGCCAAAAGTTCACCATAGTATCCCGCTTTGGTTGTATCACCTAAAACATTGGAAATTTGTATAATACGACAATAAGACTTCAACGTTTGGCGTGGCAGCAAAGGAAAGCTGCGTTCATAATTGTACAAGGCGGAATCATATTCCTTCTCTTCCAAATAGAAGAAACCCAGCGCAAAGCGAACCTGACGTGCCATCCTTGTGCTTTGGGCTTCCTGCAAGGCATGATGCAACAGGGCCGACGATGCAGCCTTTTCATTGGCGTTATACAAATCCAAGGCACGATGAACGACACTGCTATAATTCTGATAGAGATAGACATTATCACCCTGCAAACGTTCATGGATACTGTCCGACTTCTTGTAATAATACATCGAGTTCACCCTATCGCCTTGGGCCAGAATGACATCACCCATCAATTCAAGATTGGAGGCCACGCCTTTCGCATTTCCTTCCTTCTTGAAGCATTCGCTGGATTTTTCCAAACATTCCAACGATATGTCCCATGCATCGTAAGTATAGAGAAACCATGCCAACTGGCCATAAATCAATGCCGTAAAATGCTCATATTCAAGATTATATTTACTTCTCGCAAATACCGAGTGCTCACCTTTCAAGCCCTCCATAATCCATAAGGCGTTGAGATAATCGGCAAAGGCATCAACAGGCTGTTTCAATTCGAGTTCCTCAACAACAGCCTTGAAATAATAAGCCTTAGCCTTTTGATAACTCAGATTCTCATCACGACGCGAATAGCTGCGTTTCGGCATCAGCGAATCGTAGTGACGGAAAGCCGCCATGACCAAAGCACTATCGGGTGAGGATTCCTCCTCGGCAAATACATCGACCATCTGAGGCCAACGTGACGAGAACGCGTCATCATGCACAGTTTTTTTGCATGCCAAGGCCAACAACAATAGTAAAAAAGAACATAATATAGTATTTTTCATAACACATTGCCAATTTGTCATCGGCAAAAATAGAAAAAGACATTTCTTTTTCGTAAAAACGAATAGAAAATCGCGAGAAAGTGGAACAATATTCCACTATCTCGCGATTGGTCAAATAGAGAAATCCACGCTTATTTCCCTAATAATTCCTTAATTCCACCCAAGGAGCCCAACAAGTTGGAAGCCTCGTAAGGCAGATAAACGGTCTTGTTCTCCTGACCACCAGCCACTTCCTTCAAAGTCTCGATATATTTCACGGCAAGCAGATAGTTGACAGGATCAGCACCACGATCTGCGACGGCCTTGGCAATGTTACTGATAGCGGCAGCCTCTGCTTCAGCTTGAAGCACCTTGGCACGAGCTTCACCTTCTGCCTTGAGGATGTTGGCTTGCTTCTCCGCCTCTGCGGCATTGATTTCAGCCTGTTTCTCACCTTCCGAATTCAAAATCTGAGCCTGCTTCTCACCTTCTGCTTTCAAAATCTCGGCACGGCGGTTACGCTCAGCCTGCATCTGGAGTTCCATAGTACGACGAATGCTCTCAGGAGGAGTAATATCCTGCAATTCAACTCGATTTACCTTCACTCCCCATTTATTGGTGGCATCATCAAGCACGTTACGGAGTTTCGAATTGATGGTATCACGTGAAGTAAGTGTTTCGTCGAGTTCCATCTCACCTACCACATTACGAAGCGTGGTTTGTGTCAGTTTTTCGATAGCGACAGGCAAGTTTTGGATTTCGTAAGTGGCCTTCATCGGATCCACAATCTGGAAATAAAGCAAAGCATTGATTTCCGTCATCACATTATCCTTGGTGATAACACTTTGTTTGTCAAAATCATACACTTGTTCACGCATGTCAATGCGGTTGGCGCGGTCGAGTCTGCCATTCTGACGGCGAACTATCACCTCCTTGGCTTGCTCAATGATGGGCAGCACAATGTTGATACCCGCATTCAAAGTACGGTTATACTTACCGAGACGTTCCACAATCATGGTTTCCGACTGTGAAACAATCTTGATGCCCCGAAGGATGTAAATCACCACAAGGGCACCCAATCCAATCAATACCCAAGTTAATACACTCATATCACTATTATTTTAATGTGTTTAGTTGCATTTTCTCACCGTAATTATGATGCTGTCAAGTTTAATAATTTCGACATTAGCACCTTTTTCAATGACAGATCCATCTTCCGACACCGCTTTCCAATCATCTCCATCAATAGCTACGCGACCGGTATGCTGTTCGGCATCAATACGCTCCGAGACCACACCTATTCGTCCTATGAGAGCTTCAGCATTGGTTTTCACGTTTTTTGACTTCTTGTCCAAAAAACGGATGACAACAGGTCTCAGAAAGATGAAGGCCAACATGGAAACGACCACAAAAACCGCGACTTGCCAAGTTAGGTTGCCTCCCAAGCCAGAAACCAAAGCTGAGCAGGACGCGCCAATAGCAAAGCAGATGACGCCGAATCCAGCGGTCATGATTTCAACAATCACCAATACGATTGCGGCAATGAGCCAATAGTAATAATCCATAACAAGAATGATTTGATTCTGCAAACGTACAAAAAAAGGGCGACACCCGCAAGGATGCCGCCCAAATTTTTGTGGGAATCAATCCCACGGTGTCATTTATCTCATGACAGTGACGCGTTTGACGGTCACACCTTCCTCAGTGTAGACACGCACCATGTACATGCCAGCGTTGAACTGGGCCATGTTCAAGGTGTAGTTGTCAGCATTGACCTCGGTGTCGTAGACCACCTGGCCGAGCACGCTCACCACTGTGATGCGGCTCATGCCGGCAGCCTCGATCGTCACGTTGCCGCTCGTCGGGTTAGGATAGAGGGCAACCTTGTCGCTGTTCTCGCCGATGGCGTCGACGTTGGCACTCACATAGTTGTGTGTCGGGTCGTCAGCTGCCAAAGCAGGAGCAGATTCGCATCCATCGTCATACACGGCAGTCACCTGGTAGTAGTACGTACCAGCCGCTTCCGGTGTGTCGATGTACTCGTAATAGGTCTGGCCTGCAACGGCGGGTACATTGCCGATGAGCGTGTAGTTGATGTTGTCGTCGGAACGTTTCACGTTGTAGGAGACTATCTCTGAACGGCTCATGAAGCTCAGATCGGCAGGTCTGCTCACCACTTCACTGTGGCTCAGCGTCATGCCGCTCGTCTCTACCGTGGAGGGCTTCATGGGTTCGAGAGCAATGTTCTCAACCATGCCTCCCTTGCCTTGGTTCGTCACAAAGCCGCGGATCATCCAACCGTAGCCAGGAACGCCTGCTTCGGCAACATCCATCCATTCAACACCGTCCAAGCTCACCCAACGGTTGTTCGGCTCGCCCGTGTCGGCGCATGCGTTGGCTGGATACTGGCCATCCTCAAGGAACACTATCCACAGGTTCTGGGTGCCGTCAATGGCCACCGGCGTCGTCAGGTTCACCTCGTGGAAGGCGTCACCGCCGACTGGCGTGTAGGTCATCGTGCTCACCAAAGTCTGAGGAGCTGTCGTTCCGCCAAGGTAGATGTTCACCGTTACCGTGCTGGTGTTATAGCTGTTCTCGTACAGGGCAACCTTCGTCAGGTTCGTGCCGGCATACGGAGCCAGTGATGCGGACGGGAACATGCTGCCCCAGTAGATCGGAGCACCAGCACCGATGCTCGTGGCATATGTGCCATCGTCGTAGTAGATCCAGTCTTCCATCGGAGGAACTGGCGGAAGCGGAGCATCGCCCCACCACACCTTGACCTGGTCGGTTCCGTGAAGCTCTTCGGCATGGATCGGTGCACCAGGTTCGCAGGTGATTTGACCGCCACCATTGCTGGACTCGCAGACCGGGCAACCCATGGACCAACCATAGTTGTGGTCAGGAAGAACCATTTCACCAGGATAGATCGGGCGGACGCAGTACTCGTGAGTACCAAATTCGTCGATGTCAGTGTACTCGCGTTCATCAGGACCAACGAAGGCAAGGTATTCACCATCTTGTGTAATCAAGAAGCCGATAAGATCAACAGTAGGAACAACAATGGTGCAGTCAGTGCTGCCACTGCCGCCAACCTTGCTGAAGTTGATGTTACAAGCTTGGTTCGAGTAGTTGGTGATGACCAAGATGTAGTACTCACCAGTCTGAGCGGTAGCAGGAATCATGCAGTGCTCGGTGGGCTGAGCGGAGTAGCTGCAGCTGACGACCTTATCTTCGGTCAAGCCGTTCGGGCAAGGCGAAATCGGGTCGTCGAACGGACCCCAGCAGCAGAAGTCGATGTCGACACTCGGCGTGCTGTACATGTAGATATCCATGTCACCAGGATCCGACATCTTCATGTAGTACCAAGCTGGGTTAGGCGTGGTGTACAGGCAGTCGTAGTCAGGACCAGTTTCACCGCTACCAGCGTTGACACCAGCCGGGAACTCGTACATACCATTATCGGTGCAGAACGGGAATGCATCGGCGCAATGAGCGTTGTCGCGTGACTTGGCATAGATGTCCATCATCATGGAGTTGACGAAGGTCATCGGCAACGTGCCCTTGTACTGGTTGGCATAGTCAGCAGCAGCATACTTGTCCATACGGGCGAAGCTGCTCATGGTCTGCTCGACGAAGTCGGAGAAGCTCTCCTTCAGGTTGTTGCCGTCGTTGCTCACGATGAACATGCCACTTTGTTCGGCGTTGATGACACTGAAGCGGCTGTCGTTGTAGAGCTTGTGCAGGAAGTAGACACGACCGTCATAGTTGGCGACGCTGGCAATGTTGAATTCAAGCGTGTTATCGCTCGTCATCACAAAGTCAACATTTGCGTTCTTGACACGCGGGCCTTGGCCAGAGATGGCAAGGGTACCGCCGTTGCTAGACTTACCGTTGTAGCTGATGGCCTTAGGCTCACCCTTGGCACCATCAGCGACGTAAGCGCGAATCATCCAAGTGCCAGTGATTGCACCGCCAGTTGCCTCGGCAAGCGGCGACCAATCGGTACCGTCAATCGAAATCATCGTGCCATTCGGATCTCCAGTATAGTCACACATCGAAGCCACATATTGGCCGTTGTTGTTGTTCATCACAATCCAGAGGTTCTGAGTAGGATCGATGGTTACAGGCGAAGTGAACTCCCATTCAACGAAGTCTTCGCTGCCAGTGCAGCTGTATGCCTGCTGGCCAACCAACGTACCAGGAGCATTGGTACCGCCTTGGTAGACCAAGATGTTACCCGTGTGGGCAGAATAGTCATACATGCTGACCTTGGTCACCATATTGCCAGTGTAGCTGCCAGCGGGGAACATCACACCCCAGTAGAAGGAACCACCAGCGGTCAGACCGATGGCGTCGACGTTGATACCATTGTCATAGTAATACCAGTCGCCTTGTCCAGGTTGCGGAGGAACAGGACCAGTACCCGGATCATACGGGTTGTAGCCATGTTCGAACACCCACTGGATATGGTTACCTTGGCTGATGGTATTCACAGTAACCTCGTCAACAGGTCCCCAGTGATCGCAAGGCTCGTAGACCCATTCAACAGGATCACTCCATGCACTCATACCAGTGGAGTACATCACAGCAACCTTGCAGAGGTAATGGTCACCTTCGATGAGAGGTGCGTTGTAAGGTTCGTCGGTGGACAACTGGCAGAACGGATGTACAGTGTTGTGGTTGAAGATCGGCACACCGTCGATGCTAGTGCACAGCACCTTATAATATTCAAGGTGACGGTCGTCACCACTCTTGGCACCTGCAGTCAGAGCGATGTCGTCCAAGCACATGATGTACTGGTCGTAGCAATTGAAGTGACGGAAAGCAATGTACTTCTGGCCAGCATAGGCACTCAAGTCAACAGTGTAGTTGTACCATGTGCCCAGTCTCAAGCCACGGCCGTCGCGTGAAGCGGCACCACCAGCCATACCTTCTTTCTTGCCCGTCAACGTCCACTCCTGAACCGAAGTCCAGTCGCTGGTTCCATTGTCAGAAACGAACACACCGAAGTGGTCGGCAGGATAGCTAGCATCGGTGGCAGCCACCCAGAAGCTGAGTTGTGAACCACCAGCAAGAGTCACCTGAGGTGAAACGAGGTACTCGTCAGGATTGATGGCACCCACACCATTGATGTAGGAACCACTGCAGATGGCGTTCGTACCGTTGTGGTACCAATCAAGTGTCAGGCTTGCGTAGTACGTCCAAGTGGTCGGGATGGCGCTGGTCAAGCACCAAGTGTAACCATCGTTGTTGCCATCAATGACAGTCCAGTCAGCAGGTAGACCGCCTTCGAAGTCAACTGTGAATTCGTCGCCAGCATTGGGGCCAGGTGTTGGGCCAGGAATTGCCGAATCGTCCCACATGGCCCAGCCAGTACGAGAGACGTAGATGTTATCAACGCCGTAGAGGATCTCTGTCATCACATAACGGAGGTCTGTGGGCTCCCAGATGCTCACGCTGTCTTCGATAGGCTCGTAGCCATCGAAGGTCACGTTCACCTTGTATTCGCCCTTACGGAAGCTCTCAAAGGCATAATAACCAGACTCGTCGAGAGTAACATTATAGCCACCGTAGGTCTGTTGCTCATACTCGTTGTAGTTGGTGAAACTCACCTGGACACCTTCCGGACTGTCGGCGCTGTTGAGCAGCACGTTGATAGTGACGTCGTTGGTGAGGTACATATCCTTATCGAGGCAGTTCGACCAGATGGTCTCGCTCTCACGAGGCAGAGCAAGCTGGTTGAGGTTGTTAGTGCCAGGACCAGGAGTCGGACCAGGAGTGACGCCACTGTTTCTCAATTCATAGATACCGATGAGGTTCGGGCTCTGCTGGATGTCGCCAAAGAAGGCCACCTTACCATCATACTCGCCAACATGGCAACCGCCACTGGTACCACCGTTGAAACCAGGAGTGACTGAGAAGTCGAACACGGAACCGACGATTGTGTTGGAAGCAATGTCATAATCCCAAACCAGGTTGGTACCATTGTCGAAGCAGAACACGTGTTCTGCATTGTTTTCATCCTTGTAGTAGGCCACATCAGAAGCGCTAGTCGGAGCAGGACCGGTGGTCACGATGGCACCCTGACGGTTGATGAGGGTCAGGTTACCACTCCAGTTACCCACAACCCAGAAGCCGTCACGCTCAGGATCGTAAGAGATGCAACGCATGGCACCATAAGCACTGGTGAAGGTGCTAACTAAAGTATGGTTGTTCAAGTCAACACAGTAGACGGTGCTGCTGTTGGCAACGCCATAGACATATTGTCCATCGAAGGTCATGCCGCGGAGAGTACCGCAGCCAGAAATATTGAAGCCTTCAATCATGTTGCCTTGCATGTCATACTTGTAGAAGTTGTTAGCAGCAGAGGAATAGCCCCAGTTGGAGGTGTAGATGTAGTTGCCATCAGAAACCACACCGTAATGGCCAGCTTCAGCAGCGTTGAAGGTGTGAAGCAGATCCCAAGGAGCGCGGTTGCCTCTGTCTTCGACAACAACTGGGTTAGGAGCATTGTCGGCAGTAGGATTGACAACAACAGGCTCAGCCCAGCTGATGGGGCCTTCAATCTCTTCGCCACGGTTGCCTGCATACACAGAGCCAACGCCCCACTTGTAGACGCCAGGAGCGACATCGGGCCAGTTCACATCGATGTAGACAGTGTCAGGCACCCAAACGGTAGCCAGCAACACCGTGTTCTCTTCGGTGTAAGGACCATCGTTGTAGCAATTCGTACGATATACTCTGTAGTGTGACAAGGAGCGATTCGGAGTAGGCAGGCTCTTGCCAGGCTCACCGATGGTGATGTCGTCAACATTCAGATAGAACATGTCACTGCAGTTGAAGTGACGAATGGCCACATAACCCATGCCACTGTAAGCGCTCAGATCAACGGTATATTCGTACCAGTTGCCTTGCGCACGGCCGCTGCGTTGACCCTTGATGGGTTTGCCAGGTTCACCAACGCTCTTGGCAGTCATCGTCCACTCTTGGACCATGGTGAAGGAGCTCGGGTTGGTGTTGGTCGTCGAAACGGCAAGGCCGAAGTGCTCAGCAGCGTAGCTGGCATCCTGAGCGCAAGCGTAGAATCTGACGATACCACCGAGTTGCACCTGAGGCGAAACGAGGTAGTTGTCGGGATAGAGGACAGTGCCCATGTAGTAGCTCTGGCTCAGCACGAAGTCGCTCGAACCATTGTTACCAGTTTGGCCAGTCATGATCTCGCTGCCCATGTACCAACCATAACCATCACCGTCGGCATCGACTGAAGTCCAGCCTTGCATGGTGCCATCTTCGAAATCATAGGTCATGCCTGGGACAGGAGGTTCAGGTCTCTTGTAGAAGGTAATGTAGTCGACATAGAAGCAGTCGTCGTTGCTGTTGACGCTGCTGTCTTTCGTGTAGCTCCACTTGAAGGTGTGGTCACCAGCGGTGACATCGTAGGTCTTCTCAACCCAGTTGCCAGCACCCGATAATTGTACCTTCTCAACACCGTCGATATAGAAGTGACCATAGTCATAGTTGCTCTCCGAAGAGATCTTACACCAGAAGCTCATCAAACCGTCGGCGGGGATGTTCACCGTCACGGTCATGTTGCTCGTCACGCTGGCCACGCCAGCACCGCCGCTCTTCATGCAGTATTGGCCTTCATACGGGTTGGTTGTGGTGATGCTCCAAGGATAGGTGGGATCAATCTGCCAATCGAACAGGCTGAAGTCGCCGGTCTCGAAAGGCTCAATGATTTCCTCGCCAGGCAGGCCGCAGCCCCAAGAAACCTTCACATAGTCATAGGTCGAGTCGGGATAATACTCAGCAAGCACCGAGCAGACGGGGTCGAAGTTCTCGTCAAGGATGTAGTCGATCGGGCTGATGGTCTGGTTGAAGGCCATTTCAATCGGGTTACCTTGGACGGGTTCATAGATGGTTTGATAACCATCCTTAGCAGCCTGACCGTTGTAGCTACCAGCATAGATGTGGCCGCTGTAGTAACCCTGGTTGTTGGTCGTGAAGTTGTAGGTATGAGAGACGTTGAACTCGTCAAGTCCAGTCATGGTAACGGTGGCACCAGCAATGCCGGTTGTACCGTCTTGTTCATAAACATGGCCGTTCACATCGCTGTAACCAGAGACCTTCACAGTGACAGGATCTGACGGAGCGCTCTCGCCTTCATCGTACACTGCAGTAACATAATAGGTGTAACCACCCATGTTGTAGGCCAAAGGACCGTCGGTGTAGCTTGTGGCGTTCACTTGGTTGGTGTTGGTCTCGCCAATCTTCACGCCGTCGCGATAAATGAAATAGGTGCGGAAGGTACGGTCAGCAATGGCATTCCAGTTGAGAACGATAGTTTCATCGTTGAACACGGTATAATCCACAGCAGTGAGGTTCTGCGGGATGTTGAGGTGGGTCGTGAAGCCCCAAATTGGGCTGCTCACGCCTTCGGGGCAAGAACCGCTGTTATTGAATTCCACTCTCCAGAAATAGTTCGTGTTGTTCCACAGGTTGCGCACCGTGTAGCTGTTGGCCAAACTCGTGGACCACACCCACTCACCAGCTTCATTGGTAGGATACATGACAGTCTGCGGATCATCAGGTTCCGGATGGTAGGTGGTACCGAAGATGATACGCCAACCTGTAGCGAAGGTCGGGATGTTCCAACGCAGCGTGACGCTGGCGGGCTCAATACCGTCTTCGTCATCAGCAGGAGTCGGATTGAAGGCAAAGTCTTCAACATCCGGGCAAGGCATAGCCTCAGCATTAATCGTCACTTCGAAGTTAGCATCCGTTGAAGAGGCAACCAGATAGTAAGTACCAGCCTCAACAGGCATATCGGTGATGACAGGACCAAAGCTGTAGTCTAACTCCGGAGGAGGAACAGGAGCACCAGCAGTGGTGATGGTCACATTGTCAACGAAGAAAGCGTCACCCGTCGGGTTCACGCTACTGTCTTTTGAATAGCTCCAAGTGCAGGTATGCGATCCAGCCGTAACTTCATAAGTGTAGTTGTTCCAGCCAGCAATATTTGCACCATAGGAGAACTGCTGCACACCATCAAGATTGAAGATGCACTTGTCCCAAATCGTGCTCGTACCTTCGCCCATGCACAAGGCATCAAAGCTGATAGTACCATCAGTAGCCATATCGAACGTGGCTGAAATGGTTGAAGTGGAGCTAGCCACACCACCATTGCTGCTCTTCATGCAATATGAACCATTCTCGCTCACAACAGTCCACGGGTAGGTGGCATCGTTGGTCCACGCAGCAGGAATCTGTTGATTTTCGAAATCGAAGACAACAGCATCACGATTCACACGGCTACGATCACTCTTCATGATGATATCGGCACGGTTGGTCGTAGAGGTGCTCATGCTATAGGTCTGAGTTGTAGCATCATAACCAGGAGCAGTGTCGGTATAGGCATAACATGTGGCTGCAAAGCCCGGGTTGTGGGTCTGCCAGCTCACGCTACCCTGCCAAGAGCCATTCTGTCTCTGGCAGAGGATCAGAATGTTGCTATGGCCGTCCCAAGAGAAGTTACCTTCGTTGAACTCAAACTCGTTCCAGCCCTCGACAGGCAAAATGTTGGCACCAGTGTAAACGAGGGTCATGCCTGCAGTGGTGTGAGAAGTGCTTGTCAGAGCTGCATCGCTGACATTGCCCATCCAGATGCTGATGCCGTTTTGGGGCGTAGTGCAAGTGGTGGACGACACATACCAACTCAGGCTCGTCATCGGGGCGGTGGTCACACCAGCCTCGGTGAGTTCGCTGGCGAGGAAGAGGTTCTCAGCAAGCGAGTAGTTCCACAGCGTGTGGAAGGGGAAGTAGGTCAAAGTGCTTGTACCTTCACCGATCTGAGCTTCAAAGCCAGCGCCTGAAGCACCACCACCACCAATGGTGGGACCAGTGTAATAGTTGTCGGCCATTGGGCCGCCTTCACCTTCAAAGCCTTCTCTGTAAAGGGCCACCTTGCCATTTTCACCAGCGCTGACATAGGCGTTCAGGATCTGGTCTTGTTCGAACACGAGTTTGTAGACAGCATCCAAACCTTCCGGAATTTCCGGGAAAGGAAGGGTGTAGTCGTTGTGCAAAGTCGTGCCGTGAGCAGTAGCGGGGACCTCAATGAAGGGGAACGTAGTAGCCTCGGTGCAAGCCTTCTCCCAAACATCCGGGATTTCGGGAGCGTAAAGCTCAACCGTGACAGGCCAGATGTGGGCAGCACGGTTACCTTCGGTGATGGCTACGAACTGACGTTCAATCAAACCAGCTTCAGTGCCGTTGGTGGCCATTATCAGGTTAGCATCCTGAGTGCGGGTCACATGGAAAGGAAGTTCCTCACCACTGACGCTGAACATACCATCACTCGGAGTGAAGTCGAGGACGTTGACGATGTAGGCAGGGCCTTCGGTGTACATGATGAAATTGAAGGGTTCCATCCATGCACCAACCGGGCGGACGCCCAAGTCAAGACGATCGATGATTTCTTCTTCACCAGCATAGTACTTCACATGGAGTCTGTCTTCACCACCAGTGCTACCGCCAGCTGTGATGTCAAGCTGGACATTCGGACGGTTGCTGCTCAAAACCTTGCTACCGCTGTAACCACCCAAGCTTGAAGGCTCAGGATTGTAGGTGTCGCTGTAGTAGCAAAGACCAGCATTCGTGGCCGTCGTGTAATAGAAGTAACGCGAAGACCAGCTTCCTGTGTTGTCGTCTAAGGCAATCATCAGGTTGCTAAATCCATCGTAGTCAAAGGGAGTGTCAAGCTCCAGCGTCACCCAGCCGTCAAGGGCTTCAGACGCAAGCGTCCCAGTGAAAACGACGTCTGCTGAAGTAACGTCTTCATAGTCAGTCGTGCTCGCAAAAGCACTTCTATCGACGTTCTTCATGTACATGACCACAGTACGTTCCAACACATTGGCTCCATTGAAATGGAAAGCCACACTGTTGATCGTACCAGCGGTACCAATCTCTTCAGCGGAGTAAATCATCTCCGTGAAAGAGTAGTTGTAGAGCGAATTGACGGGGAACTGGTAGGTAGTACTAGTTCCCGTGCCAATCTCCACAACATCCGCCTTCGCCACGCCAATAAAGGCTAGCAAAAGCGTCATCATCAAAGAAAATACTTTCTTTTTCATAATGATTGAATTTGATTAATAAATAAGTGAATTAGATTGTTTCTTTGTGTGTAAATGAGAAACGCACCAATACCAAAAGGCATGGTGACAGCATTTTTGCTAGGCATTATGGTAAAAAAAGAATGCATAGTAAACGCGTTTAACATTTTGTCGACATTTTAATGACTAACAACTCTCGTTTTACCCTTAGTCTAAAATGAGTTTTTTTTGAAAAAACAAAAAAAATGGGAAAGACGATTGTCTTTCCCATTTTTCCGTCATAAAGTCAAATCCATTTCACCAATGGGAAGTCCTGACGATGCGGCAGCATCGGGTTAGTAGGATACACACGGAAGGTGAAATTGTAAACTCCAGCACGCGTAATTGGCACCTTAATATAATATTTCACCCAGCCGTCACCTGAGTCGACGAGCTTCATTTTTTCAACCTCTGTAATCTCATCCACCACCTCGCTGTTCTTGTTGCCAAACAACAACTCAATGGCCAAGTCGCCTGGCTCGAGGTCGGGTGTAAGCAAGGTGATTTCTGCGATGAACTGCTCGCCGAAGGTTAGCGGACGCACATTGGTATCGGGCAAAATCAGCGATTTCACCTCTACCTTGTCCCAATTGTTGCGTACACGTGTTTTCCAAGCATTGATCTCGAAAGCCTTCTGGTAACGGTTGGCCCGCATCCAATTAGTCCGCTCAATCAGCTTGTTGTAATACTTCTTGAAATAGTCGTCCATCATGCGTTTCATGGTGAAGCGTGGCGAAATCTCGTTAAGACACTTCTTCATTGCAGCCACCCATCCTGTGGGGACTTCCTGCACGTTGCGGGCATAATAGAGCGGAACAATTTCGTTTTCAAGCGTGTTGTAAATCGTTTCAGCATCCATCTCGTCTTGATAACGCTGGTCTTGGTAGGTGCGCTTCTCTTGGATGGCCCATCCAGCATCGGGACGGTAACCCTCAGCCCACCAACCGTCAAGCACGGAGAAGTTGAGCACACCGTTCATTACAGCTTTCTCGCCACTGGTGCCAGAGGCTTCCAGCGGGCGTGTCGGAGTGTTGAGCCACACATCCACGCCACTAGTCAGGCGGCTACCGAGTTCCATATCATAGTTGCTGATAAACAAAATCTTACCAACAAACTCGGAACGACGGGAAATGTCAATAATCATCTTGATAAGGTCTTGACCCGCCTTGTCGTTGGGGTGAGCCTTACCGGCAAAAAGGAAGATAACGGGACGTTTTTCGTCATTGACCAATTGCGACAAACGCTCCAAGTTGCCAAACAATAGATGGGCGCGCTTGTATGTGGCGAAACGACGGGCAAAGCCGACAATCAAAGCATTCTCGTTCAAGTTGTTAACTGTCTGCATAATCAGCTTGGGGCTTTCCTGCCGCTGACGCATGTCTTCCTTTATCTTTTCCGAGAGGTAGGCTATCAGCTCATGTTTCAACTGCTTGCGGATGTCCCAAATGATGGTATCTGGCACCTCGTTAAATTGTTCCCACATCTTCACATCCGACTGGTTGTCAATGTAATTAGGGCCAAAGGTCTGCTTATAGAGTCGCTGCCACAGGCGGTTACTCCACGTAGGCAGATGCACACCATTGGTGACGTAGCCGATGTGGTTCTCTTCGGCGAAATAACCCGGCCACAACGACTGGAACATCTCCCTTGACACGCGTCCGTGGATCTTGCTCACACCGTTCACCTCCTGGCTGAGGTTGGTGGCCAGCACGCTCATCGAGAATTTCTCGTTCGGGTTGTTGGGATTAAAACGGCCCAAGCCCATGAAGCGTTCCCAGCTGATGTTCATGCGGTTGGCATAGTGCGGCATATAGGTACGAATGAGGTGTTCCTCGAAGGCATCGTGACCCGCAGGCACGGGCGTGTGCGTAGTAAACAAGGTGGAGGCCCTCACCAACTCAAGCGCGACATCGAAGTCGAGGTTGTGCTTGTTGATGTAGACACGCAGACGCTCCAGACCGCTGAAGGCGGCATGGCCCTCGTTGCAGTGGTAGATGGTAGGTTTCATGCCCATGGCTTCGAGCAAGCGGATACCACCCACGCCGAGGAACATCTCCTGCTTGATGCGCATTTCGCTGTCGCCGCCATAGAGTCGGCTCGTGATGCCACGGTCCTCGGGCGAGTTCTCCTCGATGTCGGTATCCAAGAGATAGAGTCCTACCCTACCCACGTTGACACGCCAAGCCTTGGCATAGACCGAGCGACCCGGGAAGGCGATGCTCACCTTCACCCATTCGCCCTTGTCATTGAACACGGGATGCAAGGGCAGTTGCGAGAACTTCTGCGGGATGTACTCAGCGCGCTGCTCGCCGGAGACGGTGATCTCCTGGGCGAAGTAGCCGTAACGATACAGCAGACCAATGCCCACCATGTTGGCGTTCGAGTCGGAGGCCTGCTTCATATAGTCGCCTGCCAGGATGCCGAGACCGCCGGAATAGATCTTCAGGCTCTTCATCAGGCCGTATTCCATGCTGAAATAAGCGATGAGGTCTTTCTGTTGGGTAGATTGCTCCATGTATGCCTTGAATTGGTCATAGACCTTGTTCAAACGTTCCACAAAGTCCTTGTCGTTCTCCAGGTCCTTGATCTGCTCCACCGACAAGCCTTCCATCATGGCAACGGGGTTTTGCTCCGTAGCCTTCCACGCCACCGGGTCGATGCTCTCAAACAGCTCGATGGCATCCACATTCCAGCACCACCAAATGTTACGCGAGAGTTCTTCGAGCTTCTTCATTTCGGGCGAATAAATGGGTTTCACCAGTACCTTCTTCCAACTCGGCGTGTCGTTCTTTTGGTAGACCACCTCATGCATCATGTCGGCATAAGGCACCGGCTCCATCATGTAATGGCGGCCGCCTGCCTTCTCCAAAGCCACATCCCATGCCTTCTGATAGTTGACGATCAAGTCTTTCCAAAGCAATTTGTCGGCCACTTGCAAGGCAGCCTCCGACACTTTTGCCATGCCTTTGTCCGTCAAGTTCAAGAAACGACGCAAAGCTGAGACAATCTCTTCGATCACCTTGTCATTGTCGCCCACCTGACGCGACACCACGGTCACGGCCTCGTTGTCCTTGCATTCCTGTTGGACGAACTTGCCGAAGCCAGAGACATCGGAAGTCAGAGTCGGGATGCCCAAGGCCACGCTCTCCAAGGGCGTATACCCCCAAGGTTCGTAATAGGATGGGAACACCGAGAAATCGAAGGCTGAAAGGAACTCGGAATAAGTTATATTGAAAATGCCATCGCTTCCGTTGAGGTAAGCGGGAACAAACATCACTTTCACCTTGTCGTTGGCATCGTTTTGCAAGCCTGAATTACGCAAGGTATTCAGAATCGCATCATTCTCATACTCAAAGACATGGTGCGTAGCAGGAAAATCGGTGTGACCCATGATGGCATTGGTGCCGTCAAGACGATGCTGCAAGTCCTTTGAAGGACCAGCGATGTTGCTTGGCACGGCAATCACGGCCACCACTGTACGCGGCAGGTTTTTGTCCTCATTCAAACGACGCAACGCCTCAATGAAGAGATCGATGCCTTTGTTCTTGAATTCATAGCGTCCGCTGTTGATTACCATCAAGCAGTTGGGGTCGAGTGTCTCGCCGCACAAGGTGCTAGCGATTTTCAGGATCTGGGCTCTAGTGGCTTTACGCTTCTCCTCAAAGGCAGCTTCATCTTGCCTGAAGGTATGGTCTATACCATTCTTCGTCACCACATCGGGTTTGCGATAGAGGAATTGCTCGCATTCCTGCGCCGTGATGTCACTCACCGTCGTGAAGGAATCAGCGTTTTTAGCCGCCTTCTGCTCCATCGACTGCTGCGAGACCACATTAAACTGCATGGCCATCACCGAAGGCAAATAGGTCTTCAAGTTGTCATACAACGGCAGTCCATTGCCCGAGATGGCACGACCGAGATAAGTGGCGTGCGTGGTAAACACTGTGGCAATCTGCGGGCAATGTTCCTTCAGATACAGCACGCCCGAACCTGTCATCCACTCATGGAATTGTGCCACGATGAAGCTGGTTTGCTGCAAATAGAAGTTGCAGAAGCTCTCAATCACTTGACCGGCGGCATAGCCGAACAAAACAGGTTCGATGTAGTCCCATTGACCACGGATGCTATCCAATTCATATTGTTCCCAAAGATGTCCAAGTATTTCATTCTTAGACTGATAAAGCGGTGTGTAGTCCACCAAAATGGCAATGGGGCTGCTTTCGATTTTCCATCGTCCGATACGGCATTTCAAGCCTTGGCTCAATGCCCTTTCGCGCCACTCGGGAAAGAGGTCGTTGTCTTCGACAAAATACAGCGTCTCGTGCGCTTCTTTGACCACATCGGGTCCTACCGTGATATAGTGGTCGTCCAGCAGTTGACGCATCACATTCGACTTCGTGGAGAGCACCGTATAGATACCGCCCACCATGTTACACACTTCCCAAGAGGTTTCAAAAAGGTATTCAGGGTTTTTCATTTTATTTAGTTTTCTTTTTTTGAGAATTCATATTCGAACTATGGCCTATGGCTTATGACAATGGCTGTTTTAAGCAAAAGGTAAAGTGTCATCTTTTCCATGAAACAGCCATAGTCATTGGACATGAGCCATAGTCATTTTAGGCTTTAACTTTCCGTTTCGACAGTTTCATCACCCTATCGGTGAAGTCGGTCAGCACGTTCATGTAATTGACATACGCATCATACGGCGAAGCATAGTGGTTGAAATACTTATGCACCACGCCGTCGGAGAGCCACTTCGTGCACATATAGTAGAAATGGTCGGAGGTCTGAAGCAATGTCCAATCCTGCTGCAGCTCCTCATCTTTGATACGATGCACCTTGGTGTTCAAATCATACAAAGCGCGGAAGGCATCATCTTGCAAGGGGTTGCCGAGCCAGGCCGTGAGGTCGCGCTCCTCGTCGCTCCACGACAACACATTGGGCACATTGACGGCACTCACTGGCTGCAAAGCCTTGGCCAACTCCTGAGGAGTGGCGAACTTGAACTTGCTGCCTTTCAAGATGGCCCCAGGCAAAGCATCCATGAAGTTGAAAATGCCCGTCTCGGCTGATTGATGCTCGCCAAAGGTCTCATAGTCCATAAAGATGTTGACAACCTCTTCTTCTTCCGGCAAGGCATTGAGCCAGTTGACAAAGTCCTCGGCACGGAAGCCGTCCTGCACGAAGCGGAAGGCTATCTCATCGCTGAACTTGAAGTTGCGCAGCAACACCTTCAACTTCGGGTTAATGGCATTGGCATACATGTAGTTGGGGCTCTTCCAGCCCAAAATGTGCTTGGCACCTTCGGTAAGCATGAGGTTGTAGCCCATATCGGCCACCGCTGCACCGATTTCATCGCTATAGATCAACTCAGTGTTGCGGAAGGTCTTCGGAGTGACGCCAAACACTTCTTTCATCTTGTGCTTGTGAGCCGTCACCTGACGCTTGAACTCATCGGGGTTCGAAAGCGAAGCCAAAGAATGGGCATAGGTCTCGGATAGCACCTCTACCCTACCCGTGGCAACCAGTTTCTGGAAACTCTCTAGCACCTCAGGTGCGAATTGCTCCATCTGCTCGATGACCACACCCGAGAACGAAAACGCGAATTTGACCTTGTCGCCGAACTTCTCGATTTGCTTCATCAGCAGTTCGTTCATGGGCAGGTAGCACTTCTCAGCCACACGCCGCATGATCATGCGGTTGCTGTAGTCATCATAGTAATAATGTTTCTTACCGATTTCGAAGAAACGATACGTGCGAAGCCTGTAAGGCTGATGCACTTGGAAATAGAAACAGATTGATTTGCTCATATTGTATGTTTTTTATTATTCGCTAATTAAACCACCGATTCATACACCGCCTTAATCTTTTTCGCAGCGGCTTCCCACTTGAGGCTGTCCACCTCGTCCTTGCCTTCGTCCTTGAAGCAGTCAGCCAAGGGCTTGTAATGGCAGAGACCATAGATGGCGTCGGCCAGGCCGTTGATGTCCCAAAAGTCGACCTTCAAAGCGTGCTTGACGACCTCGGAGACACCCGACTGTTTGCTGATGACCACTGGCACATTCAAACGCATGGCCTCCAACGGCACGATGCCGAACGGCTCTGAGATGGAAGGCATGACAAACACGTCGGTCATGGCGAACATCTGGTCGACGGCCTCGCCCTTCAGAAAACCCGTGAAGTGGAAATGGCTGCCCATGCCAAGTTGGGCCACACGGCGGATCATCTTCTCCAGCATGTCGCCCGTACCCGCCATCACGAAATGGATGCTCGGGTCGACTTGGTGAATTTTGTAGGCCGCCTCAATGAAGTACTCGGGACCTTTCTGGTAGGTGATTCTTCCAAGGAAGGTCACCACCTTGGCGTCAAGACCGCTGCGTTCGTATTCCGACTTGGGCTTGTCGTTAGGCTCCACAGCGTTGTGTACCGTCACAACCTTAGCGGGGTCGATACCATATTTATTAATAACAATGTTGCGCGTCAGGTTACTCACCGTAATGACACGGTCAGCGGCTTCCATACCTCTGCGCTCGATGGCGTACACATCCGTGTTGATGTTCTCACCTGAGCGGTCAAACTCGGTGGCGTGCATGTGCACCACCAGCGGCTTGCCTGTGGTCTCTTTTGCCGCGATGCCGGCTGAATAGGTCAGCCAGTCGTGCGCATGGATGACATCAAAGTCGTATTTCGTGGCTAGTGATGAGCCAATCAAGGCATAGCGTGCCACTTCCTCCATAAGGTTCATGCCATATTTGCCAGAGAATTGGTAGTTGCGTGCAAACACCGAGCCGCTGCGGTTGAAGTGCTCCACCACATGACGGTCGTTTTCCAACACATTGGCAAATTGCTCTGGACCGACATACGGGATGATGTTGGAGCCTATCTCCATGTGCTGAACGCGCTCCCAATAGCTACGGTCTTTTTCGTGGTCGATGTCGATGGTCAC
>JAEEGH010009222.1_pt1 | contig 23078 bp, 16 predicted proteins | sample 9134181 | NCBI WGS metagenome assembly JAEEGH01 (sample SAMN16246544, study PRJNA631951) | gut metagenome | biome: gut microbiome; feature: rumen; material: DP-attached | host: Bos | place: Iran: Karaj | collected 2018-10
TACGGTACATCTGATTAATCAGTTTATTAAGCTTAAAACGGTTTACACTTTCGCTGAAAAAGCTTGTGGCAGCATTTTCAATTCCATGAGCTTCATCAAAAATAATATGATGATAAGGAGGAAGTACAGCTGCATCATCATAGCCTGCCCCACTTAAACGGGATTCAATATCCGCAAATAAAAGATGATGATTTACAACTATAAGATTTGCAGTAGACGCTTCTTTACGAACCTTCATTACAAAGCATTCACCAAAGAACGGACACTTTTTTCCCATGCAGGCATCGCTTTCAGAATTAACCTTTGTCCATACATTTTCAGACGGCATAAAGTTCATGTCGCTGCGGCTTCCTGTTGGCGAAGACTGTGCCCACTCAGCAACTTTTTTCAGTTCCTCGGATTCACCTTCAAAAAGGTCCAGAATGGAAACTGCATCATTAAGGCGTCGTAAACAGACATAGTTCTGACGCCCCTTCATTAATACATACTTAAATTTCTTTCCGACAATCTTTTCTACTGCCGGAATATCCTTTTCACAAAGCTGCTGCTGAAGATTAATTGTACCTGTAGAAACTATAACCCGTTCATGATTTAACAAAGCCCAAAGAACAGACGGAATTAAATATGAATAAGATTTACCAACTCCAGTTCCGGCTTCAAATACGGCAATTTTATTTTCATTAAAGGCTTTTACAATGTTCTGAAGTAATTCAACCTGAACAGGACGTTCTTCAAAAGCTTCTGAGATTTTAGATAGAGGACCACCCTGCGAAATATATCCGCCGGCTTCGAGTTCGTTTACCTTTTTGTATTCAACTTTTTCTTCCGAATCTTCCACGTCCCCACCCATTTTATTATACCACGATCCACGAGTTTTGTCGCAAGACAAAACTCGCTAGAATAAAATAAAAAAGCTCACCGAAAGGTGAGCTCTTTTATTTTATTCATCTCCTAGCAGAATTGAACTGCTGTTGTCGGGATGAAAACCCGATGTCCTAACCACTAGACGAAGGAGACATAAGTCATTTCTGACTTTATGTAATATATCAGTTCCGCTAATTTTCGTCAATAGCTAAAACCTTAATTTTTAAATATTTTTTACATATTCATGCCGAATTTTTTAACAAGCTTTTCCTGTAAAGGTTTGCATTCATCGGCATTCATTCCAAGCTTAAGGGCAACATCCAGGTCATTCATAGACTGCTCGTATTCTCCAAGTTCATAATATGCCATTGCACGGCGGAAGTTAGTATGAGCCTGGAACTCATTAATTTCCAGAGATTTAGAATAGCACTCAATGGCTTCCTTGTATTTTTTGAGAATTGAATAAACAATACCCTTGTAATAATAAGAACGGAAAGCTTTAGGATCAGCATCAATACTCTTCTGGAAATCTTCAAGAGCATCTTCCAGCTTATTCATTGCAAAGAAGGCCATACCACGATGCTTGTGAATTACGGCAAGGACATTTCCATCAGAATCAGGAACTGCCTCAAGAATTCTTGTGTAAATATCAACAGCTTCGGAAAGATGTCCATCGTTATGAGCTTCAATAGCCTTAAGGAGAAGATCATCAATAGTTCCCTGAACAAATGGGCTTACACGATTAATATCTTCTTCTTTTTTCTCAGTCTTTTCATTTAAGAAACCATCTGCAAGACTATAGAAAGAACGGCGGCGTTCATCGAGCTCTCGCTGCAGTTTATTCTGATAATCACGGATTTCCTGGAAGGTAATATCTGCCAGGGTAAGAGAGGCATTAATTGAGGCAAGCTTACGGCGCAAAGGTATATCAAAAGGATTAAATTCAATCTTATAAATCAGTTCGTGTTCTACTTCTGCCCAGGCATCCTGCAAAATTGTGCGGATTTGAATTTCACAAACAATTTCATCAGATATAGGGGCAAGGCCCTCAAATTTACCTGTAAGAGGAGGCTTAAATTCTTCCGGTATCTTTACAAGTACATGTACAGATTCATAACCGAATTCAGAAAATTTCTTTTCGGCACCCTTCACTTCTACTTCTTTAATTTCAAAAAGCTTTTTTATTTGTTCTACACCAAGATTAATATCTTCAAGGAAGGCACAAATCATTCTTATACCCATCATATCTGTAAGGTAGATAAGAGATTTTGTTTCTTCCATCTGTTCAGGTTTTAATCTGAGTACCTTCTTATAATATGAATCAAAGCTTTTTACACGGCTTTTATAAGTTGGCTGCGCAGAAAGCTTTATATTCTGCTGAAGACGTTCTATTACCTTAGACATTATTTCATTGAAATAATCTGTATAAGATTCATAGATTTCCCGAATTTGTCTTTTAGAGATTAAGTTTACAGTTTCCATGAATAAAATCCGTTGAAGTTAAAAAAAATACGCCCAGAAAATTACCATTTACAAATAATTTTCAGGGCGTTTTAATCAGCTCAATAGGCTAATTATTTTGCGTCAGCAGCCTGACCAGCGTTGCTCTGTGCGTTAGATCCAGAACCTTCGTTCAAAGAAGAAGTGAATTCATCTTCTGAAGCAAGCTTAGCCTTTTCGAGGTAACGGTTAACCTGCTTGTTACCGAACTTCTGCATCTCTGCATTCTGGCGAGCCTTTTCTTTCTTACCAATGATTCCCCAGAGGTCTTCATCAGCAATGTCGCGATCGCTAGTAAGGAGAGCCTTGTCGTAAATAATCTTTACGTCTTTGAAGTAACCGATGAAGTCGCCACCAATGTGAGCAGCATCACGTGTAATCTGGAATCCCTGGAACTTTACAAATGGAAGTCCGCGTGGATAGATTGGATATACACGAATTTCGCGGTTACGAATTTCAGAGATATACTGTGGGTTGTTCCAGCGGAGTTCTTTCCATCCGTCGAATCCAAGATATCCCATGAAGTAGCGGCGTTCTACACCGTCGTTATCTGACATAAGAACATAAAGTCCATGTGGATAGTTCATACCCATTGTTGTAACAGAAATAGCCTTTACAGTTCCAACATTCTTTACAATACCATAACCATCTTCGAAAAGTGTTTTTCCGCTTGCTTTTTCTTCATCAGTTGGTTCCTGGCGTGTACCATTTTCATCTGCCTGAGCAAGTGGCTCATAAGCTGGAATGTCAAATGGTGGTTCAATGCGTGCATTTGCATTTGAGTTCCATGTAGGGAATACAATGCGAACACCCATAACGTTCTTGCCAGCGAAAGGAACATCAGCCTCGCCTTTTACAGGAGCGGCAACAACTGTTGAGTCAGCCAAGCTTGAAACTGTCTTTGCAGATGAGTTAAGCTTAATTTCCCATTCTGGAAGTGCCAATGAAGTTTTCATAAGATCTTTCTGATCATCTGTGAAAGTTGCACCAGCGCTTACAGAGTAGTCCATAACTGTGCGTCCGTTCTGTGTTGCGTTTCCATTGTCGTCAGCACATACGTCAGCATCCAGAAGTGTAAAATCGATGAGCATAGCTTCTTCAGCGAAAGCAACGCCACCAACAAGCAGCATAGCAGCTGCAATTAAACCAAAAGTCTTCTTCATTTGAAGCTCCTTTTTTATACTAATTCGATGTAGCCTTGTATTTAAATTTATTATCTATCAAGTACATCGTTTTGTCAATGTTTTTTATTTTTCAAAAGCAGATTTTCCGTCGATGAAGATTTCTACGGAATCTATTCTTGAAAAATTTTGCTGTATATTTTTTTTGAGGAGCTCTGTCCCCTCTCTGATTTCAATAACACCATCACCCATCTGTAATAAATCCTGAGAGAGATTTACATACAGAATGTGATTTCTTTCAAAGCAGGAAAGCAATTTTGTTCCCGGCGTAAAAAGAAGTTTTGTTCGTTCTACAGTAGAACCGAGCAATATTTCTTCAATATAAAGATTTACATCGCCCTGATGTGGCTTTTCTGTAAGATTACGATATTCAATTATATACTTTCCATTCTCTGCAGAAGGGAAAATAAAAGTTCTTCGGCATGTATCTTTAGTAACAACGTAGCAGAATAATGAAAATACAAATAAGCCTGCGATTACAAGAGAAGTTATAAATATTGCAAGATTCTTTTGTTTTAGCATATTAATTGTAGCTTTAGCTGTCATTTTATCGTAGTAAATCCTTGAGAACGTTCAAAGTGAGTAATAAACGCTGCGATTCCATTATATATTCCAAGGGTTGCTTTTTTCAAGTATCTTTCGTCATTTAATAACAAGGCTTCTTTTTCATTTGAAACAAAGCCTAATTCAATGAGAACACTCGGCATATTTGAATTGCGGACTACAAACCATTCTTCGGCCTTTATTCCGCGGGCTGTAGATTCTTTTCCAATCTGTGCCTGAAGTCCGTCCATAATAAACTTGGCAATCATTATACTCTCGGTTGTATATTCTTCTTCGAGCATTGAGTTCAAAATCGGGAAGAGATTTTCGTCTCCATCCACTGCTGATTTATCAAGCACGTTTCTTCTGTAGCCTGGTGAAAGGTACCACACCTCATATCCAGATGAAGTTTTATTAAGGGATGAATTGACATGCACTGAGATAAAAAGCACGGCTTCATTCTCACCTACTTTTACGTTGTTTGCGATGTCAGTACGTTCTCCAAGTGTAAGGAAGACATCTTTATTACGGGTCAGAATTATCTGTTTTCCAGGATAAGCTGCCTTAAGGCGCTCAGCCAGCATTTTTGAAACTTTGAGAGTAATATCTTTTTCCTGGATTGTTACATTCTTTCCGTTGATTTTATAAGTCTTAAGGGCACCTGGATCTTTTCCACCGTGACCTGCATCAATTAAAATTGCGCCGACCTTAAATGGAAGTTCTGATTTCTGATTGAAAAACTCTTCTGAATCATCAAGAAATTTTTTGGAAACATAAAGTTGATTTCCACGGAGTTCCGGTGCTTCGGTGATCATCATTTTCAGACTGTCTAAAAGCACAATACTTTCACCATTTCTGAATGAAAGCTGATGTCCGTTTTTTTCAATCATTCCGCTTTCTGAGAGTGAATCCCAGTAAATGGTCATACCTGATTTTTTTCCTTTTTCAAGGAGATCTATATCATTTACGGCAAATGCTGCAGCACAGAGAAAAATTGTACTGATTATAGCTGTAAGTTTTTTTAGCTTCATGTTATTTCCTGTTATTTTCCCAGTTTTTCAATTGTATCTGATACATAAACTGCAGCCTGAATTCCTCCGCGCATTACAGCTTTCCAGAATTTCTCCTGATTTAATGCAGGATGCTTTGTACGAAGAATATCAAACTTTTCTGCAGTCGACTGGATGGTATTATAATTCCAGTCCTTCTTATTTTTATATTCGGCAGATTTAAGCACATCTGGAATATAATTGATGATTTTTGCATTAGCAGGAATATCTTCCCTTCCGGCAAGCTCAGCAAGTTCCTTTTCATTCAGTTTTCCATAAGCATCTGGTGGAAAAGCATTTTCATCATCAAGTTCTTCACCTTTAAGATATTTATCAGTTTTTTGATTATCAGGTTCCAGAGTGATAAATACATCAGAAACCGCATCTTCTGCAACTGTAATGGCAGCTTCACGACTGTGACTTACAGCAATGATATTTCCACATTTTTCAACATTATTACGAGGGAAATCAACTTCGCCACCAATACTGACTGTTGCACGAGGAAGGACATCAAAGACAGCTCTGTCAGAATAATCTTTAATGTTTTCTATATATCTTACAGTTCCTGTAATACTCATCCAGGCTCTTTCTGCAGAAGTTCTAAGACACTCTACTTCAAAAAGCTCATATGGCTTTTCTGCATTTTTACAAAGTTCTGATGGTGTGTAGTCTACAGGCTTACGTCTGTTTATGAGGTCAGTCGGTTCTCGTCCTGCAGCAATTAGGATTCCCTGCTTTGTAAGATTCAAATCTGAAGCATAAGGATAAGTCCAGCCAGACATATAACCACCCGAAAGGCGTCCTGCAATTTCTCCAATCATAGGACCTTTTTTTGTATATTTGATATCTGCCTTTGCAGCACCTGTTGTAAGTCCAAGGGCTTTTGCACCCAAAGCAAAAACTGAAATCAGTTCATCATGGATTTTTTTATCGAGAATAGCAGGCATTGTGTGACCAACTTCAATAAAATATGGCTCATACTTTATATGACGTACGGCAAAACCTGTAACTGTAAAAGTTCCGTTTTGCACAAGTGCATCAATTGAGTATTCGGGACCTTCCATATATTCTTCTACAATTGCAAAACCAGTTCGTGAGCATTCAACAGCAACTTTAAGTGCCGGCAAAAATTCAACATCATTACGAACCATACGGCAGCCACGGGCTCCCATATTATCAACTGGTTTTATAACAAGAGGAAAATCCATCTGTGTGCGGATTTTTGAAAGAAGAACTTCTCCGTTACTGCCAGCTTTTTCGAGGTCTTCACGCCCTACCCGACAGAATGCCGGAGAAGGAACTTCAGCCCTCTTAAAGCACTCGCGCATAACTGTTTTTACGCTTGCATTAACTGCCGACTGGTAGTTATGAGCAGGTAATCCCAAAGCCTCACAGACATAACTTACGCTTGCAGAAAAATCTGTTCCTGCTGTAAAAACTGCAGCAAGTCCGTCTTTTGACGCCTTAAGTTCTTTTGCGTATTCAAGGATTCCTTCTTTATCTTTTAGGTCAATTTTACGGAATGTATCTGCATAAGGAATTGAAACAGCTTTATCATCTGCATCAATTACGTTTACTGTAAAGCCAAGTTCCTTACTGCTCAGTATTGCAGGCTTCTGCATTAGACCTGCACCGAGAATTAAAATATTCATTTCCCACCTCGAAATTGTAATTTATATTTTTCTACAGTAAATTTCTACTGTATCACCAAGACCGCGGGCATGACTGATAGCATCCATAAGATTCCATTTTAAGCTGCCTTTTTGAGCCCCGCTTTTTTTAATTGAAGGAAAGCGTTCCGGATGATGACCAGTAGAAACAATACGTTCTACTCTGAAACCAAATATACGGAGAATTGAATCTGCACGGCTTGGTTCCCAGATTGTATAATGATCTGTAGGACTGATTTCATAAAAATGATCTTTATCGCTTACAGCAGAAATGCCTTCTCCAGACGGTGTTGAAAAAGCAAAAATTCCACCTTTACGTACAAGTGTAGATACTTTTCTCAAAACCTTTCCCAAATCCTTAAAATGTTCAATTACATACCACATTGTAACCACATCAAACTGGGTAATTCCAAATTCTTCTGCAGTATCAATTTGAGGAAAAGCAGAACAAACTGCAGGATACTTTAATTTCTGCTGTACATAAGCAACAGCATCTTCTGCAATATCAGTTCCAAACGGATTAAAACTGCTTTCACTGGCAGCTGCAAGGAACGGTCCATAAGCACAACCTATATCCAGAAGATTCTTTTCTCCGCCATCGCCTCCAATTCCGCTCAACATTTTTATTATTGAAGCACGACGCATTCCCTGAGCTTTAATTGAATCAAAATCTTCTTCGTAGGTTTTACCATACTGTTTTTTATATTCTTCAAAAAAGTACTCTTTCTGATATTTTTTATCTTCAATTGTGGTAAAAGCCATATAAACCATTCCGCAGGTTGAACAGCGGCGATAAGTTCTGGTTTCATTTCTTGAAATAACAGTATCTGGCTGAGAAGGAATCTTACCACATACAGGACAAGACATTCTTTTTCCTGCTGAAAGATGACGCAAAAAAGCTCCAAGAGATTTCTTTTCACCACTCAAAAAGGTTTTAGAATATAGATTTTCAGATTCAAGAGCTGACTGCAATGCAGAATCAGAAATATTCTTATCGCCTACATAAGCAAAGCTGTACTTTTCTGCAAGTTTTTTATGAAGTTTTGTTGTAGGCAAAAGAATAACACCGCACCCCGCATACACTGCTTCAAAAGCTGTAAGTCCATAATGAGTTACTACAATATCATATTCAAATAGTCTTTCACGAAGACCAGCTACAGGCTTTATAAACTCAATATTCGGACCACCAGCATAATCTACATAAGGACTGGATTCATTAGAAATTATTGCCGTAATTTTTGCATCCGGGAACTTTTTTCGGAAAGCCTGAGCTGCAGGCATTGTAAGATTTGCAGGATCTTCACCGCCAAGGCAAATCAGAACCTTTTCAATCTTTTTATCTGAATCATCTTCTGAAACTTCACGGACATTTTCCGGCATTGTAATAAATCCAGAATCAGTTTTATTAGCAAGGCGGTCACATTTATATGAAGGAATGATATCTAAAAGATAATCACAGTAATCTGTATATCTTGAACCTTCATCAATTGAAATGAGGCTTCTGTTCTTAGAAAGTTCCTTTAACTGATTTTCTGTAAGCTCAAAGGTATCTGTAATAATTGCAGGCAGATATGATTCGTCAGGTATGGAATTGATAATCTGATTTTTTGAAAGTCCTGCTGCAATATATTCTTCTATTACAGAATCAGCTTCTTTGAGAGTTTTATCATCCGGAACATAAACAAAAAATCCACCCTGCAGGCTTGCTGAAAGACAGCGTCGTAAATGTCCAGTACCATGCCCTTTAACAACAGAAGGGACGAGTACAACAGGATATTTCACACTGTTCGCATTACAAGCTTCTATAATCTGTTCTGTTGTGAAAGGAGCTTCATAATTATGAGCTTTAAAATAATTAAAAATTGAGACAGCACGAAGATAATCTGAATAAGTATCTATTGTAGTACGAAGCTCAGGATAATTATAACGTCGTGGAGCCGGAACAAATTCACAAGAGTAGCGGTCTTTATGATTATAAAAAGCAGGTCCTACATGTTCATGATCATATGGATCTGTTGTTTCAGAAGCAGCCTTCTTCAAAGAATCTGCAGAAAAAATTTCTACTCCGCTTCCATGAGGAAGTCCTGAATATGTGAGGTAATCACAATGCGACTTTCCATTATTCTTTTCTTCAAACAGAGATGCCGATTCTTCTGCAGCTTCATAAAATAAGAACGGATTATCTGCAGTAGCACGAATAACAGTTTTTGTCTCTATTGTATCAAGAAGTGAAACAAATCGTTCAAGAACATCTTCCAGGCTTCCGGCATAGCATTCAAAACCATGTTCTTTACAAACAGGAAGAAGTTGACTATAAGAAGCTTCATCAGTAGCTACATAATAATAATCCGCATTTACCTTATGCATTGCTTCAAGTACATAAGCAAGCACAGGCTTTCCGCAAAGATCTTTTAAAGCCTTTCCGGGAAGTCTTGTTGAAGATAATCTGCATTGTACAATTACTGTCCTATTTGTCTTTGTTTTCATCATCTCTACTCCAGTTTTGAACCAGAGTCTGTAAATCCATTTTGTAACGGAATTTATTTTTTTCTACCCAGGTTCTTGCAGCATTAAACTGCCGTCTTGCTTCCATAATTCCACAGGAAGATCGTAATAAAAATACAGGGAATGAAGATTTTTTTAAGCATCCCTGCTCCATTCGAATTTTAGGCAGCTCATTTTTTAAATAATATCTAAGATAATCCAGATTATATGTGGTATCATTTACAGGATTTTCATCTATATAAGAGAACTGTAACAGAGAAGTAAGCACAGTCTGCTCACCCCAAAGCCATGAACGGACTGCTAAATCAAGATTCTGCCAGTATGGAGAGGCAATTGTCCAGTCAAAACCGCCAAGTTCAATAAACTTTTTTCTATTATATAATCCAATAAAATCAAAAGGAAAAAGTGTTTTTTTACCGTTTGCAATTTCTGAAGACGAATCAATTACAAAATGCGTACGTTCTGCACTTGGAGAAAAAGCACATGGAAGAGCGGCTCGGTTCTTATCGAGAAGTCTTGGAACTATACAATAAGGAGATTCTGCTGTAAGTCTTTCTGCAAGATGCGATGGCATGAAATTAGCCGGTATGTTCAGGCTGTCACGAAGTACGAGCACGTAATCTGTCTGAACTTCGCTCATTGCAAGATTTATAAGGTCACCGTCGTTTGTTTTTTCAAGTGGCACGAGAAATTTTATCATTGGAAAACGTTTTGAAACATCATCTGTAAAATTACTTGAATCATGTTCAACAGACACGATTGTATGAAAACCACACTGTAAAAGATTTTCGAACACGTGGAGCTTGAAGTGGCTGCCGCTGCTGTTGAGTAAAATTACAGAAATATTGAGCGATGCCGGGTCTGTAACCTTTGGTCCGCCGAGGATTGTTCTGTTTATCTGATGTTCGCTAAAAGTTAAAGGTATACCATTCATCGCATTTCTCGCATTTATTGCAATATTTTTTATTTATATGATTTATTAAAAGCTCATCGTTTTTCTTCCAGATTTCTTCAAGAGAATCTGTAAATACATTACCAAGTGAGTTTCCATTTTTGCCGCAGAGTACGCAGGCGCGGCACTGTGGAACTTCTCCGTTTGACAGGATTGTGAGGTCGCGGCGGAGATGCCAGCAAGGATCGCGGTCTAAAGGAGAAAGGTCTGCAGGTTTGCAATCCGGCAGCAGGCCAGCAAAATCATCATATTTTTGAATAATAAGATTTCCACCAGAAGGATTTGTTTTTTCATTCCAGTAACGGAAAAAGGCTTCCAGTTCTGCTTCGTTTTCATTCATTCTTACAAACTGAGGATATACACAGCCAGGAATTGCATTTTGAAGAAGTGAAACAGCATTTACTGCTGCTGCAAAAGCCCCTTCCGAAGCATTTTTATGTATTTTCTGATAGGTTGCATCTGAAGCTGCATCCAGAGTTACTGCAATCATGATTTTCTGCCATTGATGTGTACGAGGCGCTGCCTTATTTACAATTTCAGAAAGCTTCTGACACAGCTCTGAAGTTATTGAAAGACCGTCTGTTTCAAGGAAAACTGAAAGTCCCTGATAAGAAAGAATCTTTTCGACAATTTTCAGAAAATCAGGATGATTGAGAGGCTCTCCCCAGGCAGAAAGACCGATAACTGCATTTTCACTAAAACCGGCAATTTTATCTATAAGGCTGGTGATTTTATCAAAAGCCGTAAAAGTATCAGATGATAATGAAAGTGGTGAACTTCCAAACTTTTCTTCATAAGCTTTACAATATGGAGAATAAATTGAATCAATAGCTACCTTATCTGCTATCTGAATATTATAAAAGCCTGGAACTGTTTTAAGACAGGCTGTATTTTTACTTGCAATAGCAGAAAGTTTTTCAACATCATCAAAATCTTCTTTTGAAGCTGCATCAAACAATGCTTTACACTGCATAAAGTTATCTTTTTTACCGCAATGAAAGGAAAGTCTTAAAAGTCTCCAGTCTGAGTCTGCAATTACTGTTTCAACATCAAAAGAATTGATATCAGTTTTTATAAGATTATATAAACCTTCTCTACTTACAGGCTGTTCTCCAAGAGAGACTTGGGTAGTTTTTGATAGTTCTGCAAGAATACCGATTGTTCCGGCATTTAGTGCTTCTGGTGAAAAACCATAAGGATATCCATCTGCAAAAGTATATTCAGATTTATATGTTATATGTGAATCTATGATTTTCTGAGACAGTTTTTTATCAAGAAACGGAAGGTCTATAAAAGAAAAAACAGCCGTTTCGGCATTTTCTTTAGTGCAAAGCTCCTTCATATCGCAAAGAAGCTGGGTTAGAGTTTCAGATTTTACAGTAAATGAAGGCAGTTCAAGGCTTTCTGCCCAGTTTTTTGAAAGTTCTTCTGCAGATTTACCATTGAAGGCTTTTTCTTTTGAATATGAAGAGTCGTTGTCATAAAAAATTACTATGGTTTTCATCAAATTCTTTATCGGCATTTCATTGAATAAGTTAATAAAATAAGGTAAGTTGAAATTGTACAAAATAGAGGGGAAAAATGAACGGACCGGGCTTACCCGAAAACATGGTTTTCAGCGTATCACAGATTACAGATCTCATAAAAGAGATTCTGGAAACTTCCTTTAGAAGCATAGTAATAGAAGGAGAAATCTCTAACTGGCGTCCGAGTGCTGCTGGTCACATATATTTCACATTAAAAGACAATAATGCTCAGATAAAAGCTGTTATTTTCCGTGGTGCAGCAATGAAATTGAATTTCCGCCCTAAAGACGGAGATAAAGTGCGCTGTACTGGAAATCTTTCTGTTTACGCGCCTCAGGGAAATTACCAGATAATAGTAAATACAATGGAAATTGCCGGCGCGGGAAACATTCTTCAGATGCTTGAAGAACGAAAACGCAAACTGGCAGCAGAAGGGCTTTTTGATGAAAGCAATAAAAAGATGCTTCCTAAATATCCTCGGACTATTGGTGTTGTAACCAGTCCAACGGGAGCAGCAATTCGGGATATTCTGAACGTTACTAAGCGACGAAATCCCGGGATGAATGTAATTGTTCTTCCTGCTATTGTTCAGGGAGACGGAGCTGCCCAGACTATCTGTAAAATGATAGAGATTGCAAACTTTTATGAGCTTTGTGATATTCTGATTGTAGGACGCGGTGGTGGTTCTCTGGAAGATCTTTTACCATTCAGCGAAGAAAGTGTTGTAAGAGCCGTTGCCGCTTCAAAAATCCCGACGATTAGTGCTGTAGGCCATGAAATTGACTGGGCACTTTGTGATTATTCTGCAGACCGTCGTGCTCCTACTCCTTCTGCAGCTGCAGAAATGGCAGTACCACAGCAGGCTGACATCCGTACAAATCTGGAAACTTATAAAGAAACACTTTATACAGTAATTACTCAGAAAACAGGTGCAACCCGACTATTGATTAAATCTTTTAATCCGGAAAGTCTTGAAGTTCGTTTCAGAAACATCCAGCAGCCATTGCTGAACCGTTTTGCTACAGCCCGCGATAATCTTTTATTAAATATAAATGAAAAAATCCGGGACCTTCGCATAAGACTGGATACAAACAAAACAATACTTGAGAATGCTAGTCCACAAACCATTTTTGACCGTGGATACTCCATGGTTACAGATGAAAACGGAAAGATAATAAGAAGCTCTGAACAGGTTTCAGAAGGGGCAAAACTGACAATTACACCTGCGGAAGGAAAGATTCACGCAGTAGTAACAAAATAAAATTCAACCATAATTTATCAGGAGGATAAAACCGTTATGAATACATTTGAAGAAAATTTAGCAAAACTTGAAAAACTCACATCAGATATAAAACGCAGCGATATTTCACTCGAAGATGCACTCAAGGATTTTGAAGAAGGAATTAAGCTTGCTTCCGGTATGGAAAAGCAGCTTGATGAAATTGAAGGCAAAATCCAGATTCTCATGAATGAACCACAGCCTGTATCTAAAGACAATCCTCCTCAGCTTGATCTTTTTTCTGATGACAGCGAAGTAAACGGAACCAGAAGATGAGCTTAGAACACCCTGTACGAACTCTGAATCCTGAAGTAGCACGCAAAATTGCTGCCGGAGAAGTAATTGACCGCCCTAACGCAATTATCCGCGAACTTATGGATAATTCCATTGATGCTGGAGCAACAAGCATAACTGTAGAAATTACCGGCGGCGGTATAGAAAAAATCAGAATAATTGATAACGGCGGCGGAATGACCCGTGAGGACCTTGAAAATTGTGCCCGTCCTCATGCTACAAGTAAAATTGAGAATGAAGTTGATTTAATGAATCTTTCAACTCTCGGCTTCCGCGGTGAAGCCCTTGCATCAATTGCTGCAGTAGCAAGACTTTCCATTCAAAGCGGCGGCTACAAAATGCGCGCAAGTATTACCGAAGACCACATTATTGAACCAGCTACAGAACTACAGGGAACAATCGTACAGTCAGAAGGGCTTTTTGAAAATTTTCCAGCCCGCCGTCAATTCTTAAAAAGACCTGCAACAGAAGGTATAATGTGCCGCAACACATTTATAGAAAAAGCTCTTTCAAGACCTGATATTTCATTCAGATTTGTATCTGATGGTGAAACTAAAATAGATTTACCCGCAAATCAGTCTATAAAAGACCGTTTTGTAAGTGCAAACAGCTATTCAGAACCTGCAGAACTTTTTTATGAACTTTCTGGAAATGCCGGTGGAAGTTCCCCTGAATGGTCATTTACTGTAGTAATTGGAGAACCTGCTGTCAGCCGTTCAAATAAAAAAGAAATCTTTATCTATGCAAATGGAAGAAGAATTCAGGAATACGCTCTTGTACAGGCTGTTGAATATGGTGCACAGGGATACTTTCCAAACGGAACTTATCCGGTTGCTGCAGTTTTTGCACAAATCAGACCAGATCTTATAGATTTTAATATTCATCCAGCAAAACGTGAAGCACGCTTTTCTGACATTTCTGCCCTGCATCATGGCCTAAGCAGTACAATTAAAACCTTCTTCCATCAGTATACATATGCTAATTTCTCTGAAGATAAGCCTGCTGATGAAGCGAGAATCCAGGAATTCAGTTTTGAAGTTCCCGAAAAAACAACTTCATCTTTTCCTTCAGTTTCTTACAGTCGGCCAGCTTCTTCAGCAGTTTCTGCTCCATCTTCTTCAAAAGCTGCAGCAGACTACTCAATTCACGAAAAACATATTTCATACAAGCCTTCAGAGACAAAATCTGAAGCACTTTCTGATTTCCGCTCTAAATACCTTGGAATAAAATCAGATACAAGTTCTCTTGCAGAACAGGCTCTTTCTGCAGCCTCTGAAAATACTAAGGATTTCGATGCTTCAAAACCTTCTCAGGTAAAATATATCGGACCATGTCTGGGTACATTCCTTCTCGCAGAAAAAAATAACTGCCTCTACATTATTGATCAGCACGCAGTTCATGAACGCATTCTTTTTGACAAACTTATGAACTCACAGGGAGAAGCCGGAAGACAGCCTCTTCTTATCCCATATAAAATCAAAACCGAATCAAAAACTCAGGACAATCAGCTTGAAAAACTGAAAGCAGAACTTACAAGAATCGGCTTTGAAACAGAACATGTATCTGACGGTTACTGGGAAATCAAAACAATTCCAGAACGATGGACAGGAACTGAATACGATCTTAGGACTCTTCTTTTTGTAAAACAGGTAGAGCCTAAAGAAATAATCCGCTCAATTGCAGCAATGACAGCCTGTAAAGCAGCCGTAAAAGACGGTTATGTTCTTGATGAAATTACAGCCGCCCGCCTTGTAGAGCAGGCCTTTACACTTGAAGATCCGCACTGCCCTCATGGCCGCCCGATTTACACTGTAATCAGCAGGGAAAAACTTTTTGAACTTGTAAAGCGCACTTAAAACAAAGGCTTTACACTCAATTTATAAGTTCAGGGCTGGTTATTCAAATACTGCAATCAGGCTCTGAACTTCGGCTTTTCTGAAAGATGGATTCTTGTTTCTTACATACAAAAGATTTTTGTATGCACTGCTTCCATCTCCAGCCTGAATCTGAGCTTTTGCAAGTCCTACATAAGCTTCAAGATTATCAGGATTTTTAGAAGTAATTTTTGTGAAGTTCGCAATTGCGTCAGTCAGTTTTCCGCCCTTTACCTGAGAATTTGCAAGATTCAATAAAGCGTCATCATCTTCAGGTATAATTTCCAGAGCTGCTTTATAGTATTTTTCAGCAGAAGCATAATCTTCTTTGAGCATATAAGCTGTTCCCAGATTATTGTTTACACTGAAATCTTTGCTGTCAGTTTTGTAGGCATCAAGAAGAAGGGCCAAAGCTTTATCAGGTTCCTCATTGCCTTCTGCCATATAAAGCACACTGAGATTTATCTTTGATTTTATATGAGTTGGATTAAGCGCCAGTGCTTCTTTATACAATTTTTTTGCATCTTCTATTTTATTATTCTTTTCCTGAATTAAGGCATAATTGTAAGTTACATTTGCCTGCTGAACTTCATTTAATAAGAAATCCTTTTCATCATACGCAATCCAGCCATAACGTGATGCTTCTGCATATTTTTTATCATCATATAAAACTTTTGAAAGATTATAGGCTGTTAAAGTTTTAGTTTCACTCTTATTTAATTTATCCAGCGCTTTTTTATACTGTGCTTCTGATTCTGCATATTTTCCATATTGATAATAAACCGAGCCCAATTCCATAATTGCAGAAGTATTATCTGGGAATAATTTGATAAGATTATCATAAGCCTTTACGCATTCTGCAAGTTTTCCCTGGCGGTTATAAACTCTTGCCTGTTCAATATAACCTTTTTCATATTCAGGATTTATAGAAACTGATTTTTTAAACGAAGTGAGTGCACTGTTTTCATCATTTAGTTTTACATAAGTTAGACCAAGATTATATACACTAGGTGAAAAATGATCGTTTAATTCTACGGACTTTATAAAGGAAGCTTTAGAATCATTATATCTTCTCAAAAGATACTGAAGTTTACCCATATCATAATAATAAAGATAATTTGATTCATTTAGTGCAATTGCTTTTTCTAGTTCTGTTAAAGCACGGTTATAATCTTTTTTCTTCTGCGCATCCTGAGAAAGAATATAATGAGCAGAGTCATTTTCAACACCGCTTTCTATAAGTTTATTAGCAAGTGCGACACCTTCATCTAACAACTTCTGTTTTTCTGCCTCTGATGTTGCATTTTCAAGTTTTTTTGAGATGTCATCGAGTTTTGAGATATTTTTTTCGTTTTCGGCTTTTTCTGCATTAAGCCGGTTTCTTTCTGCCTCTTCTAAAGCTTTTTTAATACGCTGTTCTTCTTCTGCCTTCTGCTTAGCAGTTTGTTCTGCTTTCTTTCTATCATCCTCTGCTTTTTTACGGGCAGCTTCTTCTGCTTTCTTTTTGTCTTCTTCTGCCTTTCTTCGGGCATTTTCTTCTGCTTTTTTCTTGTCGTCTTCGGCTTTCTTACGAGCAGCTTCTTCTGCCTTTTTTCTGTCGTCTGCAGCTTTCTTTCGCGCAGCTTCTTCTGCCTTTTTCTTATCATCTGCGGCCTTTTTGCGGGCTGCTTCTTCTGCGGCCTTTAGTTTCTTTTCTTCCGCGGCTTTCTTTGCTTCTGCTTTTTTAATCTTTTCTTCTTCGGCTTTCTGATTCTTTTTTTCTGCAGCAAGACGCTCTGCTTCAGCCTTTTCAGTCTCGACTTTTTCTGCAGCTTCTTTTTCAGCTTTCAGACGTGATTCTTCCTCTTCTGCTGCTTTTAGTCTGGCAGCTTCAAGTTCAGCATCATCCTTTTCAGAATCAGACTGGATTATTGTATCATAATCATCAGCAAACAAGTCATTTCCAGATAATCTTTCACCATAAGCATGACCGCGCCCATCAGAAAAGTCTCTATTATGACGATAAGTACTGCTGCAGGCCTCACATTTCATGAGAATGAGTAAAAAAATGATTATAAAAAGCGCAGAGGCAGCATAACTACAGATTTTTTTGAGACGTTTATCTTTTTCCTCATCTGATAAATCTTTCCAACGTTTGAATTCCATACTAATCCAGTTCCCCTTCCAGATCATATTCTATCAAATCTTCAGCTCCAGAAGTAAGATTTGTTGAATCACTTCCCTGCAATGAATTTGCAACATCTTCAAGAAGCTTTTTTCGTCTTTCTTCTTCTGATTTTCTCATATCTTCAAGCAGCTGTTCTCTGAGTCTGCGTTCATCCTCAAGGGCAGCTTCCTGCTCTTTCTGGCGGACTTTTGCTTCACGATTTGCAAGTTCCTGATTTCGTCTTCTTTCTTCCTCAAGCCATTTTTCATGTTCTTCACGAGACTGTTTTTCGAGCTCTTTCATTTCATCAAGCTCATCATCACTAAAGGTCATCCAGTCTTCAACATCATCTACTACTTCTTCTGAAACTGCAAGAGAAGAACTTCCATCATGCTCAAATTCTTCCCAATCAACTCTTGTACCTTCATTTTCTGTATCTGAAGCAGTAATTTTTTCCTGAGTTTTATTTTCTACAACAGCTTCCGGATTTTCTCCGTTTATTCTCTCCCACTCCGGATTTTCAGCTGCCTTTTTATTATTTTCAATTCCAGCTTCTACCTTCTCCCAGTCTGGAGAGAACGATTCTTTTCGTTTTTCATTCAGATTTCCATCGTATTCTTCCCACTGAGCTTTATTCTGTTCAGCAAGAAGTCTTGCTTCTTCTTCTCTACGGGCAATTTCCTCTTCCAGAGCCTTTATCAAAAGTTCAATTCGTTCTCTCTGAGGATTATCCGGGCATTTATTTACAAAATCAATATAATCATCTTTTGCAGAAACAAGCTGTCCTGACATTAAAAGTGCATTTGCGCGGTTCAAAAGTGCATCATAAAAAAGAGGATCTGCATTGAGAGCTTCTGAATAGCTGCTTACAGCTGATGCATAATCCTTCATAGCGTAATAAGTATTTCCCATATTATAGGAAAGAAGTTTTTTATTATCCGGCTGTGCTTTCATTCCGCGTCTGAAGGCATCTATGGATTTATCATATTCACCAAGCTGATAGTATCCCAATCCCAGAAAATTATAGGAATTATCTGAAATCTGACCATTAAGGATTTCATACTCAAGTACCTGAACAGCATCCTTTGCATTGTTTTCCTTAAACAGGGATTCTCCACGCGATAATCCAGAATTACCTGCACCAGAGTTCTGAGCAGAAAGATATGCTGCGAAAAAAATAAATGCTGTAAAAAGTATAACCTTTACTTTAATTTTCATATATCTAGTTCCTTCGTGTTTGACATATCGACATAAATTTAATACTCTTATTATCGAGAGATTCTGGAAAGACTTAATCTGCTTTGACGGGAGTATCACATGCTTATTATCATTATAGCTATTTTTGCCGTAGTAATCATATCACTTCTTATCATAATATTAAAAAATTTTGTATCCCCAAAAAGAATCGAAGCAGTTCCTCGTCTTATTAAACAGGGTAAAACTCAAAATGCCATTAAAATTGCAAAGCAGATTCTTGCTAAAGATCCAAAGAATTATCTTGCACACTATTATCTTGGTAAAGCCTATATAAAGGAAAACAGAACAGAACTTGCTGTAATTGAATATAAGAATGTAAACGACAATGCGCTTTTTGGTGAAGGAATCAATGAACTTTCCTTCCGTTCTGAATATTCACAGCTTCTTCTTAAGTACAACCAGCAGAATGAAGCACTTAAAAACTTCCTTCTTTTAACAAAGCTGGATCCTCAGAATGCAGAAAACTTTTATCAGGTTGGAAGAATCTACGAGGATCAGAACCGTTATGACCTTGCACTCGGCTTTATGCAGAAATGTGCACTGCTCGATAAAAAACATGCCAAAGCACATGCAGAAATAGGTCTTATGCTTTACCGTACTAAGCAGTTTAATGAAGCTAAAAAAGAAATCGATATGGCAATTAAGCTTAGTCCGGAAACTTATTCTTCCTACTATTATCTTGGAAAAATCTTAAAAGATGCAAAAGACCTTCAGGGAGCTATTAAAGCCTTTGAAAAAGCACAGCGCGACCCGGATGTAAAGCAGAAAGCCATTATAGAACACGGTTCCTGCTTTATGATTGCCGGAAGAATAGACAATGCGCTTGTAGATTTCCAGAGAGCAATTGAGCTCGATAAGGAAGGAACACAGTCCGAAACACTTTATGCACGTTATTTTCTTGCTGCCTGTTATGAAAAAAGCCGTAAAATTGACAAAGCTATTGAGCAGTGGGAAGTTATTTACAAAAAAAATAAAGGCTTTAGAGATGTATCTGCTAAGCTTTCAGAATACAAAGACCTTCAGGCAAACGACTATCTTAAAGATTATCTAACCTGTAGTAATGAAGAGTTCCCTATTATCTGCCGTAATGCAACAATCAAGGGTCTGAACCTTCAGGTTCTTTCCTGCGACCAGAAAAAATGGGGATGTCAGATTACAGGTGTAAACAAAAGTGATGAATCCTGGATGGCCGTACGTAAACAGGTCATTTTCATCAGATTTTACCGCGAACCAGAGCCTGTTGAAGAAGCTCAGATTCATGAATCTCTGGACACAATGAAATCTATGAACAGTGTAAAAGCCTTTCTTTTCTCAAGCTCGGGCTTTAATACCGCAGCAAAACGTTATGCAGAAAACAGACCTATTGAGCTTGTAGAAAAACAGAAGCTTGAAGCATTGCTTTCAAAAGCTGGTGAATAATGAAGATTTTATGTGTTTCCGATTATGTAGACCCGCTTATCTATAATCAGAATGTAAAGGAAGCCTTTGCCGACATAGATTTAATACTCTGTGCAGGCGACCTTCCAATGGATTATGTTGATTTTATTGTATCAGTATTTAATAAGCCTACATATTTTGTATTCGGAAACCATGATTTAAAGGAATATCACTTATATCATAGAGAAAGCCGACTTGACGGCTCTCGTTTTACCAAAAGTTATGACCAGTCAATTCATGGACATGGTGCAACCTATTTGGGTTTCAAATGTTTTATAAACGATAACTTAGTATTTGAAGACCCTCAAACTGGTAAAAAAACACCACTTTTAATTGCAGGAGCTTCAGGTACTGTTCGTTATAATAATGGACTCTGTCAGTTTACAGAAGCTCAGATGAAATTCAAGCTTTTAAAACTGGTACCAAAGTTGATTTATAACAAGTTAAAATATGGAAGATATCTTGATATTTTCATGACACATGCTTCTCCACGGCATATTCATGATCATGAAGATCCCTGCCATCTTGGTTTTGAATGCTATAACTGGTTTCTGGAACGTTTTAAGCCAACTTATATGGTTCACGGGCATATTCATCTTTATGATTTACGTGAAGAACGAATTGGAAAATATTATGATTCCACTGTGGTCAATGCATATGCGCATTATGTAATTGAACTGCCTATGAAAACAACAGAACAAAAGGACAACTAAGATGGATTTTTCAAAAGCAAAATCAGAAGAAGATTTTAACAAAGCACACGCAAAAGCATTTATTAACGAAATTCAGCATCTGCTTTCTCCAGAAGAAGCTAAACTTATCTCTTTAACCGACGTAAAGCAGATGATTAAGTCTAACTCAGAAACCTATATTGGGATGAAGGTTATTCCAATTGATAAAATTGTTGGAAGCGAAGGCCGATATAACGATTTTGATAACCGTTTCTTCCCAAAAAGCACACATCTCAAAAACCGCTGGCAGCATGTAGATGAAGCCGCATTAAACGATATTACACTTCCCCCAATTAAAGTTTACGAAATTGCCGGTGTTTATTTTGTACGCGATGGAAATCACCGTGTTTCCGTAGCTAAAATGCGTGGAACAGAGTTTATTGATGCAGAAGTAGTTTCCCTTCAAAGTGAAATTAAGCTCAAGAGAGCCGATTCCCTCAAGGAAATCAAAAAGCAGATAATAAATTACGAAAAACGTGTTTTCTACAGTGAAACAGGTTTTGGTGATATAACTGATTACTGGTGTCTCGATTTTACAAGTGCCGGCCGTTATGACGTAATTTATAATCACATTTTAACTCATAAATACTATATGAATCTGGATAAGCCTACTGAAGTATCAATGGAAGAGGCAATTAAATCCTGGTTCTATAATGTTTACTTCCCTCTTGCATCAATTATCAGGGAAAAATACATTTTAAGAGACTTCCCGGGCCGAACTTTAGGCGATCTTTATGTCTGGACAGTTCGTTATTGGGATGATTTAAAGAAAAAATTTGGTGATGACATTCCAATGGACGCCGCTGTAATAGATTTTAAGAAGCATTACAAGATTCCTCTGGCAAAACGCTTCTTAAATCGTGTAAAATGCATCATTTTACGTCGTGCCATTACTGAAAACCCAAAACTTAATCTGGGATAAGGGAAGTTACTTAAAATGACCTGTCAAGACTGATAAGCTCAAACTTATTCCTTGACGGGTAAATATTTCAATGTTAAAATCTAAGATAATGCCGATAATATAGTAATACTATATTCGTTAGGAGAAAACTTTGTTTACCATTGATTCATTTATAAATGTTCCGCTCTACATTGCTGCCGGTATTTGTGCTCTGCTTATCCTTTTTCTTCTGATTATTAAACTCAGAAATAAGGCAAAAATCAGTTTAGTATTCTTAATTTCTGCAGGCATTATGTTCCTTGGTACAATTTACAGCACATTCAAGGGATATTATTCATATATTGTATTTACGATCATTCTTTCAGAAATAATTCTCTTACCATATCTGATTATTAAAGCATTCATCAATCCAGAAAAGATTGAAGAGAAAAAAGCTGCTAAAAAAGCCGCTGAAATCAATGCTTCACGCGATAATGACATGGTTAATAGAGCTGTCATTCAGCAGATTGAAGAGAAAAACCAGCGCTATATTGAAATTAACCGCAATCTTATTGCTAAACTTTCAACATTCTTTACAAATAACAACAGTATGGAAAACTTCCTCGAGTACTGTAATGACCTTATGACAGAAAAGGTTCGCGCAGACGGTTGTATTTTCCTTATTGCTGATGATTATGATAATACACTCGCTGTAAAATCTTTCAAAGGAGCCTTCCCGCCACCTTATAAACTGCCGGAAGATCTCCCTCATAAGCCAATCCGTGTAGAAACAAACCTTCGTTTTGCACAGTTCCCTCTTCAGGACAACATTTTTGGCCAGATTTTCACAGAAGGACAGCCAGTTCTTATTACAGACTCTGTAAAAGATCCTCGTGTATATCAGAACGGACCAGAAGAATTCCTCCGTTGTGGAAGTTATATATTCGCACCAATCAAACAGGTTGATTCTGTAGTAGGACTTGTTGGTCTTGCACGTAAGCCAGAGAGCGAAAAGTTCACAAAAGATGAATTTGATACAGCTGTTATGCTTGCAGAAGCAGTTTCTACAGCAATTAAACCACTTTACAGCTTCCTTGATTATGCTGAACATACAGAATTGAATAAGGGTGGCTCTATTGCTTCTAAGTATCAGAAAGATATGCTTCCTGCAAAACTTCCTGTTATTCCAGGACTTTCAATCGGTTGTTACTCTAACCCTGCAGAAAATGTCTGCGGTGACTATTATGATATTCTTGTTTCAAGAAAAGACCGTATCTCATTCGTTATGGCAGATATCGCAGGAAAGGGCATGAACTCACTTATCGTTATGATTATGATTCGTGCTATTCTTCGTCTTGCAGTTCATACAGCACAGTCTGCTTCAACAATT
>JAEEGH010009224.1_pt1 | contig 23075 bp, 17 predicted proteins | sample 9134181 | NCBI WGS metagenome assembly JAEEGH01 (sample SAMN16246544, study PRJNA631951) | gut metagenome | biome: gut microbiome; feature: rumen; material: DP-attached | host: Bos | place: Iran: Karaj | collected 2018-10
ATCCAACAATAGCTGTACGGTCATCACCACAATTGATGCTCTTATGAACAAGCTACCTGCACTTTCCTATTTTGAGGATGGTGTGGTTGCTATTTCAGATGCTGATACAGTGGAGCTAGAGGCCCTGCGTCGCAAGCTTGTGGCTATGGGATATGAAGCTGTGGGCACCTGTGAGCATCCAGGTGAATTTGCTGTCCGTGGTGGTATTATCGATGTATTTCCACTTACCGCAGAGCTTCCTGTTCGTATTGAATTATGGGGTGATGAAGTTGACAGCATTCGCTCTTATGACCCATCAAATCAGAAGTCTATCGAAAATATAAATTCTGTTTTAATTTTTCCAGCGGTGGAATTAATCCTTTCTAGAGATGAAGTAGAAGCAGGTCTTGCCAAAATTGAAGCAGAGCGAGATCAGCGATATGAAGCATACCGCAAGGAGATGAAAACAGAAGAAGCATACCATCTGAAAACATATGCTGACAGAGTCATAGAGGAAACAAGAGAGTGGGGCCTTAGCCAAGAGCTAGAGACACACCTTACCTATTTCTGTGACAAGCTAGGCTCATTTATTGATTTCATGCCAAAGGGCACCTATGTATTTGTAGATGAGATTCAAAAGGTAGTAAACAAGGGCGAAATCACCGAAACAGAATTTGCTGATGCCATGACACGTCGTGTAGAGGCTGGTTACATGTTAAAGGGCCAAATGGAAATGCTTTATTGCCTTACAGAGATCCTTGGCAAAATAGAAGCCTTTCCAACAACGCTTATGTCTATTTTGGACTCTAAAAATAAATACCTTAAATCAGCAGATCATTTTAGTATTGCCGTACAGGGAGTTAATGCCTACAACGGCAGCTTTGAATTATTAACAAAGGAACTTTTATCCTACAAAAAAAGAAAGTACAAGGTCCTTTTGGTAACAAGCTCTAGCACCAAAGGTCAGAGACTTGCTCAGGACTTATTAGACGAGGGGCTAAACTCATATTTCACCACAGATTTGGACCATCCTATTAATCCAGGGGAGACAATGATATGTGTTGGAAATATTAAAAGAGGATTTGATTACCCTGATTCAGCCTTTGTAATGCTGTCTGACGGAGATATATTTGGTCACGTTAGAAAGAAAAAGCACCGTGTTAAAAAGTATGAGGGAGAAACAATTTCTTCATTCTCAGACCTTCACGTTGGGGACTATGTTGTTCATGAAAACTATGGTCTTGGTGTATACAAAGGAACAGAGCAAATGGAGCTTGATAAGGTTATTCGTGACTATATCAAGATTGAATACGCCAAGGGAAGCAATTTGTACGTGCTTACCTCTCAGCTTGACCAGATTCAAAAGTACTCTGGTCCTGACGGCAAGAAGCCAAAGCTAAATTCCTTAGGTGCAGGTACCCAAGAATGGCATCGCACAAAGCAAAAGGTTCAATCTGCAGTTGGCGTCGTTGCTAAAGAACTGGTGGATTTATATGCCTTACGTCAAAACACAGATGGATTTGTATATGGCCCTGATACCGTATGGCAAAAAGAATTCGAGGAAAGCTTCCCATACGAGGAAACTGATGGTCAGTTAGAGGCAGTTGCTGCAGTTAAATCAGACATGCAATCCACAAAGATTATGGATAGATTGATTTGTGGTGACGTTGGATTCGGCAAAACAGAGGTAGCCATGCGAGCAGCCTTCAAGGCGGTTCAGGAAGGAAAGCAGGTGGCTTACCTTGTTCCTACAACTATTCTTGCTCAACAGCACTACAATAACTTTGTTCAGCGAATGGGCGGCTATCCTGTAAATATGGGACTGCTATGCCGTTTTAGAAGTGCAGCAGAGCAAAAGAAAACCATCGAAGGCCTTAAAAATGGCATGGTTGATATTGTTATCGGAACCCACAGATTGCTATCAAAGGATGTGGAGTTTAAGGATTTAGGACTTCTCATTATCGATGAGGAGCAGCGCTTTGGTGTAAACCATAAAGAGCGCATTAAGCAAATGAAAAAGACTGTTGATGTACTTTCTCTTTCTGCTACACCAATTCCTCGAACTCTTCATATGTCCTTAGTTGGCATCCGAGATATGAGCGTTTTGGATGAGCCACCTATGGAGAGAACGCCAATCCAGACTTTTGTATTCGAATACAATGAGGAAATGGTTCGCGAGGCTATAGTTAGAGAAATGGCCAGAGACGGGCAGGTTTACTATGTATTTAACCGTGTTAGAGGCATTCAGGATATGGCTGCAGAAATAGAGAGACTTGTTCCTGAGGCTACAGTTGGCTATATCCACGGTCAGATGACAGAGGCCAAGGTTGAGGATGTTATGATGCAGTTCATCAACCATGAAATCGATGTTTTGGTGGCAACAACAATCATCGAAATTGGACTGGATATCTCTAACGTAAATACGATAATCATTCATGATTCAGATAACATGGGCTTGTCTCAGCTTTACCAGTTGAGGGGCCGTGTAGGACGAAGCAACCGTACCGCTTACGCATTTTTGATGTATCGAAGAGACAAAATGCTAAAGGAGGTTGCAGAGAAACGTTTGGCTGCAATCAAGGAATTTACCGACCTGGGTTCTGGATTCAAAATTGCCATGCGAGATTTGGAAATCCGCGGCGCCGGAAACCTTCTTGGCGTAGAGCAGCACGGAAATATGACAGCTGTAGGTTATGACCTTTACTGCAAGATGCTTAACGAAGCTGTCAAAATTGAAAAGGGTGAAATTACAGAAGAAAGCTTCAATACTACAGTTGATATCAACATTGAGGCATACCTGCCAGATACCTACGTATCCAACGAGGAACAGCGTATCGATATCTACAAACGTATTGCTGCAATCGATTCTGAGGATGCTAGAGATGATATGCTAGACGAGTTGGTTGATAGATTCGGAGAACCAAAGAGATGCGTTCAAAACCTCCTTTGGGTGGCTATGCTGCGTGTCAAGGCTCATGATGCTTATATCACAGCCATTGAGCAAAAGCAGGACATTATCAAAATCGTCATGTATGAAAAGGCAAAAATTGATGTGGCACAGATTCCAGCGCTCCTAGAGCGAAATAACCCACATATTACCTTTGCGGCAGACCCAAAGAACCCTGCTTTTATATTTAATACCAAAGCAAATACACGTATAAAACCTAACGAAATATTCGATTATTTGCAGGATTTTATAGCCGACCTTAGGACCCTAAAAGTTGATAATTAACCTCATATTAACTATAATGAAAAGGCTTAGGTTCATATGTGAGCTTCTATTAGTAGCCCTCAGAGAACCAAAAAATATTGGGTGGGTCCACTCAGGAGGATTAAATGTAATGAGACGAGCAATTTTAAAATCTACAGGTGTGGCAGTTTTATCAGCATCTGTATTATTGACAGGATGCGGTAAAACAGATGAGAATGCCACATTAGTAACTATAAAGACAGCAGATGGCACATCTGATACTATCACATTAGGCTATGCCAAATTTGCCGCTCGGTATGAGCAGTCTATTTATGATCAGAGCTTGATGCAGTATTACGGTGAGCAGATGTGGTCTACAGACATGTATGGCACTGGCACAACTATGCAGGATCAGGTAAAGAGCACAGTTCTTTCAGAAATCGAGGCACAGTACGTTTCAAATCTTCATGCTGCAGATTATGGTATTGCCATTACAGATGAGCAGAACACAGCTATTGCTGAGGCAGCAAAGCAGTTCATGTCAGACAACACATCAGACACTATCGAAGCTCTTGGTGCTACAGAAGACATCGTTAAGCAGTACCTTGAGAACAGAACTATTTACTCATTAGTTTCTGAGAAAATCAAAGAGGACAAGGACGCAGAAATCACAGAGGATGATTGCTGGATGCGTACTATCTCATATGTATTGTTTGACACAACAGGCAAAACAGCTGAGGACGGTACAGTTGAGGCATATACAGATGATGAGCTTGCATCATTAAAGGAGCAGGCTGATGAATTAGCTGCTAGCGATGATTTCGCTACATGTGCTGAGTCTCTTGGTGTTACAGCTCAGACATATTCTTACCTCAAGGGCGAGACAGAGGATGACCAGATGCAGATGGACGTTATCACAGCAGCAGAGGCACTTGCTGAGGGTGAGGTTTCAGATGTTATCGAGGTTGATGGCGTAGGCTATTATGTATTTACAGTTACAGCTGATCATGATGAGTCAGCATCAGAGTCTAAAAGAGAAAGCCTTAAGAGTGAGGCTCTTAGCACTCAGATAGATGCTTGGGAGGCTGAGATTGAGTGGACAGTTGACGAGGAGCTTTGGGCTACAGTTAATTTCGATTCACTTTTCAAAGCACCTGAGGTAGAAGAAACAACTGATACTACAACAGAGACAACAACAGAAGAGACTACAGAAACTACAGAAGAATCAACAGAAGAAACTACTGAGGAGACTACAGAGGAAACAACTGAAGCAACATCAGAGGATGCAACAGAAGGTTCAGCTGAGGAATCTGAAGCAGAATAATGCGATTTATAATACAATACATTAAAAAATATAAAATACGCGCTATTTTAGCCCCACTTTTCAAAATGTTAGAGGCGATATTTGAGCTTTTGGTTCCACTTGTTATGGCATCAATCATTAACAAGGGAATCGCCAGCTCAGATACCCACTACATCATTATGATGAGTGGGGTTTTAATTTTACTTGCTGTAGTGGGACTAATATTTTCTATTACAGCCCAATACTTTAGTGCTTATGTTGCTGTATACACAGCATCAGAGATTAGACACGATTTATTTAAAAAGATTTTGTCCTTATCTCAGGCAACTAAGGATCAGGTAGGTGAAGAAGTCCTTACCACCAGAATTACAAACGATATAAACCAAATTCAAAATGCAATAAACATGGTTCTAAGACTTTTTTTGCGTTCTCCATTTATAGTGTTTGGTGCTATGATTATGGCATTTATAGTAGATTTTAAATCAGCATTTATTTTTATCGGGGTTATAGTGTTCCTATCTTTCATAGTATATATCATCATGAAATATACTTTGCCACGATACAAAACAATTGCAGCACGTCTTGAAAAGATACTTCACGCTACTTCTGAGAACCTTGCAGGTGCTAGGGTCCTTAGAGCCTTTTGCCAGGTGGACAATGAGAGTCGTGAATTTAAACAGAAAACCCATGAGCTTGCCTACATGCAGATTCATACAGGCAAGGTCTCAGCTCTACTTAATCCAGTAACCTACGTAATAGTAAATCTTGGCATAGTTGCACTTATTTATATTTCAGCCACTAGAGTAGAAGCAGGCTACATCCTTCAAGGTGATGTGGTGGCCCTAGTTAACTATATGAGCCAGATTTTAGTAGAGCTAATAAAGCTTGCAAACCTTATTGTGCTTTTGATGAAAGCATTCCCATCAGCAGATCGTGTTCAGGAATTGATGGAAATGAAATCAGATGAGAGAACACATATAGAAACCGTGGGAACCAGTGAAGCTCTAAGCCAAGGAAATATATCTATTAAAAATGTTTCCTTCAGCTACAATCTCACCAAGGAAATGGATTTAGAAAATATCACCCTTGAGATCCCAGCAGGTAGCACCCTTGGAATCATCGGTGGGACAGGTTCAGGAAAGAGCACACTGCTCAAGCTTTTGAATCACACCTACGACGTTAGTCAGGGATCCATTGAAATAGATGGCACAGATGTTAAAAAGATATCTGATAGCAAACTGGCTGAGATTTTTGGAATTGTACCTCAGAGAGCCTCATTGTTTAGTGGCACAATACGAGAAAACATGACAATGAAAACGGCCACAAGTGACGATTTGGAAATTAAAACAGCCCTTAATAATGCTCAAGGGCTTGATTTTATAGAGCAAAAGGAAGGGCTAGACACAGTTGTAAATGGTCGTGGTTCTAATTTCTCAGGCGGTCAAAAGCAGCGACTTACTATCGCTAGAGCATTAGTTGGCCAGCCAAAGATTTTGATGCTTGATGATTCTTCAAGCGCCCTTGATATGACCACCGAGGCTAAATTGAAAAAAGCTCTTAGTGAGCTCAGTTGGAATCCAACTCGAATTATAGTTTCTCAGAGAGCATCCTCTGTAAAGGATGCTGACCAAATACTTGTACTAGAAGACGGACAGGCAGTAGGCTTAGGCACACATAGTCAGCTTATGGAAAACTGTGATATTTATCAGGAGATATATTACTGCCAGTTCCCTAGAGAGGAGGCAGCAAATGAATAATAAGTCTCAATCTAGGATATTAAATCGTGTTTTAATAGAACTAAAACCATATGGATTTAAAGTGTTTCTATCAATAATATGTGCATTGATTACAGTTATTCTTACCTTGAGGATACCAGTACTTACAGGTGAAGCAGTGGACTGCATCAACAGCAAGGGATCAATTGATTACACTCAGCTAGAAGCTGTCCTTAGGGTCATGTGTATCACCATCATAGCCACCTTCTTTTCTCAGTGGATTATGAATAGGCTTAACAATAGCATTACATACGGCATCACAAAGGAGCTTAGAGATAGAGCCTTTGAAAAGCTTCAACACATGAAGCTTTCTCAAATAGATTCTCATCCACATGGAGATTTTGTCAGCAGAATAGTTTCTGACGCAGATACCTTTGCTGATGGATTGTTAATGGGATTTACTCAAGTATTCACTGGCGTGCTTACTATATTAGGAACAGTTTATTTCATGTTAGTCATTTCATGGAAGATAGCCCTAATCGTAGTAATTGCTACTCCAGCATCCTTGCTCCTTGCCAAATTCATCTCAGGTCGCACCTACAAGTTCTTTAAAGAACAGGCAGGGCTGAGAGGTCGTGAAACAGCCTACATCGAAGAGATGATTATTAATAAAGAAATAGTTCGAAATATGGACTACGAGGATGACGCCTTAGAATCCTTTGCAGTGATGAATTCAAGCCTTGCGGATGCGTCCATGAAGGCGACCTTTTATTCATCAACAGTCAATCCAAGCACACGACTGATTAACAATCTTATCTATGCAGCCGTTGGTGTTTTTGGAGCGATACTTGCAATAGGCGGCGGAATCACCGTTGGTGGACTTACAAGCTTCCTATTTTATGCTAGTAGCTACGCAAAACCATTTAATGAAATATCTGGTGTTATCACAGAGTTCCAAAACGCTTTGGCTTGCGCAGCCCGCTTGTTTGAAATGATTGATGCAGAGATTGAAACCAACCAAGGCGCTAATACCACAGACAATGCAAAGGGCTGCATCGAATTTAAGGATGTGGCATTCTCATACGATAAAAGCAAAAAGCTTATTGAACACCTAAATCTAAAAGTAATGCCAGGACAGCGAGTTGCAATTGTTGGACCTACTGGTGCTGGAAAAAGTACAATCATTAATTTGTTAATGAGATTTTATGATGTGGATGCTGGACAGATATTAATTGACGGCGTAGACATCAGGGACGTAGAACTGGACAATCTTCGAAGTAATTTTGGAATGGTTCTTCAGGAAACCTGGATAAAAAATGCTTCTGTTAGAGATAATTTGAAAATGGCTAGTCCTAATGCCACCGATGAAGAAATAATAGCGGCTGCAAAAGCAACCCACGCCCACAGCTTCATAAAAAGAATGCCATACGGATATGACACAATATTATCCACAGAGGGCGGTGCATTATCCCAAGGACAGATGCAGCTATTGTGTATAACTAGGGTAATGCTCAACATTCCACCAATGCTAATACTAGATGAGGCAACAAGTTCAATAGATACGCGTACTGAACAGAAAATACAATCAGCATTTAATAAAATGATGACAGGAAGAACAACTTTTGTTGTTGCCCATAGATTGTCTACAATAAAGGGCTCAGACGTGATTTTATTCGTTAAAGATGGACAGATTGTGGAACAGGGTAACCATAGGGAATTGTTGCAGAAAAATGGCTTTTATGCTAAATTATATCGAGGCCAAAGTGAAAATTAGCTTTGGTAGGATAGAGAATTTTAGAAAGTATTAGGAGATAAAATGGAACAGTATGTAATTAAAGGCGGCACTGCCCTCTCAGGAGAGGTTGAGATCAGTGGTGCTAAAAACGCAGCCTTGGGTATTTTGGCTGGCGCTATTATGACAGATGAGACTGTTACAATTGAAAATCTACCAAACGTTAAAGATATAAATGTTTTAATTGGTGCACTTGAAGATATCGGAGCTACAATCGATCGCGTGGATGACCACACTGTAAAGATTAACGGTTCTAGTATCAATCGTCTTTCTGTAGACTATGAGTACATCAAGAAGATTAGAGCTTCTTATTATTTAATGGGAGCACTTCTTGGTAAGTACAAGAATGCAGAAGTTGCACTTCCTGGCGGTTGCCTTATTGGAGCACGTCCTATTGATTTGCACGTCAAAGGACTCAAGGCACTTGGTGCCAATGTTGATGTTAGCTACGGCCTTTGGTCAGCTAGAGCAGACAAGCTTGTAGGTAGCCATATCTACCTTGATAAGGTTTCTGTTGGTGCTACTATTAACATTATGCTTGCTTCTGTTTTAGCAGAGGGCAAAACTACTATCGAGAATGCAGCGAAGGAGCCACACGTAGTTGATGTTGCATCCTTCCTTAACAGTATGGGTGCAAATATCAGAGGTGCTGGTACTGATGTCATTCGTATCGTTGGTGTTCCAGCTCTTCACGGTACTACTTATGCAGTTATTCCAGACCAGATTGAGGCTGGTACATATATGTGTGCAGCTGCTGCTACACACGGTGATATCATGATTAAAAATGTCATCCCTAAGCACTTAGAGGCTACTTCAGCCAAGCTTATCGAGGCAGGATGTATCATCGAAGAGTACGACGATGCAGTTCGTGTCATTGGAAAAGGACGCAAGCTTACAAGCACACACGTTACTACATTACCTTATCCTGGCTTCCCTACAGATATGCAGCCAGAGATTACAGCAGTTCTTGGAATTGCCAGCGGCACTAGCACAGTTACAGAGTCAATCTTTGAGAACAGATTCAAATATGTTGATGAGCTTGCTCGCATGGGTGCCAATATCAAAGTAGAGAGTACAGTAGCTATTGTTACTGGTGTTGAGAAATATACAGGCGCTAGAGTTTGTGCTTCAGACCTTAGAGCCGGTGCAGCACTTATCATTGCAGGACTTGCAGCTGATGGCATCACAGTTATTGATGACATCAAATATATCCAGCGTGGATATGAGGATATTGTTGGCAAATTTACAAAGCTTGGCGCTACAATTGCTGAGGTTGACTCAGAGCACGAGCTTCAGAAATTCAAACTTAAAGTTAGCTAGTTCACTATCGAGGTAATTATGGATTTTTTAGAAAATATTGAAATACATGACTGTCCAATTTGTGGTGGGGCAGCCCTCATAGAGGAAGAAGACCACGGATTTTATGTAGCGTGCTTAGATTGCGGTAGCTACACAGGCACAGTAGGCTTCAAAGCCGAAGAAGGCAGAGAAGAAGCAGCCCAGAGGGCTGCTATGCTTTGGAATACAGGCAAGGTTATCAACAGTGCCCCAGGCGAGTAATCCTAATATTTAGGGAATATTAATTCAATACAAAATGTATCTTCAGAGGTTCGAGTTTTGCTCGAGCCTCTTTGTCTTTTCATAAGACTTGAAATGGAAATCAAACCGATTTTCGCACTTTCATTTTTGCGAGGTACCTTTCGGATTTTATTGGTAATGGAAAGGATGACTTTCTCCTCATCATTTTTAAAATCAATTACAACATCTTCACAATCATCCGCATATTTATCTATATTCGTAAATACGTTATTAAATATTCGAAGAATATCATTCATATTCACATGAACCTTAAATGGCTCAATCTGTTGCCCGTAGGTAAATTTAAACCCCTGGTTAATGAGAGGCAAAGAAAACTCACTAAACAGCTGCATAAATAAATCCATTCCCTCATATTCTTCCAAATCCTCAGAGGAGCGCTCAGGGTTAGGATCAAAGACAAGAAAATATTCAAATAAACGGTCTGACATTTCCTTAATCTGATGACAGGTTTTAAGAGCGGTGTCTACATACTCATCCAATTCTTCCTTGGAATTGTAATGGTGCTCCTTTAATATCTCTAGATAACCCATCTGAGTGGTAAGAGGCGTGCGCAAATCATGGGATAGAGCAGTGACCAAGCTATTGTTAGCCTGCAAAGCCTTCTTCTCATTTTCCATTTGCTGCGCCAATGCGATTCGCATGGAATTTAGACTGCCTGCAACCTGTGAAAGCTCATCGTTGCCCTTTACAGGAATTTGATAATTCAAATCTCCACCCTCAAGAATGCTAATGTCCTTTGAAATTTCCTTGATATAATGTATCTTTTTCCTAACAAATAAAATGAAAATTAAAAAGGCAATAAGACCACACAGTACGATACTAATAACGTATATACGGTTATAAAGAGAATAAGCAAAATCACCCCAGATATAAAGCTTTGCAGTTCCATCACTTAGAGTGATATCGTATTTCTTGTAATTGAACCAAGTCACATCATCTGAAATATACTCTTGGATTTCCTCGTCAGTGTATGGAATATTCTCTTCATCCATTTCCGCCAATAAGCTAGCAAGGCTAGAGTCGAACACGATACTGTTATCCTTTTTTATATAAAAATAAACTAAATCATGCTCCTTGGACCATTTTTCAAAATCCTCATAGCCAGTGGAAGCCACATTATTATCGGCAATATACTCATTGAAATTTTCCACAGTGGAATTTAGCTGCTGATACAAATAGGTGGTGTTTGCCCACTTAGAGGAGTAGAGGTTTTCATTGAGATGATTCAGAAAGAAGAAAAGTCCAATACTTACCCCAAAGGAAATAATCAGGGCAAAAATCAGCTCGTAGTATAAGGATTTAAAAGTTTGCTTCAATATTTTCATACAAGTTTGTAGCCCTTCCCCCACACAGTTAGCAAGTGTCTAGGTGCCGAAGGGTCCTCCTCAATTTTTGTTCTAAGATTTCTAATGTGCACCATGATGGTGGCGTTTGAGCTGTAAAAATAAGGCTCATTCCAAATGCTTTCGTATATTAGCTGAGCAGGGAAGACTCGCCCTGGGCTTGCAATCAAAAGCTTTAGAATCTGATATTCCAGCTCAGACAAATCAATAGGCACAGCCTCGCCAGTGGAAGAAACAGTGAACACCTCGTTCCTGTCCTTGGCGACCTTGAAAACATCGTAAGTAAAATAGTCATCAGCTACAGTTGTTTCCTTGCCCTTGTATACGTAATAGCGCCTAAGAAGAGATTTTACTCTTGCAGTAAGCTCTGCATGGGAAAATGGCTTGGCCAAATAATCATCAGCTCCCAGTAGCAAGCCAAAGGATTTGTCAGAATCAGAACCCTTGGCCGTCAAAAACAAAATTGGCATCTGATAGGTTTCTCTGATTCCCTTGCAAACATCTAGACCAGATTTCCCCGGCATCATAATATCCAAAATCACAAGGTCAATGGAATCGTCCACAAGAGAAAGTGCCTCATCCCCATCTCTAGCCTCAATGACCTCGTAGCCTTCGCTCTCCAAAAGAATTTTTATTATATTTCTAATTTCTTCGTTATCATCAACAGTTAATATTCTCTGTTTGCTCATAAGCTTCTCCATTAATAGTAGTGACTAACCTTAAGCCTATACTAGCATAAAAATAGTGTTTAATCTTTGAAATATCCCATCTTTAGATTTCTTTAGATTTACATTAGGAATTTCTTAAGAATTGATTTGTATGATTCTTAGTGTTGAAACAAAGACATTAACCGGAGGAAACTTATGAAAATGAAGAAAGTTTTAGAGAGAATAAAATTTTGGAATAGACAAGCAGAAGAGGATCAATATTTAGATGATGAAATAGATGATGAGCTAAACGAAGAGGAAGGATTGTCCTACAAAGACAAGCTTAGCCTCAAAAAACTTAATAAAAAGGTAGTTGCTGCTATGGTAATTGCGGTGCTGACAATCTCAGCAATCATTGGAGTAAGCACAGTTAGAGCCTTTGGCACAGAGGAAACTGAAATGGAAACAATCACTGTTCCAGCAACAAGTCAGACTATCCAAAAGACTTTGTCAGCAACAGGAACAATCATTTCCGCAGAGGAATCCAGCCAGTTCGCCACAACCACAAATTCGTACCCTGTAGAGGAAATATATGTAAAGGTTGGTGATCAGGTAAAGGCCGGGGATCAGCTTTATAAACTAGATATGAGCACCATGGAAGACCAGCTCAGCTATCAGCAGCAGGCCCTTAGCATACAGAATCAGCAGAATGCTATTTCTACAGATAATGCTAATCGTCAGCTTCAGGAAGCATGGGATAACGGTGCAATCAAAGTGAACGAGGCAAATGCATCCCTTGCAGAGGCCCAGCAGGCTCAGACAGCTGCCAACAGAGAAAAGCAAAATAGCAACAATACATTAAATGATAAAAAGAATGCTGAAAGCAGTGCTAAAACAGCTCTTGATAATGCAAATGCTGCCGTGGAAACAGCAAAGAAGGCACTTGATGATGCAAAGGCAAACAGCAATGACAGCCTTATAAGCGAGCTTAACAGCAAGGTAACAGAGCTAACAAATGAGAAAAATAATAAGCTTGCAGAGGATGCTGCAGCTGATGTTTCGGATTTAAATACACAGATTGAAAGCATCAAAAGTGAAATCACAAGCCTTCAAGAGGCAGTGACAAACGCTCAGAAAGCATATGATGATGCAGTTTCAACAGCCTCAGAAAAGCAGACAGCCTACGATTCAGCAGTAGCAGAGCGAAAGGCGGCAGAATCAGGAGTTCAAACAGCAAACGACGCAGTAGCAAAGGCAAATGCCAACGTAAACTCCGCTGCTTCCAATGTTGGTAACGTGCAAAACAGTGCCAACCAGGAGATTATCAATCAATCTCAGGCAGTTACAAATAACCAGCTAACAACTCAGTCAAATACACTTTCCACACAGCAGGAAATTGAAAAGTCTAAGGAAGAGCTTTCAAAGGCCATTGTGTACGCTACACAGGATGGAACAGTTACAAATGTAAATATAGTAAAGGGCCAGACCTACAGTGGCTTAGACGCAGTAGTAATCGATAATGTAACAAGCCTCAAGGCGACAGCAGACATTGACGAGGCCCAGATAGCACAGATTGCTGTTGGCCAGAGAGTTGAAATCAAAACAGATTCTACAGGTGATGAAGTCCTTTACGGAACTGTTTCGTTTGTGTCTCCAACAGCCACAAAAAACAGCACTAAAACAACAGATTCTTCATCCACAACAGCATCAGTATCTAAAACACGTGCCACATACAGAGTAGACGTAACACTTGATGATATAAGTGATGCCCTTAGACTTGGAATGACGGCAAAAATGAATTTCATTATCGCAAATGCGGATAATGCATTGTCAGTACCTACATCTGATATTCAAACAGATGTGGATGGCAACAAATATGTAGTAGTACAAAAGGCTGATGGCAAAACAGAAAACGTCACAGTAACAACTGGCATCGCAGACGATTTCTACACTGAAATCACAGGTGGAGACCTTAAGGACGGAGATTTAATCGTCGAAAGCACAGCAGATGACGGCTACGAGGCAACCTTAGATTCAATGGGAGCCGACGGAGGTATTTACATTGAGTAATGATATTTTACTTTCCGCAAGGAATATTAGAAAAAGCTATTACATTGGCACTCCAAACGAGCTAGAGATACTTCACGGTATAGATCTTGATATTCGTAAAGGCGAATTCGTATCCATCGTAGGTCAATCCGGCTCTGGCAAAAGTACCCTTATGAACATACTTGGAATTCTAGATCGACAGACTGCCGGCACCTACAAGCTTGATGGCATAGACATTTCAAAGGCCCCTAACAAGGCCCTGTCATCTCTTCGCAACAAACACATTGGATTTGTATTTCAGACCTACAATTTGATTGCTAGAACTGATGCCATTTCAAATGTGGAAATGCCAATGCTTTATGCTGGTGTAGGAGAAAAAGAAAGACGGAGAAGAGCCATAGAATTACTTGAAATGGTGGGCATGGGCAAGCGACTCCACCACACACCGGACGAGCTTTCCGGTGGCCAAAAGCAGAGAGTTGCCATTGCAAGAGCCATGGCCAACAACCCAGATATTATACTTGCAGACGAGCCAACTGGTGCCCTTGATTCAGGAACAGGTCGACTTGTAATGGATTTGTTCCACGAGCTTCACGAGAAGCAAGGAAAAACAATAGTGCTCATCACTCATTCCAATGAGCTGGCAGCCGAGACTCCTCGCATAATAACCATCAGTGACGGAAACATTATTTCCGAGAAAAACAACGGTAAAGGAGTGGCCTAATGATTAAAGAAAATTGCAAACTGGCTTTAATTAGCATTAAAGCAAATAAAATGCGCGCCTTCCTTACCATGCTTGGCATCATAATTGGTGTTGCAGCAGTTATAGCAATTATGACTGTAGGAAACTCCATGACAAAAGGTGTACAAAAGCAGTTAGAGAGCTACGGCGTACAAAATATTTCGGTTGGCATCAGCCAGATTGATTATTCGCAAGAACTGTCCGAAGCGGACGAAGAAAATATGAAAATAAACCCCGAAACCATTCACTCCCTTGCTAATGACTTTCAAGATAAAATTTCTGCAATTTCCGTAGAGGAAAGTGTCGGCCAAGGAACAGTTCTTGTTAATAATAAAAAGGCGACAGTGGACATTACTGGTATTAGCGCAGGTTATTTCAAAGCTAACCAGTTTAAGCTGTTGCATGGAAATTATTTTACAGAAGCAGCATATAATCAGGGCAGCAAGGTGGCCCTGGTATCAGATAAATATGTAAAACAGATTGCAGGTGAAAACTACAATCCTGAGGACATCCTTGGAAAAGAATATGAGGTAAATGTAAATGATGAGTACCTGACAGTAACAGTTGTTGGAATTTATGAATACAACAAGCAGTCAGGCTACGGCGGAGCTTCAAAAGTTCAAAGCACTCCAATGTACATTCCGGTGAATACCGCATGGTCATTTACTCATTCCAAAGCAATTTATTATTTCACAGTAGTTGCAGCAGACAATGTGGATGCCATCGCCCTAGGTAATGAGATTAAAACATATTTAACAGACAAACTTACAACCCAGCTAGGTGATAAATTCATGGTTGATGCCTACAGCAATCAAACTATGATTCAGGAGAATTCCAAAATGATGGGCCAGATGACTATGGCAATTTCCATGATTGCAGCCATCGCCCTAATAGTTGGCGGAATTGGTGTTATGAACATCATGACCGTTTCCATTACAGAGCGCACCAGAGAAATCGGAACTAGAAAAGCCCTTGGCGCGCCGGATTCAATGATAATGCTCCAGTTTATTTCAGAGGCAATCATCCTTTGTTTACTTGGCGGCTTTATTGGAATCGTAATTGGAATTGTTCTAGGTGATGTGGCCTCTCATTTCATGGGCTATGCACCAACGGTATCCTTCGCAAGCATATATATGTCGGTAGGATTCTCAATGGCTATAGGAGTATTCTTTGGATATTCCCCAGCCAAACACGCGGCAAAAATGAATCCTATAGATGCATTGAGATACGAATAAGCGTAATTATTACAAGAAATGCGTATAATAGCATGATTATGATATAAAAAGTGGTATACTACCTTTGTATACCACTTTTTTGCATTAATTTTGGAGGGATTTATGCGACAGACCCAAGATAAAGAGAGAAATTTAACTATGATGATGGATGAGTATGAGCTCACCATGGCTAATGCTTATTTCAATGATCCATCAATCGATCCTAATACAAAGGTTAGCTTTGATGTATTTTACAGAATGAATCCAGACGGTGGCGGCTTTGCTATTTTTGCAGGCTTGCAGCAGGTAAAGGATTATCTTTTAAATATGCATTTTACTGATGAGGATATTGAGTACCTCAGAAGTGTAGGACATTTTACAGAGGACTTCCTTACATACTTGAGAGATTTCAAATTCACTGGTGATGTGGATGCTTTCCCAGAGGGAACAATCATGTATCCAAACGAGCCAATCATTACAGTAACAGCCCCTATCATTGAGGCCCAGCTTGTGGAGACAGAGATTTTGGCTCAGATTAATCATCAATCACTTATTGCTACAAAGGCTAGCCGTATCGTTAGAGCAGCCAAGGGACGTGCAGTATCAGACTTTGGTGCTAGACGTGCACACAATAATGACGCTGCAATTTACGGCGCTAGAGCTGCATATATTGGTGGTGCCAGCGGTACAGCCACAGTTTCTGCAGGCCAGTATTTTGATATTCCAATCGGCGGCACAATGGCTCACAGCTATGTTATGTACTTTACTAGCGATGATAATGACTATCGTACATCTGAGCTTGCAGCCTTCAGAAGCTTTGCAAAGAGCTATCCTAACAACTGCATTTTGTTAGTTGATACCTATAATGTTTTGAAATCTGGCGTGCCTAACGCAATTAAGGTTTTCCAGGAGATGAAGGAAGCAGGAATAGAGTCAAAAAGCTTTGGTATCAGAATCGATTCCGGAGACTTGGCATACCTTACTAAGAAGGCTAGAAAGATGCTTGATGAGGCAGGCTTTACTGACGCCAAAATCATCGTCAGCAACTCCCTTGACGAGTACACCATCACATCTATTCTTCAGCAGGGCGGACAGGTAAATTCCTTCGGTGTAGGTGAGCGACTTATCACAGCCAAATCGGAGCCAGTATTTGGAGCTGTTTACAAGCTTTGCGCTGTGACTGATCCTAAGACTGGAGAGGTCATTCCAAAAATCAAGATTTCTGAGACAGTGGAAAAGATTACAAATCCAGGTCTCAAGGATGTATATAGAATCAAGGATGAAAAGGGCAGAGCCGTTGCCGACATGCTTGCAATCAAGGGCGAAGAGGTAGACATGCAGGTTGAGGGCGGCTACAAATTCATCGACCCAGAACAGCCATGGAAGAGCACCCATATTTTCGAAAACTGTACAGCAGAGCTTTTGCAGCAGCCACTCATCAGAGCAGGCAAATCTGCTACTCCTGACGAGGACATGCAGACTATTCGTGCCCGTGTGCAGCAGCAGCTAGACACTAGTGTATGGCTAGAGGAGCAGCGTTTCGAAAATCCTCACAAGCACTACCTGGACATGACACCAGCCTACTACAAGATGAAGATGGATCTGTTGACACAAGAGGATAGATAAATCCTTGTTATGACTTTTAGTAGCCAGCAAGAAGTCGTGACTTCTTGCTGCTCATGACACCAAAATCGATAAATCCATTTTGATGGTATTTGTTTTAAAATAGGGGGAGAACAATGGATTGGATGAATGAGGAAAAGGAAAAAGAAAACAAGAAAAGCTTTTCTGAGTATGTTGCAGACAATAAAGTGTTTTTTACCGCCTGCGGGCTGTCACTGGTGCTATTCGCAGCATTAGTTTTTGCCTTAGTAATCCAAGCTTCATCCGAAATCCTCTGTACAATAGGAACACTTTTGTTTATATGCGTTGTAGTGGAGAAGCTATTTAATCCACTCAATAGATATTGAAAAATGTTTTTATAAGCAGGAGTACATTTATATAGATTATCATTGCATTTTAGACAGTTAACTAATTGATATTACGGCTTGGAAAGAAATATTCTTTCTAAGCCGTAATATTTTTTTCTCTAAAATAATTCCTACGGCTTTTGGGGCCTTTTTTGTTGTAAGCCGTAAAATTTTTGTCCTAGAAAAATGAGTTTACGGCTTATATGAAATTTTTTATGGAGAGCCGTATTAATATAGATTGAAGAATGATGATTTAGAGACTGTATATAAAAAGTGTCCAATAATTATATATTGAAGAATAAAAAACTACGGCTTAAAAAGAAAAAGCTTCTTAAAAGCCGTAGTCAATTTTTTACCCATCAAATAATTTACGGCTCAGAATGAAATATTCATTCTGAGCCGTAGGAATAATCATTTTTTACCCATGATAACAAATTCTTCTTACATGTGGGTGATGCTCATGTGTGATCCAATCAACATCGTCGGTAATCCATGACATGATTTCAAGCATCTTGGTTTCCCAAGCAATATCAGCTTGGCGGTCAGCGTCGGTGCGTTCTCGCTCCATTGTGGTATCAATTTCGTCGTACCCGAAAATATATCCACCTGCATTCCAAATAGAGAAATTGCTATCAGGACCGGGATTAATCCCTTTTCTTGCATCAACCAAAGCATCGTGACGACGCTTGTACTCTTCCTCACTGCCTGGCACTAGCTTTGTCATGAAAACACGGTGCCTAATAAGCTCTTTGTCCTCACGAACGATTCCAAAATCCTGATACATTAGACGCATTGGCTCCCAAGGCTCAGAAATCCAATCATAGCAGCCATCGAATTTCTGATTCAACTGAACAAAGAAGTTCTTGTCTTCGTCTGCCCATTTACTGATTGGCTCGATAGTCTCAAAATACCCAAAAATCAGGTCCTCAGCATTCCACATACTAAAATTCGAAACATTTAATGAATCAAATTTCCCTGTAATGGCATACCAATTCTCATGTAAAACCTGTCCAAAGCTGTACATCTGATGAGGACGTAGCTTCAGCGCAAAACTATTTCTTACCATATTACCCTCCCGCAATACATAAGCTCCATATGAGCTAATTTAAGATTCGTATTTCCCAACGGAAACAATAATCTACATAATTATGATAATAATTATAAATTTCAAATGCCACAGAAAAATCCTTTGAAATAGAGGATTATTTTACGGTGAAGGGAATAATTGCTTTGGCGCGTAATTTAGATTCAAAAGATAAATGATAAAAAATTAACAATAAGCGGTTTGACTATCTAATTGAGAATGTCTACACTAACTATGGTTAGTGGTATATAACTCGAAAGGAGAAAATTATGAAAAGAAAAACCGCTTTATTACTTACATTAGTTATGGCAGCATCACTCTATGGATGCGGTTCTACAGAAACAAATAATCAGGAAACATCGGACAATGATGTCGTGGAAGAAGCAACTGAGGCTGAAGAAGCCCAGCCAGAAACTGCACCTGAAGAGGAAGCTGAATCTGGATATGATCTTACAGCATTGCAAGGAACATATGTTGAATTGTTCCCTGAGTTTATGAAAGACGAATATAAGGACTGGTGGGTTGAGTGCATTAACAAGAATGAAACAGACCCAGAAGCAGTTGAAACCTATTACTCAATGCTTACAGAATCTTATATTGGAACATTGACCGGACAGGACGCAGTAGAAAAATACGCTGATGGTTCATTTACATTTGATTGCTACTTTGAGAATGGTATAAAAACATTCACTGTAGATGGCAATACAATCTCTGGAGAAGACGCTGATGGTAACGAGGTGTTTAGCCATGAGTACACCTATGTTGAAGATATTGATGCATTACATGGCGAGGACGTATTACCTGGCTATTTCCATGTATTTAAAACAGAGGATGCAGATGCTGGTGAATTCACATACTTTGCATTTACTAGTGACACTCCAGCAGGCGAGTACCACATCGAGTTTAGATATGGCGAATCATTGGATGGCATTGATGAGTTCATGAGTGGCGGCTATGCTTACTGGATGGCTTCAGGTATACTTCAAGATTATGACGAGGAAATGATTCATAATTGCATTAAACTATTTGTTGATGAGAATGTAGGTGGAGAAGAATAAACGATTATTTGATGTGCTTAAAAGAGATACTCTGTCAGAAATAGTTTTTAAAATAATTTAAAATATGGCTTAGATGAGTTATTCTATTATTAATCATGACAAAGACTAACTTATCAACATACAACGAAAAACTAAAAAACGCAGGTGTCTACCTGGAATACACAGACAAGGGTCTTGCCCTAACAGACGGTGAGCTGTCCATTATGGTGGATTTTACAGAAATGCTCCCTCGACTTAAAAAGAGCAACCTAGAGCGAGAGATGCAGATAAAGGCAGCCCGCATCAAGGGTCAGCCTATGCCGCAAAAAGTTATAGATGCTACTGCAGGCTTTGGTGAGGATTCTATTATTCTTGCAGCAGCAGGATTTCAGGTGGAGATGTACGAGTTCGACGAAATTATCGCCTTGCTTCTAGAGGATGGTTTGGCTCGGGCCCGGGAAATTCCAGAGCTGTCAGCCATCGTGGAGAGAATGACGCTGAATAAATGCGACAGCATTAAAGGCATGCAAAATCTTGATTATCTTCCAGACTGTATTTTGCTGGACCCAATGTTTCCAGGTCGCACCAAAACGGCCAAGATTAAGAAAAAGTTCCAGCTATTACAGAAGCTAGAGAGCCCTTGCTCTACCGAAGAGGAGCTCCTTGATGCAGCAGTAAAAGCTAATCCCAAGCGTATTATAATAAAACGCCCTGTCAAGGGACCATATCTTGCTGGCCGCAAGCCATCCTATTCACTAGAAGGCAAAGCCATCCGTTATGATTGCTTTGTTTTCACTCGTAATTAGTTCAAAAGACTTATTGTGGATTTATACTCAGGTTTTCCACAATAAGTCTCTTTTTTTTCACGGATTATTCGTATTTATGTAATAAAATCGCAGTATAGATAATAAGGGAAGTGTACCTATCATCCAGAAGTTGTTCAGGAACTAGTAAATGACGGTTCTTGTGTTTTTCATATATGGAGGAGTCTAAATGAAGCGTTCTGGTAAGAATTCAATCCGAAGGAAGGTTGCAGGCCGAGTAGTAAAAGCCATTATTATCACTGTTATATTGCTCAGCGTTGTGGATATGATTTATCTAACTAGACGAACAGCAGAATCACAGCAGGAGCATTTACGACTTGCAACTCACATTACTGCAAGTGACATAAATTCATGGATTACTGGCATGGAGGGAATCACTGTAGGTATGGCAGATTCCATTGAAGCAATGGGCATATTGGATGATTATCACATCAAACGAATCATTAATCGGATTGCGGATACTCATCCAGAATTGAAATATGTCTATATGGCCACCGAAGAAGGCAAAATGTACATGGCTCGAGGTGTAAGCTTTGCAGCAGGTGTAGATCCACGAGAAAGAATCTGGTACAAAGATGCCAAGGAAGCAGGGGAAACAACTATAATTGACCCATATATTAGCGCAACAACCCCTGACATTATGATGGCCACAGTAGCAACTCCAGTATTCATGGATTATGAAATGGTTGGCGTTGTTGCCGTTGATGCAGAAATTTCATACATAAATGAATATGTAAACTCACTCAGATACGAGAATGGTGCCTACGGATTTCTAATTGATTCAAAGGGGAATATCATATCTCATCCAAATGGAGAATACAATCCAACTCCGGATAATGTAGTTAACGCAAAAGAAGCACTGCCTGAGCTAGAAAAGCTATTAATCACTCCAGGTGGAGATTTTATCGAAGCCAAGGATTACAGGGATCATAGCATGCTCTACATGACGGAAAAAATAGATGACTGCGACTGGATAGTAGGCATGGCCTTCCCAAGAAAAATCATTGCTGAAACCATTGATCGTGGAATCAGAATTAGCTTATTTGTAGCACTTATCTGCATAGTATTAGCCACAGCAGACATGACTGCCGCAATACGTAAAATCCTTAGCCCAATAGAAAAAATCAATCCAGTCCTAGACGACATCGTTCAAGGCAAATTTGAAACAAAAGTTGATTTTGATGCAGGAGATGATGAAATTGGAGAAATGCAAGTCAAACTGGCTGCCATGATTAACACACTCTCCAACGTAATTGCCCACGAGAAATATATTCTTGGAGAAATGGAACATGGAAACCTAGCCGTAGATGACATGGAAGAGCTCAAAGGAGATTTAAACGATATCTCTATTTCAGTAAACTCCATCAAATCAGCCTTCAATGACATTATTTCAGACATCCAATTCTCAGCAATCAATTTACAAAGCTTTGCTATGGGAATAAATGAAACAAGCAATATCGACGAAATGAGAAGTGCATTCGAGGAACTTTCCGCCGAGGCCAACATCCTCATGGAAAAAACAAGTAGGTTTATCACCGTTCCACCAGAAGCCAAAGAATAGCAATATTCCACCGTTTGTGACCAAACCTTGGACAAAATGTGAAATGCACCACATGCACACAGGCTATTCTAATATAGTTCATATTTTTTGCTTAAACTAAACACAATTATAATGTACAATAGTGCCTACAGCAGGGGGGATTTGAATCCTAAAGGAGGGCACCCGCTATGGATAATGAATTCAAAGAGTACATTACATTCGTTGTGAATACCAAGGACGGACAGGAGGTCGAATTAGCTGTTATCGACCAGTTCGAATTCGAAAACAAAGGATATGTTGCAGCTGCACTCGTAGATGGGGACACAGTCAGCGACGAAGGTTGCTTCATCTACCGCGTTAAAGTTGGCGAAGACGACTTCAAAGTCGAAAAAATCACCAACCAAATCGACTACAACAGAATCGCCGAAGCATACATGGACATGAACTAAATGTACTTAAACCTTACGGGACCATAGCATAACCGATGGTCCCTTTTTTTACGCCCACCTTTCCTTGCCCTTCACACTACCGATCTTCCAATTATTTTGCGGCCCCAGTGCTTGCCACCTCATATTTTCTTACTCCGCCGCCTAGGGCCACTTCCCCCGGCCACCCCTGGCTCACACATCGCAAGAATATTTTGTTTTCCTAATATGCAAAGACGCGCATCTTTTATTAGCATGTGTCTTTCTCATGTCTGTACAGTTTTGAAAAGCTGTTTTCCATAGGTGGACACACATACACTTGACTAATTGTGCATTTCAGACTCAGGGGAACTTGGCGCGATTTTGGAGCGCGCTTAGAAAATTAAAAGCAGGTTTTGAAAGATTTAAGTATGGGCTGCCATGGACGGCAGCCCAAGGCTGATAGTGAAACGGACTGAACTTGAAGCCGGTGCTTAAATCTACAAAACCTGCTTTTTAAATTTTCTTAGCAAACGTAATATGAGCCCAAGTCCCCTGAGCCCTGAGATGCACAAAAGAAAACTAATAGTGTCCACCTAGTAGGAAAACACTTTTCAAAACAGTTCATCCATAGAAAGACACA
>JAEEGH010009225.1_pt1 | contig 23075 bp, 20 predicted proteins | sample 9134181 | NCBI WGS metagenome assembly JAEEGH01 (sample SAMN16246544, study PRJNA631951) | gut metagenome | biome: gut microbiome; feature: rumen; material: DP-attached | host: Bos | place: Iran: Karaj | collected 2018-10
ACAGAGGCACTGCGAGCATCAACATGTATCGCTCACAAGACTTCTTTATGCATACCTTGCTTGATCAACTAAAGATGCGTGGCGTAGTAGTGGCAGAGGGATATGGCTACAAAGAACTACCCTCAAAGGGTTGCAAACAATTGATGGTTTTTCTCACCCCTATGCAGGATGTACTTGATCAGATGCTAAAGGAAAGCGATAATCTGAATGCTGAAGCCATGCTTTACAGAATAGCTGCTCAATCCACAGGCAAAAAACATCTCTCCGCATCTGATGGGACTGATGCCATCAAGAAACTGATTGGTCGCTTGGGATTGAAAGCCGATAATTATAGATTGGTGGATGGTTGTGGACTTTCTAACTACGATTATCTTTCGCCCCAGTTATTAGTGGCTTTTTTGAGATATGCCTATACCAATAAATCCATCTACCAACGCTTGTTGAAGGCACTCCCTATCGGAGGCATAGACGGTACCCTTAAGACCCGTATGCGCAAAGGTACTCCTTCGTATAATGTAGTGCATGCCAAGACTGGATCTTACACTGCTGTGAATTGCTTGGCAGGCTATCTGAAAAACAAGAATGGACACGACCTGGCTTTTGCCATTATGAATCAAAATGCCTTGTCATCTCAAGCGGCAAGGAACTTCCAAGACAAACTTTGTGATGTATTAATTACTACTAAACTCCTACCTTAAGCACTCATTTTTCATATTATTAAGTCACGATTTAACATCCTTTCACAAATCGCGACTTCTACGCAGTATTATCTCCGTATCTTTGTTGCCACTAACAAAAGACAAAGAAGATTATGTGGCAATTATCTGAAAGAACCATAGGGCAATGGCTGGAATACTGGGCAGCAAAGACTCCAGACAAAGAGTTTATCATCTATTCAGATCGCGACTTGCGATGGACATTCCGAAAGTTCAATGAGCGTGTGGATAGTTTAGCCAAAGGACTGATGTCCATTGGTGTGAAGAAAGGGACGCATGTGGGCATCTGGGCCAGCAATGTGCCAGATTGGAATACGATGTTCTTTGCCTGTTCTAAGATTGGAGCCATCACCATTACCGTAAATACCAATTTCAAGCAGTTTGAGATAGAAGACCTCTGCTTGATGTCGGACATGGAAGTGCTTTGCATCATAGAACATGAGAAGGACAACAATTTCTTAGACATGACCTACCAAATGCTGCCAGAACTTCGCACACAGGAACGTGGGCAACTAGACAGCGTTCGCTTTCCTAACATGAAGGCTGTAATCTATATGGGCACAGAGCAGCATAAAGGCATGTACACCCTCAACGAACTGATGCTTCTGGGCTTGACCATCGGAGAAGGCACTTATCAGAAAGCCAAGAATGCTTGTAACTGTCACGATGCCATCAACATCCAGTACACCAGTGGCACCACAGGATTCCCCAAAGGTGCCACTCTAACGCATTATGGCATTTGCAACAACGGTTTCTCTACTGGTGAACATCTGGATTTCACACAGAATACCAAGCTTTGCATCTGTGTGCCATTGTTCCATTGCTTCGGATTAGTCCTGTCTGTACTCAACTGCCTCACACACGGCTGTACCATGGTTATCACCAAGCGCTTCGATCCGCTGTTGGTACTGGCGAGCATTCACAAAGAGCGCTGTACTTCGCTCTTCGGAGTACCTACCATGTATATCAACCTGCTCCACCACCCTATGTTCGACCTCTTCGACCTTACCAGTCTGCATGCTGGCATCATGGCTGGATCGCTATGTCCCATAGAGCTTATTAAAGAGGTAGAGCAGCGCATGCACATGATTGTCACCAGTGAATATGGACTCACGGAGGCATCACCTGGCATGACGCAAACATGGTGGAACGATCCGTTAGAAGTTCGTGCCAATACAGTGGGACGTGTCTTCGAGCACATAGAAGTAAAAGTGCTGGATCCTGAAGGTAACGAATGCCCTGTGGGTGTGGAAGGAGAACTGTGCAACCGTGGTTACAACAACATGTTAGGCTACTACAAGGACCCCATTGCCACAGCACAACTGATAGACAAGAACCACTGGCTGCATAGTGGGGACTTAGGATTCAAGGATGAATATGGCAACTTCCATGTAACTGGTCGCATTAAGGACATGATTATCCGAGGGGGTGAAAACATCTATCCCATCGAGATAGAATCCTACCTTGAGAGTATGCCTGAAATCAAGATGGTGCAGGTAGTGGGAGTGCCTTCGAAGAAATATGGCGAACAGGTAGGAGCCTTTATACTGCTGAAAGAGGGATGCACCCTGCAAGAGGCGGATATACGTGACTTCTGTAACGGTCAGATAGCACGTTATAAGGTGCCAAAGTACATTTTCTTCGTCAAGGAATTTCCACTGACAGGCAGTGGTAAGGTTCAAAAATACAAACTACGTGAAATAAGTGTGCAGCTTTGCAAGGAGAGAGGAATAGATATCATATAAAGACAGAATCTTGGAAGATTCAATACTTACGCTTTAGGATTTCAGACCATACGAAAGCCTTCTTAACCTCATCCAATGATTCAAAGGCATATTCAGACTTCTCCACAGGTTTTTCTACAGGTGCCTTCAGTTCATCTTTTACATAGTTGTTGCGCCCGATAAAATCGGATGACGGTTGGAAAGTCGGTTTCTTTGTCTGTTTCACGGTTGTGGTCTTCACACGTGGTTTGGTCAGATCCTTGATAATAACCTTTGGAGTAGGAGCAGACTTCTCTTCCTCGGCAGCTTCTTCCATGGCCAACTTACGTTTCTGGTAGGCAATACTTGCTACCATGACGCATACAAATATGATAAATCCGAAAAGTCCGTCATCCATAATTCCTGCGTTTTAAATCTTTCGATAAGCAAATATAGAGAGATATTTTCTTTTACACAAGTGAAGAACAAAAAAAGGGCAGTTTCACAACTACCCTCCTTCCAATTTTAACCTAAACCTTAACTATGAAAAAATCTAATTTTTTCTCCGATGCAAAGTTAAGCATATTTTCCGAAACAATAAAAGACTGAAAGAAAAAGTGCCTAGAATTTAGATTATTTAACAAAATAGCCATATAAACTATCAGTTTGTAAGTTTTGCTTTTGTCAGAGAATAAACAATTTTTGTTTGGATTTGACATCGCAGTCCTGTCTTTACCTATCTGAAGACTATTACACAAGTAAAAAATAGGTGGGCAGATTTTATTCTGCATCTAGTTTGTATTATCTTTGCACCAAAATTCAACCATACATTAGTTATATGAAAAAAGATACGGGAGTAGACTTAAAATCTGCGACTGAAAAGGGGAGCAAGAAGCTTTTCATCGAAACCTATGGATGCCAAATGAACGTGGCAGATAGTGAGGTTGTAGCTAGCATTATGAAAATGGCTGGTTATGAAGTGGCAGAAACACTGGATGAAGCTGATGCCGTCTTTATGAACACATGCTCTGTACGTGAGAATGCCGAACAGAAGATTTACAATCGTCTGGAGTATTTCCGCTCTCTGAAGGGCAAGCGTAAGAACGGCCTCATCGTAGGAGTATTGGGTTGCATGGCCGAGCATATCAAAGACGATCTTATCACAAAGCACCATGCTGATTTGGTGGTGGGCCCCGATGCCTATTTAAACTTGCCTGAACTCATAGCTGCTGTGGAGCATGGTGAGAAAGCCATAAACGTGGAACTCTCGAAGACAGAGACTTACAAGGATGTGATTCCTTCACGTATAGGTGGTAATCGTATTTCTGGCTTCGTGAGCATTACCCGTGGATGCAACAATTTCTGTACTTATTGTATCGTGCCTTATACCCGCGGACGTGAGCGCAGTCGTGATGTGGAAAGCATCTTGAAAGAAGTAAACGACTTGGTAGAAAAAGGATACAAGGAAATCATCCTATTAGGACAAAATGTGGACAGCTACCGCTTTGAAAAAACGGATGGTGAAATCATCAACTTCCCAGCCTTGCTGCGCATCGTGGCAGAAGCTGCTCCACAAACCCGCATTCGCTTTACTACCTCGCATCCGAAGGACATGTGTGACGAGACTTTGGAAGTCATTGCACAGTATCCAAATGTGTGCAAGCACATCCACCTACCTGTACAAAGCGGCAGTAATCGCATCTTAAAACTGATGAATCGAAAATATACGCGTGAATGGTATCTCGATCGCATGGCTGCCATCCGCCGCATTATTCCTGATTGTGGTATCTCTACGGATATTTTCTGCGGATTCCACTCTGAAACGGAGGAAGATCACCAGGAGTCGCTTTCACTGATGGAGGAATGCGCCTACGATGCCGCCTTCATGTTCAAGTACTCTGAGCGCAGTGGCACTTATGCTGCCAAACACCTGCCAGATAATGTACCTGAAGATGTGAAGATCCGTCGCCTTAATGAGATTATAGCCTTGCAGAATCGCCTTAGTGCTGAGCAGAATGCCAAGTGTATCGGTAAGGAATACATCGTGCTGGTGGAAGGTTTTTCCAAGCGCTCACGTGCTCAACTCTGTGGACGCACAGAACAAAACAAGATGGTGGTGTTCGATAAAGGCAACCATCACATAGGCGAGTTCGTGAAAGTCAGAATCACTGATTCTTCTTCCGCAACGTTGATGGGAGAAGCAGTAGAATAAAGAAGATGGTCGCCAAAAAGCGACCATCTTCTTTTTTGAGCCTTACTGCGGTTTATAAGCCGCAAAATTGGCAGTTTACGTTTTACATATTCGTCTTTTTTACCTCAAAGTAAGCCTGTGGATGATTGCAAGCAGGACAACTTTCTGGAGCTTCCTTACCTACGTGGATGTAACCACAGTTGCGGCACTGCCATACAGTCTCTTCTTCCTTAACAAAAACAGTACCTTCCTCGATGTTCTTGATAAAGGCGCGATAACGCTCCTCGTGGCCCTTCTCTGCGATGGCAATGCGACGATACATCTCTGCAATCTCAGGGAAACCCTCTGCATCAGCTACCTCTGCAAAATGAGGATAAGCTTCTGTCCATTCTTCATTCTCTCCAGCAGCTGCAGCCTTCAAATTATCGAGTGTCTTGCCAATCACACCAGCAGGGAATGAGGCTGTAATCTCCACTACACCACCTTCCAAATACTTGAACATACGCTTGGCATGCTCCTTCTCCTGTTCAGCTGTTTCCGTAAAAATGGCTGAGATTTGCTCAAACCCTTCTTTTTTGGCAGCACTTGCAAAGAAGGTGTAGCGATTGCGAGCCTGACTTTCACCTGCAAAAGAGGTGAGCAGGTTTTTTTCTGTCTGAGTTCCTTTTACACTTTTCATAATTCTTTTATTAGTTAGTCATTTATTGAAAGCAAAGATATGGATTATTTTCGTATCTTCGCAGCAAATATAGAAGATAATGCGAAAGAATCTGAAGAAAATACTCACTGCTATCTGCGTTTTCATTGGAGTGGTGCTCTATGCACTGTTTGGCTACAAACCTGCAGCTGTAGAACCAACTCCCACTATCAATGAACCAGTACAGACGGAAATCTCCATCCCTTTAGAGCAACAACAAATTACTGAGATCAATGTGAGTGATGCTTTTTACAATCTGCAAGGACTGGAGATTCCTGCACGTATCCAAGGACGTTCTGAGCGCATCTTAAATCGCAAAAACTATACCGCTTCTTTCAATACCAAATGGAACATTCCGAATTGGGTGGCTTGGGACATCACGAAAGAAGAATTGGTTGAGAAATACGAACGCACTGATTATTTCGACGTAGATCCAGAGATTAATCCAGACAGGGCTGTAACTTACGGAGATTATAGTGGTTCTGGATACGATCGTGGCCACATGTGTCCTGCTGGCGATAACCGTTTTGATGCCACAGCCATGGAAGAATGCTTCTACATGACCAATATTTGTCCGCAAGACCATGAGCTCAACAAGGAAACCTGGAATGATCTGGAGATCGCTTGTCGTCGATGGGCACGTCGTTATGGTAAGGTCTATGTGGTTTGCGGTCCCATTGTTGAGGATGCCAATAATGCAGAGACAATAGGACGCAGACATAAAGTGGTGGTTCCTGATGCTTTCTTCAAAGTGATTCTAGTAGTCAACAAGCAGACTCCTCAAGCCATCGGCTATGTGTTCCAAAACAACGATTCCCGCAAGCCTTGGAAGGCTTACAGTATCGATGAAGTGGAGGAAATCACGGGCATCGACTTCTTCCCTACCCTTCCAGATGAGATTGAAAATCCTCTGGAAGCCAACTATGATACTTCTCTTTGGGTTTGGGGAAATTGATACACTTTCTAATGTTCCCTTTTCCGCATGATTTTACGAAACTCCTTGCGGGCTCGTTTCATGTCTTTCTGGAAACGCTTGCTGGTATGTAGTTTACCGTATGCCACACTGGCAGCTAAGACTCCTGCATCGACATCACTTTGCCAATGGGCACCTACAATTACACGACTCTCTCCATACATCAATCCTCTTGCCAGTAAGGTATCTGCACGTTCAGGATTGATTTCAGAAAGCAACAAGGCTGCACTCCATCCTAAAATGGTATGACCACTTGGAAACGATCCGTTTCTAGAAAGTGAAGCCTCATCCCATGGTGTAAGAGTGGGTTCTTTCATTTTCATGAACGGGCGCATACGCATATAATGACGCTTGGGAATGGTGCAGATGCTATCCGTAGAAGCCAAACCCACCTTCAACAAATAATAGATTTTTGGTGTATCTTCTTCTGAAATCTGCAATCCAAAAGGTTCGGAGAATTCATTGATGATGGTTTTCAATCCATAGACCGCATCCCTGATGGCAATGGCTGCCCTCACAGAGTCTTTGCGCTGTTCTTTTCCCCATTCATAACGCATCAGATCATACTGGAATTGAGAGGATGTACTATCTGGTGGTGTAGGTGCAAATTTCAGCATATCAGGCATTTCTGTGGTGGTAAAATAGGCCTTCACTTTGTTTTGTCCACTGATTGCCGTACTCATTAACAGGAATACAAGCATGACAAGCATCTGAATCTTTCTCATATAATAATCTTTTTACTGGGGCTCTAACTATGGGATTAGTAAGACACACTACACGGAATGCCTTCCCTTTCTACTAATGCAGCAATGGTATCCAATTCCTCATGTGTGGCTTTCAATAGTCCTTGTGTTGGCGTTTCACGATCAATGGTATAAATCATTACTTGACGGGGAGCTATTTCACGCACCGCATCCATCCAAGGTTTCACATACTGTGGTGTCGTATTATTCATATCCTTACCTTTATAACTGCCTTTCAAGAACATGGTCTGAATGATGCAATTTCCCTTGAACTCCTTCATGTATCGGATGATCTTCTGCACATCATATCCTTTAGCTGGTTGATCAAGAGCCTGAATGTACGACTTATCCACTGTATCAAGCTTCAGGATGTTATTGTCAATCTTATTCAATGCCTCAAAAACGGCGGGCTTATGAATCATCGTACTGTTGCTCAATACACTCACTTTGGCATCAGGAAAATAACGATCGCGCAAAGCCAATGTATCATCGATAATACCAGGAAAATCGGGATGAAGCGTTGGCTCTCCGTTTCCAGCAAATGTCAGCACATCAGGCGCAGGACCATTCGTTTGCATGTCCTTCAGTTTGGCTTCCAAAGCCTGTCGAACTTCCTCGCGCGATGGTCTTTCCGTATGAGGCTTGAAATCCTTATTGAAACCACATTCGCAATAAATACAGTCGAACGAGCATACCTTTCCATCACCAGGCATCAAGTTGATGCCCAATGAAACACCTAAGCGTCGCGAATGTACTGGTCCGAAAATCGGAGAAGGATAAATGATCGTCATAATACGCTGCTTTTTTAATTTCCTAACTAGCAAAATATTTTTTTCTAACTAGAAAAATAAATGTTCATAACCGTGGACATAAATGACCATAACTATGGACATAAATGTTCATAATGAAGAGCAAAAGTACGAAATACCAAAAACACTGCAAAGTAAAAGACATAAAAAAAGGGATACCGCCGTATCCCAACCTTGTTAACCTTAAATCTAATACTATGAAAAACACGATACAAAGGTACGGACTTTTTTATTACCTGCAAATTTTCCAACTATTTTTGCGTGTTTTATAACATACTTTTGCATAAATCGTCATTTTATTAAAAGATTGTAAGATTTCAATAGGAGGCATTTCACTTTAATTAAAAGAATCTCTGCATTTGCGTTTACCCACTATTTGTATTATCTTTGCATGCATTAAACGAAAAAAATACTATGGGATACGAAGACATTGAAAAGACTCCTATGATGAAACAGTTTCTGGACTTGAAGGCCAAGCATCCAGATGCTGTCTTGCTTTTCAGATGTGGTGATTTCTATGAAACTTATTCCACAGATGCAGTGATCGCTGCAGAGATCTTAGGAATCACACTCACCAAACGAAACAATGGCAAAGGAGGAGCCAAACCCATAGAAATGGCTGGTTTCCCACATCATGCACTGGATACTTACCTTCCAAAACTTATTCGCGCTGGAAAACGCGTGGCTATCTGCGACCAATTGGAGGATCCAAAGCTTGCCAAGAAGTTGGTAAAGCGTGGCATCACAGAGCTTGTAACTCCAGGTGTGGCAATGGGACATAATGTGCTGAACTACAAGGAGAACAACTTCCTGGCCGCTGTGCATTTCAATAAAGACATTGTCGGACTTTCTTTCCTGGATATCTCTACTGGTGAGTTTCTCACTGCAGAAGGGCCTATGGATTATGCGGACAAGCTACTGAACAATTTCAATCCAAAAGAAGTCCTTTTCATGCGTGGAAAACGTGAATTCTTCGAACAGTCCTTTGGAAACAAGTTCTATACTTTTGAACTCGATGATTGGGTGTTCACGGAACAATCGGCAAGAAAGAAACTGCTCGATCACTTTGAAGTGAAGAACTTGAAAGGCTTTGGCGTGGAGCATCTCACAAATGGCATCATCGCAGCTGGCGCCATCTTGCAATACTTGATTATTACGCAACATACTCAAATCAGTCATATCACCTCCATTTCTCGCATTGAAGAAGAGAAGTATGTGCGTCTGGATAAGTTCACTATCCGAAATCTGGAACTGCTTGGTACCATGAATGAAGGTGGAAGCAGTCTTCTGAATGTCTTGGATAAGACCATCTGTCCGATGGGAGCGCGTTTACTGCGCCGTTGGTTGGTCTTTCCATTGAAGGATGTGGCTCCTATCAACGATCGCTTAGGTGTGGTGGAATATTTCTTCCGCGAACCCGATTTCAAGGAACAAATTGAGGAACAACTGCATCGTATTGGCGATCTGGAACGCATCATCTCCAAAGTGGCAACGGGAAGAGTAAATCCTCGTGAAATCGTAGCACTGAAGCAAGCCTTGCAAGCCATTGAGCCTATCAAAGAAGCCTGCATGCAAGCTGATAACGAGATTATCAATCGCATTGGAGAGCAACTGAATGCCTGCTTGTCGATCAGAGAGAGGATAGAGAAAGAAGTGAACGATGCCCCTCCACTACAATTAAACAAGGGAGGTGTAATCAAAGACAGATATAATGCTGAACTCGACGAACTTCGTCACATTGCATACAGTGGAAAAGATTATCTGTTACAGATTCAGCAACAAGAAAGTGAAAAGACGGGTATCCCAAGCCTTAAGATTGGATACAACAATGTTTTCGGCTATTATATTGAGGTGCGAAATACGCATAAGGACAAGGTTCCTGAGGAGTGGATACGCAAACAGACATTAGTAAATGCGGAGCGTTACATTACACAGGAACTGAAGGAATATGAAGAAAAAATCCTTGGGGCAGAGGACAAGATCCTGATACTCGAAGCGCAATTGTTTACTGAATTAGTCCAAGCCGTTGGCGATTTCATTCCTGCCATTCAAGTGAATGCTACCCAATTAGCACGTATCGATTGCTTGCTCTCCTTTGCCAATGTGGCGAAAGAGAACAACTACATTCGTCCTAACATCTGCGACGATGATGTGTTGGATATCCGTCAAGGAAGGCATCCTGTCATTGAAAAGCAACTGCCTATTGGAGAGAGATACATCCCTAACGATGTGGAACTCGACAGTCATAGTCAGCAAATCATCATCATTACTGGTCCTAATATGGCTGGTAAGAGTGCCTTGCTGCGTCAGACGGCTCTTATCACACTGATGGCACAGATAGGCAGTTTCGTACCTGCAGAAAGTGCGCATATTGGTCTTGTGGACAAGATTTTCACACGTGTGGGAGCCAGTGATAATATTTCGATGGGAGAATCTACCTTTATGGTGGAGATGAATGAGGCTTCAGATATTATGAACAACCTTTCTCCACGTAGTTTGGTGCTCTTCGATGAATTGGGAAGAGGTACTTCTACATACGATGGCATCTCCATTGCATGGGCCATTGTGGAATATATCCATGAGCATCCGAAAGCCAAAGCACGCACGCTCTTTGCGACACACTATCATGAACTCAATGAGATGGAGAAGCAATATGCGCGCATCAAGAATTACAATGTGTCTGTGAAGGAAGTCAACGGACAGGTTATCTTCTTACGAAAGTTGGAACGTGGAGGCTCTGAGCACTCCTTTGGTATCCATGTGGCCAAAATTGCGGGTATGCCAAAAAGTATCGTCAGTCGTGCCAATGAAGTATTGAAGCAGTTGGAAAAGGACAATCAGGGTGTCTCTACATCTGCTGTAGGAAAAACAGTGAACAACGATGGCTACCAACTGAGTTTCTTCCAATTGGATGATCCTGTACTTAGTCAGATTCGCGATGAGATCCTGAATCTGGATGTCAATAATCTCACACCTATCGAGGCACTCAATAAGCTGAATGATATCAAGAAAATACTGAAAGGGAAATAAAAAAGGAGCTTCCACCAAAGAAGCTCCTTTCACTCTCATAACCTTATTTATTTTTCACCATAATACCCAATAAACAACGGGCAATTGGTGGAAGTTTCCATAATGCCATAGATAAACGGACGATCGAGTATCATATTATTACTAGGACTTACAGAAGTATATTTGGCAATGATACCCGTCACTGCAGCAGCTTCAGCACCTTTCTCATCCACTTTAAAGAATGTCTTTTGTAGTACTTCTATTGCTGTTTCACTCGTAATCTCTGGCAATAATGGTTGGAAGTTCAAGCCTCCAAAACCAAGCTCTGGATTGATTTGTTGCATCGCTTGTGCCAGCTTCTCTTCCGTATAGTTCACTTCAAACTTTGGCATCGCAAAGTAATCTAGCGTGCGTGTCTGGAAATCTTTAAACATCTGTGGCTTGACGATTCCTGCAATATCCCCCACTGTCTTTCCTTCCTTTGGAAGAATCACGAAGAGCTTGTAAGCCTCATTCACAAAAGGCAAGGTAGCTGCTTGATAATCCTCCGATTCCAAGTAGTCGAACTTCGTATCTCTTTTATTCATCATATCCACTTCTGCATCTGTTCCATCAGCATAGTGGAAAGGCTGCTTATGGGTCTCCTTCTCATTAAATTCGTTCTTCCAAGATGATTTGAAATAAACAGCATTGAGCAAAACGGCATAAATGGAAGGATCCACACCATTATCTAAGATGCTCTTGATGCGATCCTTCGTCTGTTTGGCACACCAGGCATTGATGGCATCTATGGTAGATTGCTTGGAGAAATTCACAGCATTGCTCTCTGCTTTATAGCTGTTGTACAACACAGATGCAAAATCTGACTTCACATTCCTGCCTTCAGTGTACCAGAACGAATTGGCCATGTGGAGCTCTGCCACATCATCAGCATCCGCCAATCCTTCCATCATGGTTTGGAAATAAGCATTGACATCTTCCACACTGAAGTTCTCCAATCCCAAGGTCTTCAGTACTCGTTGCTGCTCCTCTACAGAAAGTCCGTTGACAAACATACCTAATGCTACTTCAAGACTGACAGGCGAAATAAGCACATTCTTCCCCTTTTCACGCAGCTTATAAGACTCATTGAACAACTTCCAAGAGAAAGCAGCCAATTGCTCATTGATTTGCTGTTGTTTCGTATCAAGTTTGATAGGTATGGCATATCCGCGTGAACTCACAGGATCCACAGGCTCTGTTGGTGTAGGATCATCTATTACCAGATTTTCCAACGGATTATTAACCGTACTACAAGCACAGAACACCATGCATAATGCCAATGCTGGAATTAAAATATATTTTTTCATAACCATCAGTTTTAGTGTTTCTGCTATATAAATGCAAAGATACAGAAACCTTGCATGAAAAAAGGGTAAAAATTACATATAGTCAGAAAAAAGTAAACAATAAGGGAAGAGAACTTTAGAAATAAGACTGACAAAATAGAGAAAGTAACGGGATATTCTTGAATCAGCACTGCTGATTATGTAATCAACACTGATAACTATATAATCAACAGTGTTAACTGTGTAATCACCAGTGTTGATTAGCTATTAGAAGGTTAGTATAAACGTTTTGTCTCACGAGGTAATTATTTTTTCCTCACGTGAAAAGTCAATTTATATAATAGGATTTGGAACTTTGGCGCCTTTAAAGTATCTTCGCTTCCAAAAGAAAGAAACATGAAAGAGCGTATCGTTTTTCTGGATTGGCTGCGTGTATTGGCGTGCTGGATGGTGATATGGGTACATAGCACAGAACCGTTTTATTTAGGCGATGGAGGTACACTTATTACTTGTGAAGCCAATGCTGTGTGGAGCACCCTCTTGGATTCTCCATTTCGCAGTGCTGTACCCCTTTTTGTGCTCACTTCCAGCTACTTGCTCTTTCCAGTCAAGGGCGAAACCTGGCCTTTCCTTAAGCGCAGATTCACACGTGTAGGTATCCCATTTCTGTTTTGGTTACTTTTTTATGCCTTTGTACCTGCTATTGGAAGCAGTCTTAGTGACTATAGTTTCATAGATAATCTGAAGCACTTGCTGCTGAATTTTCCTGATGCTGGTGGTCATCTTTGGTTCCTCTACATGTTGCTTGGTGTGTATCTCTTTATGCCCATCCTTTCTCCTTGGGTAGAAAAACTCTCAAAACGAGGCGAAGAATGGTTTTTGGGGCTTTGGTTGCTCGCCACTCTCCTACCCTATCTGCGAAGGATAGCGCTTGAAGTCTATGGATTACCCGAAGTATGGGGAGAAGCCAGTTGGAATGAATTTGGCATCCTCTATTACTTTAATGGATTCATTGGCTATGTGATGATGGGGCATTATTTCAAGAAGTACGTTCCCGTATTCAGTTGGAAAAAGACACTTAGCTTTGCCCTTCCTCTATGGATAGTGGGATATGTCATCATAGCTGGTGTTTTTTGGTACTTGATGCCTAAAGAATTTCCTATTCATGAGAGCATCGATTTGGCAAAGGATATGGAAACCACATGGACATACTGCTCTTTTGGTGTGGTGCTGACTACTGTGGCTTACTTTCTCATTGCTCGTAAATTAACAGCAGATGGTTGGGTTTATCAACACCTTATCGTACCACTCTCCCGTTTAAGTTATGGCATTTATCTGGTACACATCTTTGTATTGGGAGTTGTTTTCAGCATGGTAAGTTCTTGGTTTTCAGCGTTAGATCCTTGGATTTCTACGCCACTGATTATCCCATGTTCTGCACTGATTACCTTTGCAATTTCAGCACTGATTACCAAACTTATCTCCTATCTTCCAGGAAACAAGTACATTATTGGCTAGTAACATACCTCTCCCTAACCCTCCCCTATCTTAGGAGAGGGAACTATGTTCAGCCTATTTCACTAAAACTTTAGGCGCAGTTGCATTTGGAGATCCGTCTTATGGTTGCTGTTTATCAAATCATTCCCACTACCAATCTCATCTCTATCCAAATAGAGGGTTTCACCAAGTTTGAGAAGTAACATCAGATGTTCATTCCAATCAATGCGACAATGCGCAGCAAATCGGAAGCCCTCGCCATAGAAAGATGGAGAATAGAAAGTATTCAGCAAACTGCGTTCATAGGCATAAATGCGCGTATCATAATCGTCTGTATGAAAATAAGTGCCTTGCAATGTCAAAGAAAGTTTGTTACCTACTTCATAATGGCCCATTTGTGTGAAAGCAAAACCGCGAGATGGTCGATAGTATAATTGCTGAAACTGATTGAAATCGAATGTGGTGCGGAACTGCCAATGTGTTCTGTCTATATCCATTCTCAAACGAAAGCGATGCTGATAGGTAGGAAGTGTGACCTTTTCCTTATTTCGCGTCACATCCCTTTCTTTTCGCTTATAACGGTAATTCATCAAGAAAGAAAGATGCTCACGAGGGGTATATGTGGCTTGAAACATGGCATCTAAGCCCTTTGAAGGCTTACTGATGCGATATTTCCACCAAGGATGGGAAAGTAGATCGATGGCGCCAAAAAAGCGCCAGAAAGCCCAAGGAGCCACCTCTGCAGCCATATACCAACCATTTTCATTCTGAAGGTTGCTGCTTTCTCCAAACGAACTGCCAAACAATGACCAATAATCATGACTGTAATAGCGATGAAGCAGCATGAAATTGGCATTTGGATGCAGATTGTATATCAAACGGTTTAAAGTGGCATATCCCTGCTTTCCAAGGGCTTCCTCTCCTATCAGTTCCCATTTATGATAACGAAAGCGATAATCCAAACTAAGGTTATAGAACTGGCGACCATGCATATTATATCGCGTATAACCTTGTAAAGAAGGTGCGTAATCCTTATCCATCTGATAGTAGATGCCTGTCAAACCTACTTTCCATGCAGTGCGTTCATACGTGAGGTTTCCTCCCATCATTTCAAGTGTAAAGTCCCCTCTCCTACTCGCTTCCTTCGAAGTACGATGCAAACCCGATTCCTGAATGGATGTCAATTTCCCATCTGTAATGATACCATCCAATTGACGATGTGAATAGAAAGCAGACAGATTCAAGGATGGCAATAAATTGATGGAAGTAGCGATTCCCTTGAAATAATTATACTCATCAGCACTGCTGTGTTTCTTAATTCCATTAGGTCGATATTGCGCGCTAGTTAGCGAAAAAGTTTTTCCTAACTTAAAACTTGAATTCAGTACCAATCCTTGTCCGAAACTCAATCGATAATCTCCCAAAGCCAGTGTCTTGATTTTTCCCAGATTATTGACTACGAAATAATAGGAATAATGATCGTATCCTTTCTTATTATGCAATGCAAACATCGGCTCTCCAGCATCCTTTTCTCCTAAGATGCCTGCTTGCACATAGTCGCTATAACGAAACTGATAACGCAACGAATGGTAAATCGAAGGACCAAGATAAGCGGTTTCATAGCCTTTTCGCTGATAGAAAGGTACATCCAAACGTGTCAGTACTTCTTGACGACCATATTTCAATACATCCTTCCATGCTGGAAAACGATGATCATCTGCTAATGGTTCTACACAAACGTATGGAAGCAGTAATTCGATGGTGCGCTTGTCCATCTCATCCACCAACTGTAATTCATAGACAGTCACCATTTCACCATGAATATAGACATACGCCAAGATATTCTCTATCTGGATATCCGAAAGGAAAGGCAACTGTTCCAATTGTCCTCTTGTAGCCACATTTAAATTAATGGGATGTTCTGAAAGATATTGAAGTTCTTCCAACTGACTTTGCCAATCACGCTCTTCTCCTTCGATGGCAAGTTGTTCAAGATTGTCATTCAAAAGCAACGTCGAGTTATTTTGTGCATACAAAGAACTCACAAAAAACAAGAAGCACAAGGCTCCAAATCGTGTAAATTTCATGTTCGGATAATAATAAAATTAAAAATCGGTGCGAAGATACTTTAATTTCGTTAAGAAACAAATCAAAATTGACGACTTTTTATAGAATACACTATTTTTGTAGCGTGAAAAAACAAGTACTCATATTGTTGGCTCTTTTTGGCATCTTGATGAACGTCAATGCTCAAAAAAGACATTCCAGGCCTGTACGCGTGGAAGGAGGATGGTTGGTTCCAGTGGTCATCATTGATGGAGATACCATTCCTTGCTATGATTTACCAGAACTCTATTGCTTCAAACCCTTAAAGTTTAAAAATAAACGTCAGCAGAATAATTACACCAAACTCGTCAGAGATGTAAAGAAGGTACTTCCCATTGCTAATGAAATCAATGGTGCCATTATAGAAACCTATGAATACCTGCAAACACTTCCAGACGATAAAGCAAAAGACAAACACATAAAGGCATTGGAAAAAGGTCTGAAAGCCCAGTATACTCCCAAACTCAAAAAACTTACACTTAATCAAGGAAAATTACTTATCAAACTTATAGACAGACAAAGCAATCAGACTTCCTATGAACTTGTCAAAGCTTTCTTAGGATCCTTTAAAGCTGGATTCTATCAAGCTTTTGCATGGACTTTTGGTGCCAGTCTCAAAAAAGAATACGATGCAGAAGGAGATGACCAACTGACTGAAAGAGTGATTTTACAAGTAATGAGTGGTCAGATATAGTTTATTTCCTTAATAATTTAAAGAAATCCCAAATAATAATACCTGCAGTTGTAGAGACATTCAGAGAATGTTTCGTACCATACTGTGGTATTTCAATACAACCATCTGAAAGATCTACAACTTCCTGTTGAACTCCTTTCACTTCATTTCCTAAAACTACAGCATATTTTTTAGAAGCATCTAATTGTAAGTTTTCCAGCATGACACTTCCTTCTACTTGTTCGATGGAATAAATATGATAACCTTCAGCTTTTAATTTAACTATAGCTTCTTTCGTATCCTTAAAATACTCCCAATTCACCGTATCTTCAGCACCAAGTGCCGTTTTATGAATTTCCTGATGTGGAGGAGTAGCAGATATACCACATAAATAAATACATTCTACGCGAAAAGCATCTGAGGTTCGAAAAACAGATCCTACATTGTATTGACTTCTTACATTATCCAATACAACGATTAAAGGCAATTTTTCAGCCTCTTTAAATTCTTCTACAGATATTCTATTTAATTCTGTAACCTTTAATTTTCGCATTTTTCAATCTATGTTTATTTATATGTGAATAACCTGTTGATAACTTGTGAATAAAATGTTGAAATAAAAATATATTTTTTATTTGCATTATTCAAATACATAGCTATAACGATACTTCATTCTTTTATCCAAATAATTTTCTTAAAAACTATGATTTATTTTTACACAAATATTAATCATCTAATCAACATTTCAACACTATAAAAATATCCCTATATGTATATTTCAACTATTGTTGATAAGTAGTATTAATAATAGAAGAAAATAATAAAAATGATAGTATTTTATATATTATAAGATAGTTAATAAGTAATTTATATTTATCTCTACATTATTAATAACTTTAAAAGCAAGAAAATAATAAAAAAGTTATACACTAAATGAACCACTAAGTATATTATACATTTTATTTTTTCTTATTTTTTAAACTAAAGAATATATTAATATATAGAGTGTTAATTAATTGGTAAGTAGAAACTTTATTAATTTCTGAATAGCGATGGCACGATGACTGATTTTATTTTTTACTTCATCTCCTAATTCTGCAAAAGTCTTATCATAGCCTTCAGGTACAAAGATAGAATCATATCCAAAACCTCCTAATCCACGTTCAGCATAAGTAATACTGCCATTTATTATGCCTTCAAATAAATGATGCTTACCATTGATGATTAAATAGATGGCTGTACGAAAACGAGCTTTACGATTTTCTTTATCTTTCATTTCATCAAGCACTTTTCTACGATTATGTCCAGCTCCTTTTTCCATACCAGCATAACGCGCAGAATATACTCCAGGAGCACCATTAAGTGCTTCTATTTCTAAGCCTGTATCGTCTGCAAAACAATCTATATGATATTTATCAGCTATGTAAGTTGCTTTTTGTTTAGAATTACCTTCTATTGTATCAGAAGTCTCAGGAATATCTTCATGACAGTCTATTTCTTCCAGACTTAATATTTCAATCTGATTACCAAGAATCTCACGTACTTCACGTATTTTATTTTTATTATTGGTTGCAAATACTATTTTCTTCATGCTTATTATTCTGAAATCATTTGACCATCTAATACAATAGGCTCTTGTTTATTGTCTTTCTTGACTTTAGCTTTAATTTGATTGAATCCTTCACCAAACACACCAATGACAGCACTTTGTGAGACAAAGGCATTAGGATCTATGCTTTTTATAAGACGGAAAATCTCTACTGACTGTTTCTTATATGCCATTACAACAAGTACTTTCACTGGTTGTTTTTTATACCATCCAGTACCATCTAATACAGTAACACCTCTATGTGTATCTTTATTGATATGATCAGCAATTTTCTGGTATTCTTTAGAGAATATAAAGAATTGAACAGCTTGACGGGCACCATTTACCACATAATCGAGAACATAACCAATAATGAATAAAGTTACCAAACCGAAAATGACGCGTTTTAGATCATAGAATACAAAGTAACAAGAACCAATGATGATAAGGTCGCAGATTTGTATCATGCGTCCTAAACTTACATCCTTGTACTTATTTACAATGGCAGCGATGATATCCGTACCACCTGTACTTCCATTAGCATTGAAGACAATACCTAATCCAAAACCACAGATAACAGCACCAATAATACAAGCCATAAATTCCTGACCTTCACCAAGAATTAATGGAGGAATGCCATCTTCACCATTGATAAGTTTTTGGAACCACCAAAGTAAGAATGTTAATAAAACGATGCTATAACTGGTTCTTAATGTGAATTTAAATCCTAAAAACTTAATGGCAAATAAAATAAGGATGGCATTGATAATAAAATAGGTTGTCTGGATAGGAAATCCAGTTGCGTAGAAGATAATAGCGCCAATACCAGTCGTACCACCAGTGGTTATTTGGTAAGGCAACATGAAAGCTGCCCATGCGATGGCATAGCAACAAAGACCAAGGGTAATGAAAAACATATCCTTGATCTCTGCTATAATGTCTGCCTTAGTAGGCTTGTGTAATGTCATCATTATTTAACGACAATGTTAACGATTTTATTTGGAACTATAATCACTTTCACCACTTGCTTACCTTCCATCCATTTTTCAGAACGCTCATCTGCAATGGTTTCCTTTTCGATGGTTTCCTTCGTAGCATCAATGGCAAATTCCTTGTTGTAACGAGCCTTACCATTGAATGAAACAGTATAGTTGATAGTGTTTTCCTTCAAATAATCTTCATTGTAAGTAGGCCACTGAGCATCACAAACTGAAGTTTCATGTCCAAGAATACTCCAAAGTTCTTCAGCAATATGAGGAGCAAAAGGTGCCAACGTAATCACGAATGGTTCCAATACGGCTTTCTTGCTACATTTCATGGTGAAGAGTTCATTCACACAAATCATGAAGGCACTGATGCTGGTATTGTATGAGAACTGTTCGATATCGCTTGTAACCTTCTTAATCAGTTTGTGGAGCGATTTCAATTCTTCCTTAGTAGGTTCATCGTCTGTAACTAAGAAATTATCGTTACGATCGTAGAAAAGTGTCCAGAACTTCTTCAAGAAACGGTGTACACCATCGATACCATTGGTATCCCAAGGTTTGGATTGCTCCACAGGACCAAGGAACATCTCATACATACGAAGGGTATCTGCACCATACTTTTCAACAATCATATCAGGATTTACCACATTGAACATGGATTTACTCATCTTCTCAATGGCCCATCCACAGATGTATTTACCGTTCTCAAGGATGAAATCTGCGGTTTGATACTCTGGATTCCAGTTGCGGAATGCCTCGATATCCAAAACATCGTTGCTCACGATATTCACATCCACATGGATAGGAGTTGTATCGTACTGGTCTTTCAAACCAAGTGAAACAAACGTATTGGTATTCTTGATGCGATAAACAAAGTTGCTTCGTCCCTGGATCATACCTTGATTAACCAACTTCTGGAATGGCTCTTCCATCTCCGAAACACCCAGATCTTTCAGGAACTTGTTCCAGAAACGGGAATAAATCAGGTGACCAGTGGCATGCTCCGTACCACCTACATAGAGATCTACGTTCTTCCAATAATGGTCAGCTTTCTGAGAAACTAGAGCTTCCTCGTTCTTAGGATCCATATAGCGCAGATAGTAAGCGCTGGAACCAGCAAAACCAGGCATTGTGCTCAGTTCGATAGGGAATATGGTCTTATTGTCGATCTTCGCATTCCCCACTACTTGCTTGTTCACTTCATCCCAAGCCCATTTAGTGGCGCGTCCCAATGGAGGCTCACCTGTTTCAGTTGGCTTATATTCATCAATCTCAGGAAGTTCCAAAGGCAGACATTCTGCAGGAATCATGTAAGGCATACCGTCTTTGTAGTATACTGGGAATGGTTCTCCCCAATAGCGCTGACGAGAGAAGATGGCATCACGCAGACGATAATTCACTTTCACGCGTCCCAAATGATGCTCCTTCACGTATTTCTTCGTAGCAGCAATGGCTTCCTTGATGGTCAAACCATTAAGGTTGAGGTCGCAATAAGGCTCTACCCCACTCTTTGGTGAGTTGCATACAATGCCTTCCTTGGCATCGAAGCTCTCCTCACTGACATCACAGCCTTCCACCAATGGAACGATAGGCAGATTGAAGTGCTTTGCAAATGCATAGTCACGACTATCATGTGCAGGAACGGCCATGATGGCGCCTGTTCCATAGCCAGCTAATACATAATCGCTTATCCAGATAGGTACGGCTTCACCAGTAAACGGATTGATGGCATAACTGCCAGAGAATACACCTGTTACACTGCGATCTGCTATTCTGTCTCTTTCAGTGCGTTTCTTCGTTCTGTCCAGATAGGCTTCTACTTCTGCTTTCTGTGCTTCAGTAGTCACTTGAGGAACCAACTCACTTTCTGGTGCCAATACCATGAAAGTCACGCCATACATGGTATCTGCACGCGTAGTGAATATGGTAAATTCCATGTCGCTGTCCTTCACTTTGAACTGCACTTCTGCACCTTCAGAGCGACCAATCCAGTTGCGTTGTGTTTCTTTCAGGGAATCTGTCCAATCGATTACATCCAATCCATCGAGTAGACGCTGTGCGTATGCTGAAGTACGAAGACACCATTGGCGCATCTTCTTCTGCTCCACAGGATAACCACCACGAACGGAAAGACCTTCTACCACCTCATCGTTGGCAAGTACGGTACCAAGTTTCGGGCACCAATTCACCATGGTTTCTCCCAGATAGGCAATGCGGTAGTTCATCAGCGTTTCCTGCTTTTCCTTCTCACTCTTGGCATTCCATTCTGCAGCAGTGAAGCTAATTTCCTCTGTACAAGCCACATCCAGGCCTTCTGTACCTTTCTTTTCAAAATATTTCACCAATTCAGAGATTGGTTGCGCCATTTGGCACCTGTTACAATAGAAACTCTTGAACATCTTCTGGAAAGCCCACTGTGTCCATTTGTAGTAGATAGGATCACATGTGCGCACTTCCCTATCCCAATCGAAACAGAAGCCGATCTTATCGAGCTGTGAGCGATAGCGATTGATGTTATTGACGGTAGTAATGGCAGGGTGCTGACCAGTTTGAATGGCATATTGCTCTGCAGGAAGTCCATAAGCATCATAGCCCATTGGGTTCAGTACATTGAAGCCCTGCAGACGTTTGTAACGTGCATAGATGTCAGATGCAATGTATCCCAGAGGATGTCCCACATGCAATCCTGCTCCTGATGGATAAGGAAACATGTTGAGCACATAGAACTTCTGCTTGTTCTCATCTTCTATTACCTTATACGTTTGGTTGTCTACCCAACGCTTTTGCCATTTTTTCTCGATTTCCCTGAAATTGTATTCCATAATACCTATCTAATTTAAAAACGCTTGCAAAATTACGTTATTTTTCTGAATATTGCTGCTTTTTATGCTCTAATTCCTTTTGTTTTCTGTAATCATCGAACTTTGACCATGCTGCTCCTAAGAAGATAAGCGCATAAAAAGCACTGTGCCAAGAACTTCTTCCTTCATAAAAGAAGAAATCATACGTAGCCGCTATAAATCCAATGATATAGATTGGAAATAGTAAATATAGATTAAAAAACTTTTTCATGATTCCTTATTTTCTTTACGCTTCTTCACTTCTACAAAAAAGAAATAACAAGATTGGAAGATAAACCAAGCACCTCCTAATAGATATATCCAATCCACGAGACCACTCCCCTCTCCTATTAGAGTAGTCAATGCATCTATAATTAATGCCAATCCGCAGATAAACATCAAAACGGATAAAAACTTAATCACAAGGATGATTACTTTGTTGTCTTTCATAACTTTTTGTATTTGATATAATGGTGTATGCTCAATGCAAAGAAAAAGCAGGCAGCTATTACATAGAGCCAGAAACGAAGTCGACTGGTATGCTCATCTGCTAAGAGAATCATCAGCACATTGATGAATCCCAATATCATCCACACGAAGCCGTAATAGCTGTAAAACTCCTTTTTCATCCTTAATCCTTCACTTCTTCCAGCACATCCATTCGCATGCGTTTACCTTTATAGATGCACATGAAATAAATGCCGATAATCACAAACGGAATGCTAAGAAGTTGTCCCATATTGAAGGTCATCCCTTCTTCAAACGCCACTTGGTCTTCCTTCAAGAATTCGATAAAGAAGCGGAAAACGAAGATTTCTGTGAGCACTAATCCAAAGAAGAAACCACGCTTATAGGTTTTCAGCTTCTTGTAAAGCACCACCATGATGATGAAGAAGAGGAAATAAGCCATTGCTTCATAGAGTTGTGCAGGATGACGAGGCACCATATCTACCCTTTCGAATATGAAAGCCCAAGGCACATCTGTAGGTTTTCCGATAATCTCTGAATTCATCAAGTTGGCCAAACGGATACAGCAGGCGCAGATAGGTGTGGCAATGGCGATGATATCAAAGATATCCACAATGTGTATCTTGTATTTTCTGCTATAAAGTATCAAGGCGATGATCAAACAGAGTGTACCGCCATGACTGGCAAGTCCTTGATAACCAATCCATTTCCATCCGCCATCTGGCAGGAATTTTACAGGAAGGAACAT
>JAEEGH010009227.1_pt1 | contig 23071 bp, 18 predicted proteins | sample 9134181 | NCBI WGS metagenome assembly JAEEGH01 (sample SAMN16246544, study PRJNA631951) | gut metagenome | biome: gut microbiome; feature: rumen; material: DP-attached | host: Bos | place: Iran: Karaj | collected 2018-10
CTCGCTGTATGACGGCTTCCCGGGTGAACCGCATTTTTTGCATATCATCAAGGGCGGACCCGGCACCGGCAAGTCGGGCTTCATGAAGCGCATCCGCGCCGAGGCGCAGGCCCGGGGCCTCGACACCGTCAGTATCCCGTGCTCCGGCGACCCGGATTCCCTCGACGGTCTGCTTGTCCCGGCGCTGGGGCAGGCCTGGGTGGACGGCACCGCGCCGCATGTCGTCGAGCCGCGGCATTTCGGCGTCGACTCGGATTATGTAAACCTTGGCCGCTTTGTAAAGCTGCCGATGGGAGAAAAGGATCGGGAAGAGGTGCTGCGCCTCACGGCGGAATACCGCGCGCTCTACGCCGAGGCCTACGAAAAGCTCCGACTGGCCAAGGAGCTGCACGACGCGCTCGAGGCGGTATATAAGCCCTACGTCGATTTCGACGCGCTGACGGCCTATACCGAACGGTGTGTGAAGGAGCTGTTTGCGTGAAAAGCGGACGGTCGATGACCGTCCGCTTTTTTATTGATCTCAGCAGCAGATGAAGCGGTAGCCGCACATGGGGCCGAGGCACATGTTGGCCAGGCACATCGTCATACACAGCCGGTTGATGCCCAGCCCGCCGCGGTATTCCTGCTGATAGCCGCGGTAGAAGTCCCCTCCCTGCTGCAGCATCTGCACCAGGCGCTGGTATTCCTCATTGTCCGGCTCGATGGAGGCGGCCCGCTTGGCATGCTCGAGCGCCGCGATCTTGTTGCCGGCGTACATGTTGGCGACGGCGCTGAGGTAGTACCATCTGCCGTCCCGCTCCTCGACGGGCACGCCGGAGAGCGCATTGAGCGCCTCGCGGTAAAGGCCGTTGCGGATGAAGCTGCGCGCGGCGGTGTACTCGCTGCGCTCGGTCTGCTGGTACTGCTGCTGATAGGCGCCGGTGTACCAGTTGTCCCAGCCGGTATAACCGCCGCCTCCCCAGCCGTAGCCCGCCTGCTGGCTGTACTGCTGGTAGGCCTGCTGATACGCCGAGCCCGTGCCGTAGCCCTGCTGGGCGGTGCCGTTCTTGATGGCGTCGTAGGCGGCGTTGATGTCGTTCATCTTCTCGGCGGCCTTGGCGTCCCCGGGGTTCAGGTCCGGATGGTATTTTTTTGTCAGATCCCGGTAGGCCTTCTTGATCTCCTCATCGGAGGCGTCAGGCGACACACCGAGGACTTTATACGGGTCCTGCACCATCTGGGCTTCCCCTTTTCGCATTGGTTTTGTATTTCTGATCGAACTGCTGCCAGAGTCCGGCGCAGAGGATGTTTTTCAACAGCGGCACGTCCTGTACCAGGGGCAGGCGGTCAAAAGCGTACAGGCACTCGCCCAGGATCATCTCGAGGATATCCCGGAAGCGCCGCTCGTTGTCGGGCAGACCGTAGAAGCGCCGGAAGGGATTGTAGCGATTGCGGCGCGTGTCCGCGTCCAGATCCATGCAGGCGTCCATGACGTAGAGAAAACGCCCGAGGCTGTGGCCGAGCGCACGCAGATCCTGTGCCCAGCGGTCCTCCCGCCAGACCATGAGCTCCGCCATCAGCTCGCCGAAGCTCGCCGCGGCGTCGTCCGCGTCCTCGATCCGGTCCTTCTCGAGCGCATGAAGCGCATCGAGCGAGCGGCGGATCGCCTCACACTGGCGCGGCCAGTTTGCCTCCGTCTCGCGGAAGCTCTTTTCCAGGAGCTTCGCCTCCGCCAGCGCGCCGAGATTCCCGTCGTCCTCCCAGTCATCCAGGCATTTCCAATAGGCCAGAGCCACATTCAGATCCGCGGCGTAGTCAGTACACGAGCTCTGCAGCCATGGGCGCGGCCGCAGCGGATGGGGCAGACAGCGGTTTTCCCCGCCGTGCTCCTCCGGCTCATACAGGGACTGCAGCAGCAGAACCAGAAAGGTCATGTCGTAATTCAGCGTCATACGGGCTGGGAGTCCATGCCGTTCCTGCAGGCTGCGGCACAGGCCGCAGTAGCAGGCCTTGTATCGGGCAAGCTCCTCCGGCGTCAAGAGCTCCGTGGCAGCCGTTAAGTAGCCAAACATTTCAGGTCTTTCTTACGAAGGAGGTGCCGCATTTACGGCATACGATCTTGATTTTCCCGCGGCCCTTGGGAACCCGGAGCATGCTGCTACAGGAGGGGCAGGCGAAAAAGCGATACTCCTTCCGCTGCAGCCAGCATTCCCGCATGACCCGCAGAGAACCGGCAACGCGAACGCGCTTCTGCAGATACCAGTTGTTTTCCGCCCGGCGCCGGTACAGGTTTTTGGAGAGCATCCGAAAATAGGTAATGACCAGCACAACGAGAAAGAGGGTATAAAACGCCCCCCTGACGCGCTGCGGCAATATCAAGGACAAGAGCAGCAATATCACATCGACAACAGCCAGAAAACGGTTCAATTGATCCGTACCGTTTCTGCCGGCCATAAATCGAATCAGTCTGTCTCTCATAATCTCACCTGTTCATCGGATTTCTATTTGCTTATTTTACCACAACAGCACCCTAATACATCAAAAAATTGTAAACAAGCTCAGGCCTTTCTCCGCAGCTTCATAGAAAGCGAAACGATTGCGTCGCAAAGCTGGGCATAGCTCATCCCTTCGACCGCGGCGGCCTTGGGAATCAGACTGCTGGGCGTCAAGCCGGGAAGGGTGTTGACCTCCAGACACCAGGCTCTCCCCTCCCCGTCCAGAATAAAATCGGTTCGCGAATAGACCGAAAGGCCAAGGGCCTGATGGATCCGCAGCGCCGCCTCTGAAACCAGCTCCCGCTCCCGCTCCGAAATCGGCGCGGGACAAAGCTCCCGTGCGGCCTCGTTTCCGCTTTGATACTTGGAGACGTAATCGAAGTCCTTTCCCTCCGGCGGAACGATCTCGATGGGAGAGAGCGCTCTCTCGTCGAAAATCGGCACCGTCAGCTCTCTGCCGCGGATCTTCTCTTCCACTACGATCCGATCTCCGTAGGGCAGGACTTCCGCCAATGCGCGCGCCAGTTCCTCCCGGTTATCCGGAAGAGCCACTCCGATGGAGGAGCCGCCCCCCACGACCTTCACTGCACAGGGTACCGGCAGCGTTTGGGCCAGAACCGGGATCTCCTCCCGGGTATAGCGCAGCTCTCTCCATCGTGGGGTCAGAACGCCGCAGCTTTCCATGATGCGCTTCGCCACCGCCTTGTCCATGGCCATGGCGCTCCCCAGCGGGCCGGAGCCCGTGTAGGGGACGCCGAGCAGATCCAAGGTCGCCTGGATCTTCCCGTCCTCTCCATCCTGACCGTGGAGCCCCAGGAAAACGCAGTCCGACAGTCGGCAGGCTTCCAAAACACCGGCGCCGATGCGGCTTTCGCTCTGATCCCGCCGCGAAGCCCTCACCGCGTTCAGGTCGGGCGCCGTCTTTCCGATCGAAACCTGGGCGCAGAGGCCGTCCGGCTCGTCAAAAATCTTCTCAATGGATTTGGAATAAGACTCCAGCCCCAGAAACAGATCGACAAAAACCGCCTGATGCCCGAGACTGCGCAGCGCACGGCAAACGGAAGTGGCCGTCACAAGAGACACCTGCCGTTCCGTACTGATCCCACCGCCAAGAACCACGATTTTCACATGGATCCCCTCTTTCCTTGAACTCTATGATAGAATACCACTTGGGAATGATATGCACAAGTTTTTTTTGCTCCTCCGAGTGCCGCGGCGCTTCTGTTCCTCTGTAAAAAATGCTTGACAAACAAGATATTTGTGGTAATATATCCCTTGCTGATGCGGGCATAGCTCATCCGGTTGAGCGCCACCTTGCCAAGGTGGAGGTAGCGAGTTCGAGCCTCGTTGCCCGCTCCATAAAACCTGTTGCGTTATGCAATGGGTTTTTTTCATACGCGGGTATGGTGGAATTGGCAGACACGCTGGATTTAGGTTCCAGTGGGCAACCGTGCAGGTTCAAGTCCTGTTACCCGCACCACGTCAGAAGAACTCTGCTCCGTTCCGTTTCCGCGGTTTCCGTAAGAGCCTTGAAAACTGCACATCCGCAGAGTCCTTCTTCCTTTCCGAAACGGAGCTCTCAAGTGAGAGCTCCGTTTCGGTTTTCAAGAACGGTTCGGATTTGGCTCGCCTGTGGCCAGCAAAGATCCGCTTTGCTCAATAGTGTGGCATTAATCCGTTATCGGTTTTTCCGATAGCAGGCAATTGCATTTATCCGTTACCACTTTTTTGTGAATTGTGGTATTTTTTTAATATAGTTAATCTGCGTTTTTTGGGCAAAACACATAAATGATTGAAGGAGGATTTCCCATGAAACAGGGTCCCTGCGGTTTCGGCACCAAGGCCATCCACGCCGGCAATGTGAAAGATCAGCAGTACGGCGCGCTTACTACCCCCATTTTCCAGAGCTCCACCTTCGTTTTCGATAGCTGCGAGCAGGGCGGGCGGCGTTTTGCCGGCGCCGAAAACGGATACATCTACACCAGGCTGGGAAATCCCACCTCGTCCGTGCTGGAAAATAAGATCGCGGCCCTGGAGGGCGGCGAAGCCTGCCTCGCCACCGCCTCCGGCATGGGTGCCATTTCCTCCTGCCTGTGGACCATCGCATCTGCGGGCAAGCATATCATTGCCGACGGAACACTTTATGGCTGCACCTTTGCCCTGCTCAATCACGGTCTGACCCGCTATGGCGTCGAGGTGGACTTTATCGACACCTCCGATCTGGACAGCCTAAAAGCTCATCTGAAATCCAACACCGTTGCCGTCTATCTGGAGACGCCCGCGAATCCCACCCTCAAGATCACGGACATCTCCGCAGTTGCGGAGATCGCCCATGCCTACAATCCGGAAATCAAGGTCGTCTGCGACAACACCTTTGCCACGCCCGCGCTGCAGAATCCCCTCTCCCTCGGAGCCGACGTGGTCGTCCATTCCGCAACCAAGTATCTCAACGGCCACGGCGACGTGATCGCGGGCTTCGTGGTGGGCAAAGCGGACTTTATCGCGCAGGTCCGGCTCTTCGGTCTGAAGGATATGACCGGCGCCGTGCTGGATCCCTTTGCCGCGTTTTTGCTGCTCCGCGGTCTGAAGACTCTGGAGCTGCGCATGGAGCGCCACTGTGACAACGCTGCACGGGTCGCCGAATTTCTCTCGGCGCATCCCGCGGTGGAAAAGGTCTACTACCCCGGTCTGGACTCCCACACCGGCCACGAAGTCGCCGCAAGGCAGATGCGCCGTTTCGGCGGCATGCTCAGCTTTGAGGTGCGCGGCGGAAAAGCCGCCGGCATGAAGCTGGTCAACAGTCTGAAGCTGATCACGGTCGCGGTCTCCCTGGGCGATGCCGAAAGCCTGATCGAGCACCCGGCCTCCATGACCCATTCCACTTACAACGAAGCGGAGTTGGCCGAGGCCGGCATTGCTCCGGGCCTAATCCGGCTGAGCCTTGGTCTTGAGAATGTGGAGGATATCCTCGCAGACCTGGAGCAGGCCATGGCAGAACTCTGATTAAATACGCATACCATACCGAAACGGGCGGATCTGATGGTAAACCATCGGATCCGCCCGTTTTTTATGCTTCTTTCCCGGGAAGGGCGCCCTCTATCTCCTCCACGACCTGTCGAAGGATCTCAACAAAGCGCTGTTCCATCAGGCCGAGAGGACGGTGCTGCGACTGGATCGTGCCCAGGGTCATGTTTCTGGAATCCCGCAGAGGAACTGCAAGCAGCCCCGCATCGCTGAAGCCGGGCGGCAGGATCCCGCTGCCGGTGGAAATGCAGTCCGAGTGCGTCATGATGTTATAGATCGTGGCGCGATCACTCACATAGACCATGCGGTCGTTGTCCACGCCGCTCATGGCGACCGCTTCCTCGGCAAAATTGGGATTGCTGTCCGTCTGGGTAAAAACCACGTTAGGGTAATCCAAGAGCTGCTCTACGGTCAATGAGTCCATTCCGGACAGAGGGTGGCCCTTTCGCATAAACACATGGGGGCGCAGGGTAAGCAGCGGGATAAACTGCAGATTGTTTTCCTGCAGAGCACGAAACACGCTCTGATCGGTTCGATCCGAGACGAAAATCACCCCGAGCCCACTGTTGCCAGACGCCACGTCCCCGATGACAGAGATCATGTCCATTTCCTTCAAGCTCAACTGCATGGGCTGCTGCCCGATGCTGTGCAGCAGTTCCACAAAAGCGGCTGCACAAAAGGGATAGCGCTGGGCCGCGATGGAAAGCTGCACCGGCTCGGACGCCTTGCGGCGCTCATAGTAGCGCTGCAGCTCTCTGCTGCTCTCGACGATGGGGGCGATGCGCGCTGCCAGTTCCCTCCCCTCATCGGTCAGCGTCATGCCTCGATTGCTGCGCCGAAAGATCTGAATTCCCAGCTCCTTTTCCACTTCACCGATGGCGCTGGACAGCGCTGACTGCGACATAAAGAGATTCTGGGCAGCCTTGTTCATGGAGCCGCATCGCTCGATCTCCAGGATATAGCACATTTTCAGCAGCGTCATGGCGACTCCCGTCCTTCTGTCACGAAATCAATAGTATTCATAGGCCTCCGTTCCCCTGCGCGTTTTGCGAGAGCGGGTCTTCCGAGAGACGATCAGCATGGTCAGCGCCGTGCTCAGAATCATCACGCCCCACACGCATAGCAGCGTCATCTTCTGCACGCCCAGCTTGCTGATCACAGAGTCAGCCTTGATGTATACCGTTTCCTCCCCGTCCTTTTCGGTGAGGCTGTAACTGCCTGCGGAACTGGTGATCTCGATCGTCACGCCCTTCAATTCAGCGGGATTCTGCATCTGCGGCGTGATTACCGTGTCGGAGGAAACGGCAATGTTCTTGAAGGACAGCGAACGGATCGGATCGCCTTGCGCGTTGTTGGAATAGATCCGCAGATCCATCGTGCCGTCCTCAACGCCGTCGATGGTCACGCGATAGCCCTCCGGCACGATGACCTGCTTGGTTTCCCCGTTGTCCAGCAAGTCAAAGTATTGCTCATAGCCGGGCAAGGCGTAAATGCCCTGAGAGCCGATTTTTCCGACCATGTTGCCCTGGGGATCCCACAGAGTCAGCGTGACGGGGCAATACGCAACAATGGTGTTGTAGGCAAAGGTCACGATATCCGAAAGGACGGAGCCCTTGATCTCTTCTCTCGTATCGTTGTTCTCCTTGTCATTCTCCTCGTCTGTCTTTATATATTGTTCACGGGGGAAATTGTCCTTCGTGCTGATCTTATCCGAGGATACGGAGGGGACGTTTTCTCTCGGCCCCGCATCCAGGATCGTCAGAATCTGCCTGATCACATCGGGATCCTGGATCAGATCCGAATGGCTGACACCCCGAACGAAGTAGATGGGGTGATTGAAATACTCGCCGTTCGTCATGGCGGAGCTAACCAGGGGCACCGTTTCGTCGCCCGCTTTGTTTTTCATGGCGGCAACCACCTTGCCGTCCTCCTCGATCAGCTTGCTGTAGGTGTAAAGATCATAGCCCACGATCAGATACGCGTCGATCGCGCTGCTGTTCATGATATGCTCCCCGTTTGCATAAAGGAGCTTCTGCACCGCCTGCGCCTGCTCGTAGAGATAGGAGTTTACGCCGTCCTTCGGATCGGCCTCCGGGCCGGAGATCGCAGTATCCTGAATCCAGCTGTGGATTCGATCCGGGGTCAGATTGCTCCCGTTCAGAGAGATATACGTTCCGAAGTTCTCGACCGTATTGTTGTAAGGAAGCAGATCGTAAACAGAGGGGATGTTATAGGCTAGGGCGCGAAGCGTGCCGTCCAGGCAGTTGTACTTCACAAATTTGCCCGTCTGCAGCGTCAGAAGCGCCTTCGGCGCGCCGCCATAGGGCGTCCCCACCGTGATTACCTTGTCCGTCTTTCGGATATTCTCCTCACTTCTGGCCAGATAGCATGCGGTCACGACGCCGCCCATGCTGTGACAGACAAAGGTCACTTTATCGTAGCCGCGAAGATTGATATAGGTCTCCAGGTCTCTCGCGCTCTCATCCACGGATTTACGCCAGTCATAGCTGTAGAACACCAGATCCTTGTCGCTGTACCCGTCCCTGTACAAATAGTCATACAAGGCAAAATAGAGCTCTGTCGCGGAGTCCATGGTGCCGACGCTGCCATCCTGAGGACTGACCTGTTTCCCGCCCACCTTGTACAGCGGTTTTCCCTTGGCGTTCATTTGCAGCATGCTGAGACATTGCGCGATGTAGCTGATCTCCAAAGTCAAATCAGCCGCGATCCCGACAAGGCCGCTGCGCGCCATATCGTTCAGCGCGTTCTGAACATAGTCCAGCTTGGTGGGCAGCCAGACCGGATCGCCGGTTTTCACGCGGGCAGACATGCCGTTGCCGCGATAATCCTCCAGTGCGACAAGCTCGCTGCCTGTGATGCCGGGAACGATCAGGATCGCCTCCTTTTTGTCGGAGGGCTGGGTTCTGTAAAGGGAATCATCGTACGTCACATCGTCTGTGGTCAAATACTGGCAGAAAAGCAATTCCACGCCGCTCTTTTCCGCAAGTCTGACCGCGCTCTTCAGCGCGTCGCGCACGTCATCGGAAACCAGGCAGTCCGGGATCGCCACGATCAGTCTCTTGTTCAGCTCCGGGACGCTGGAGTCGTAATACTGCTTCACTCTTTCAACGGCGTCCTCCAGCGCGCGGCTAAGGGTGCGGCCGCTTCCGTATTCCGAGGTTTCCAGGTCAAAGGTGCGTACCAGCGTATAGACCGCAGACCCGGCGTTCCAGGAAATCGAACCGCCGGCAACGGCGCCCAGCGCGCTGCGGACAGCTCTGCTTTGCTCAAGATAGGTGGACTGGTTGCTGATGTCGAGCTGGATCGTCTGCCAGATCTGCACATCGTCGCCGCTGTACTGGGGTGTGAATCTCCCGCCGTAGGAAATGAAAAGCTCAAAGTTTCTGGCGCTCTCCTTGGTCATGGCACACACGCCATCCGAGATCTGGCGCTTGATCATGTAATCCACCGTAGAGGTATCTAGGCTGATGTGGAACTTATCTTCAATGGCACGCAGGCCGCGCAGAATCATATAGGTGATCGCGGGCGCGGAGGTCACGTTGCGCAGCTCTACGTTGCCGGAATACTCCGTCACAAAGTCATAACCCTTTGACAGGAAGTCCAGGATCGTCTTCGCCGCCTTCACCGCACCGCCGGCCTCCGGGACCAGGCCGACCAGAGCAAAGGCCATCCCAATGATGTCCCCCTCCAGCAGATTGGCCGCAGCATCCCGTATACTTACGATGATATTGGCCACCGGGATGAAGTTCGGGATCATGGAGCCAATGGTGTAGTAGAAGGAGTGTGTCAGATTCCGGTTGAGGATCCCCCAGTCCGCCAGCAGATCGCCGAAATCACCCAAAACCAAACCCTGCAGGAAAGCGGAGATCTTTTCCCCGGAGTCCAGGTCGTAGGAATAGGGATCCATCACGTTGGCCGAGGCCATGATCACCGCAAGCAGCAGCTCCATATCGGAACTCCAGGATGCCACTGATTCCGCAAAATGCCAGAACTCCATCTGGGACTGTGCGCCGTCATACTCGGCGCCGTCCCGGAAGCTGTCGCCGTCGTAGTTGGCGCTCAGAGGATTGAAGCCGATGGAAAGCTCAAAGCCGTCGCCAAGGCCGTCGCAGTCGGTATCCGCGCACCAGGGCAGCGTGCCGATGAGGCGTTCATCCAAGTCGTCGATGCCGTCGTCATCGGTGTCGCCCTTGGTCGGATCGCTGAGGATCACATAATACTGGATGGTGTTGCCGTCCTTGTCGATCATGCAGTACATGACGTTGCCGGCCTCCTCGCCGTCCGTCATGTCGTCCTCATCGGTAAAGCGCATCTGACTGTTGGTATAGTAGATCCGCCCCATGCCGTCGCGCAGGCCATATTCCTCCACATCGTCCGCCAGACCGTCGCCGTCACTGTCCTCCCCAAAGAAGGCATTGTTCTGGATCCGGTTAAACGCCTGCGGAAGATCCTCCGCGCTGCGGATATGATAGAAGGAACCGTTGGTATAGGTCGCCAGCTTGCTGAGCAGATCTGTATTGACCGAATTACCCAGCGCGATGGTATAGATCGGGATCTGGTATGCCACGCAGGTGCTGATGATTTTTTCATAGCGGGCCTTGTTGGAGTAGTTGTCCTCGCCGTCCGTCAAAGCGATGATAAAGCGGCCCCTTGACGGATCGTCCACTTCGATCAACTCATCCAGCGCGTTGTCCAAGCCGGTATACAGCGCGGTACCGCCGGCGTTTCCGACGATCTCGTCCACTGCGGCAAGCGCCGCCTGCAAATCCGAGGTCAGCTCGATCTTTCTTCTCGCATGGTCGTTAAAGCCCACGACCGCGGCGCGGTCGCCCGGAAGCAGTTGCCCGATAAAGGTCTTCGCCGCCGTGACGCGATAGCGATTGGGGTCGTTTTCAGATCCCCAGTCATCCTCCATGGAGCTGGATTCGTCAATGACAAACTCCACGTCAAAAGAACTGCCGTCGCGGCCCGGCGCCAAGGGCGCCTGGAACTGCATATGCCAGTTCGACACATAAAAGGCGCAGTAATAGGAACGGCGGGTATTGACCGTCTCCCCGTTATCCGCCTGCGACTCCGAGGGGATTGAGCAGTCCGGGGCAAGCGGTGCCGTGACCTTGTCCCCCGACACGCTCACCTCCGATTGATCCAGGACGCGGAAGCTGCCGTCCTCCGGATTGTACACGCCGACCGCGAGCTCCCCGCCGTCGCTCTGGGGCTTTGTGATGGGGATCGTAATGGTACCGCTGCCGTTTTCAGAGGTCTCCACCGCCACAATGGGAGACGCGATATAGGGCAAATCCTGCAGTGTCGTGTCCTGCGTGATGTCGTTGATCTCCGTTACCGAAAGGCCAAGCCCGCTGTCGCCGATCTGTACAGACACGCCGGAGCCCTGCTCGTCCTTCAATTCGGTGTAAAAATAGTTGTCGCAATCGCTGTCCCCGGAATAGCCGGAATCGAAGCGGAGCGGGTTGGAGGAAATGCGGTACTCCGTTCCGTCCCAGAGTCCGTCGCCGTCGGTATCGGGGTCAGTGGGACTGGTGCCGAACTGCTGGATCTCAAACGCATCCTCCAGGCCGTCCCCGTCGGAATCGGCGCTGAGGGGATTGGTGCCATATTCGGCTTCCTGGGCATTGCTCAGGCCGTCGCCGTCCGGATCCTTCTCTCCATCCCCGATCCCGCTGCTGCCAGTATCGTACTCCAGCGGATCGGTCAGGGTCTTGGTGACCTCAAAGTAATCGCTCAGTCCGTCCCCATCGGTGTCGTCCATCGCAATAGAGGTGCCAAAGGCGTGCTCAATCTCATTGGACAGCAGATCACTGTCGGTATCGGCGGAGAATCTGCCGTCATTCAGGATCGCAAGCCGGATATCGTTGGAATAGAGCATACCCGCCTGCGTCAAGGCAACAACGCGATAATATTGGATCTGGCCGCCATACGGAACGGGCATCCGGTACTCGCATTCTGTAACCGAATCCAGCATACTGTATTCGCCGCCGTCGTAGGATGAATAAATCTGATATGCCTGTGCGCCGGAAATCTCATTCCAGGAAAAGCGGATGTATCCGTTATCTTCTTCCGCCTCTACCAGAAGACGCCGTTCAACAGAATAAGCGGCGGAGTATGTAAGCTGTGCATGATTCGTTCCGACTAAGAAAGCGCCCTGGCTCTTCACAGAGACGGAAATCCGCCTGGCAAGTCCATCCTCTTCATCCGTCAAAAGGGTCCCGCCGCTTTCCGAACGGCGGTTTGAATCCGCGAGGGCAGCAACGTTGGGAAACAGCAGACAGACAACAAGCGCAAAGGCCATCGCACGGTTCGCGATCCGGTAGTTGCGCTGCCGAAGTTTGGCAAACAGAAAGACGAAGAGGAACGAGGCAAGCGCACAGCAAACGGTGATTAGAATGATCTTTACGTAATTGATCTCGAAGGCTTCTTTGCACTGAAGAGAAATCTGGAAGCTGCGCGAGGCCCCCGGACCGAGATTGGAGACTTGGAGAGCGGAGATATTATCCTCCGAAACGAGGCCCCGCGGCAGCGAGAAATCCAAAGACAGGCCGCTGATGACCTGATCCGACAGATTCCGCACCCGGACGCCAATGGTTGACCGCTCCCCGCGGTCCGGATTCAATGCGTTTGCATCCGCATCGAACTGCACCGCAAGAATGCCGTCGTCGGATACCATACTCAGAGCTTCCTTGGTATAGGTCTCCTTGCGTCCCATGCTGAGGGCGAAGCAAAAGCCCAAACCGCCCAAAAGGATCAGCACGATCGTCCAGGCCAAAACCCGCTCCATGATCTTACCGATCTTTCCCGTACCCGTCCTGCGGGTGCTTTTTTCGGTGCGGCGGCGCATCTCCGCGGGAACTGTTCCGCCGTATGGAGCCCTTCTCTTGCGGGGCGGGGAGAACTGTTCCTCCGGCCTCAGAGAGGCGCCGCACGCGGCGCAAAAGCGCTCGCTTAAGGCAGACGGAGACCCGCACTGCGGGCAGTAAAGGGTGTTGGAGTCAGGCGATACCCGGTTCGACGCGGGCTCTGTTTCCTGTATCAAAGCAGAGGCCGCAGGCGTATGCTCCGGTTCAGCTCTCCACGACGGCTCAGCAGCCGGACTGGATGGATTCTCAAGGATCCCAAAACGGGGCTTATCCTTTTTCTCGGATCTTGTATCAACGGCGTCGGCTTTCAGGATGTGGTCTTCCGCCGGCTCATCCGCGCCCGTGGGCGTTTTCTCACGCACACTCATATTGGTAATCAAGCCGAATCCCGTGCTGCGCGGCGGCGCAGGGCGCTTCGGATGCGGCCCTTCCGCGGAAGGGTTCTCCGACAGCTCGACAGGAGCGGCGTCAAAAGCTTCCTGCCTCGGTAGATTTGTAATCAAGCCGAAAGAAGAACGGGCCGGGCGCTTAAGCTCCGCCTTCACCGGAGCGTCATTCCCGAGCTCCGAAGCCCTTGCATGCGAAGGCGGGAAGGCGCCTCCTTCCGATACGGAATGGCCGCAAATCGGGCAGCTCGTGGCGCCCTCTTCCAGCTCCGAGTGACAAAAACTGCAATACATCGTGGTCCCTCCAGACAGAAAGATCGTATGTAAATCCATTTTTTTATTTTATATGCTGTATTTTTTATTGTCAAGAAGCGCACCGGAAAAAGCAAAAAGCGGGATGCAGGGCATCCCGCTCCGCAGGCGATATTTTTCCGTTCGAAAAAACTCTCGCTCCGCTTGACAATTTTCCTTTTTCGATGTATCCATATATCCATATGGATCATCTCTCTATCTTGAAAAACCGTCCACGCCTAGTATGTGCGCACTACGGATTCAAATTAGCGGTATATTTTACCTGATCAAAAAGGAGCAAACATGGAATCTCTCTCTTTCGCTGCAGTCGCTGCTATTGCTCTGATCCTCTTGGCGCTGCTCATCACCATATTGTCCAAGCCCTTGGGAAAAATGCTCAAACTACTTCTGCACGCGGCAATGGGCTACGCATTGCTGTTTGCAATCGATTATTTTTTGAAGGACTACGGTCTGTATCTGGAGCCGAACTTCCCAAACTGCCTGATTGCCGGCCTGGGCGGCGTACCGGGTGTGATCCTGTTGGCTATTTACCAAAAGTTTTTTACTTGATCGTTTCAGAAGATATAAAGAGCGCTGCGCTGTTCCTGTGGACAGCGCAGCGCTCTTTTATGCCGCGGTCAAAGCTCTTCCACCTGAAGCACATCGTTCAGGGCCTGCAGCTCTGGCAAGCACTCGTCGTCCAGCTTTTTTCTTCTTCCCCGCACGCTTACGATCGCGCAATAGCGCATTTCGCCCTCCTCCTTCGCGCTGCGGGTGATCTCCAGATCCTCCACGGTAAAGTTGTTTCTCTTCATCACGTTCAGTATGCTTTCCATTGTCTCAGCCTGCGTGTATTCCACGTAATAATGGGCTTCGTCCGTCTTGGTTTTCATGCGGTACTCCAGCTTGACCAACAGCAGCTCCGCGACCAGCACCATAGCCGTCGCAAAAAACGCACATTCCAGATACCCGGCTCCACAGACCAGTCCGATGATCGCAGCCGTCCACAAGCCTGCGGCAGTGGTCAGTCCCTTGACCCTGCGATGTCGGGTCACAATGATGGTTCCGGCGCCGATAAAGCCGATCCCGGCAATCACTTGGGCGCCGAACCGGGCAATATCCGTATACAGGCGCATGACCTGATACAGATAGAGATTGGTCAGGATCGTCACTGCGGCACCAAGCGAAATCAGGATGTGGGTACGAAAACCCGCCGGACGGCGTTTAAACTCCCGCTCGATCCCGATCAGGCCGCCGCAGAGAACCGCGGCCAGCATCCGCACCAAAACGGAAAGAAAGTCCATCTCCCGCGCAAAATCAAGTATTTTCAACATTTCACGTCACCTCACACTTCCTCGATCGCCAGCACGCCGTCCAAAGCCGAAAGCTTTGCCAGCAAATCAGCATGAGACTGACGATGCGGCAAACGAATGCAGAAGGTGCCGCTCAGTTTGCGCTCCCCCGGCTCGTTTTTATCCAGCTCCACCTCATAGAGCTGCAAACCGTCCGCTTTCATCCGGCTGATAACCGGCCCAAGATGCTCCATACTGTCAATCACTGCGTAGATGTTCATATTGCGAGCATTGGAGACGATCAAATGCTCCAGCGCCGGAAGCACGTTGATGGACAGAGCGATCAACACAAAACCGACGAAAAAGCACTCATAAAACCCTGCGCCGATCGCAAGCCCCATGCAGGCCGAGGCCCAGAGGCAGGATGCCGTGGTCAGGCCCTTGATCTCGTGCCGCGCCGTCACCATAATGGTGCCCGTCCCAATGAAGCCGATGCCGCTGATCACGCTCGCGCCGAGCCTCGCCACATCTGTCCGCTGACCGACCGTGCCGAAGGCGTCAGCCAAGCTCGTATCCAGCATCAGATTCAGATACTGGCTCAGGATCACTGTGATCGCAGCGCCCAAGGAAACCAGCATATAAGTACGGAATCCCGCGGGTCTGCCCTTTTTTTCCCGATCCAGACCAATCACGCCGCCCATCAGCATCGCCAAAAGGATGCGCAGAATCATGGAGCCCATATTCAATTCCCGCAGCAGTTCAATATCTTCAAGCATCTCATCACCTCACAACAACACTTTTTCACAAAGCGGGAGCAACTCGGAAAGCGTCCGGATCTCATAGTCCGGATGAATGTCCGAACGCCCCGCGGCGCCGCTTGGATTGAACCAGCAGGTTTTGATCCCCGCGTTGATTCCGCCTCGGATGTCGGAGCTCAGGCTGTCCCCTACGATCAAGGCACGGGACGGGTCAAAGCCGGAGATCTGCCGAAAGCATCGCAGAAAAAACTCCCGGCTCGGCTTTTCCGCCCCCAGTTCTTCCGAAACAAAAACCGCTTCAAAATATGGCCGGATCCCGGAACTGCGCAGTCGGCCCTCCTGAACGGAGGCGGTCCCGTTGGAGGCGAGGAACAACCGGTATTTTCCTTTCAGCGCGTCCAAAAGCTCCTGTGCGCCCGGTATGAAGCGGTGTCCCCAGGCAAGCCGCGCTTCGTAGTCATCCCGGATCTCAGGCGCGCTGGCGCTGATGCCGCGCTCCTCAAACAGCAGCTCAAAGCGCCGAAGCAGTACCTGCTCCCTGGTTAAAACACCGTCTTCCATCAGCTCCCACTGGCTGCGGTTGATTTCATGGTAGCGCTGCAGAAGCTCATCCGAAGGCTCCACCCCTACGCCGCGCAGAACAGCGGAGAGCGCCCGCCGTTCCGCCCAGTCAAAGTCCAGCAGCGTATTATCCAGATCGAAAAAGATAAAGGGAAGATTCATAGCAGCTTCAAGGCCTCAGCGATCTTTTCAAAATGCATCCCGCGGGAAGCCTTCACCAGAACTCTGTCCCCGGGAAGAATGATATCTCCGAGCGCAGCAATCAGCGCATCGGCGCTTTCAAACCAGCGTCCGGACTCGCCCGCGCCCTCGGCGATGGCCGCGCCCAGCTTTCCGGAGCAAAGCACCAGCTCCACGCCCCGACGGGCGGCGTAGGCGCCCACGTCCCAGTGCATGGCCGCCTCCTCCCGCCCCAGCTCCAGCATATCGCCCAGGATGCACACGTGCCGCCCGGGAAGCTGAAGCAGGGAATCCACCCCGCACTTGACGGAATCGGGATTGGCGTTGTAGCAGTCGTCTACAAGGGTGATCTTTCCCGTCTCGGTGACGGCGGCGCGACGCCCCACCGTCTCATAACAGGCAACGCCGGCGGCGATCTCCTCGTCCGTCAGGCCCAGCACAAGGCCCACCGCCGCACCCTCCAGCGCAGCGTAGACCATATGCCGCCCGAAGGCTGGGATCTTCACTGGGATCGAGCGCCCGCCACAGCAGATAAGGCAGGCCGTGTGCCCATTTTCATCCAAGCGGATCTTCTCGGCGCGGATGTCGTTTTCCGCTCCAAGCCCGAAGCGCAGCGTTTTCTGCCTGCAGGAAAGCTTTCGCAGCAGGTCGTCGTCCCCGTTGACCAACACCACGCCCTCTTCGTCCATATACTCCAGCATCTCGGTCTTCGCCCGAAAGACGCCTTCCCTGTCATGCAGAAACTCCAAATGCGCGTGGCCGATCACGGTAAACACCGCAATCGTGGGACGGACGATCCTGGAAAGCAGGCGCATCTCACCGAAATCCGAGATGCCCATCTCCACCACAGCGGCCTGATGTTCCTCCTCAATGCGGGAAACTGTCATGGGCACGCCAATCTGGTTATTCAGGTTCTTGTCTGTTTTCAGCACACGGAAGCGCTGCTCCAAAACCGACGCGATCATTTCCTTGGCCGATGTTTTGCCAACGCTGCCCGTAATGCCGACCACCGGGATACGGATCATCGAACGATACGCCTCGGCGATCCGCTCCACTGCCGTCTGCACATTCTCCACCAGAAGGATGGGCCGCGACTCCCCCTCCGGGATCCGCTCCGCAAGGCAGCAGACCGCGCCCTTCTCAAAGGCAACGGCGATGTAATCGTGTCCGTCCGCCCGCTCGCCCCTGTAGGCGGCGAAGACATCGCCCGGCTCTACCGCACGGCTGTCGATCACGATCCGCCCCAGGGAGGTATTCTCATCATACTGCCCGCAGAGCTTGCCGCCGCAGGCCGCTGCAGCACGGGCCAAAGTCATTTTTTTCATATCGCATCCTCCCTGCTCTAAGTATACCATATGCCGACGCGGGATGCAAAAAGAATAACTTGGACTTTTCAGAAAAAAAGTAGTGCAATCGCTCCGCAGATGTGCTATACTATTGCGGTAATTTACAGAGTAAAGAGGAATACGTTATGAATTATGTGGTGGTGGATCTGGAGTGGAATCAGGCCATGAGCTCCAAATCCTCCGTTTTCAATAAGCTGCCCATCCATTTGCGGGGGGAGATCATCGAGATCGGCGCCGTCAGGTTGGATGAGAATCTTCGTCCCACCGACGAGTTTACCATCGACGTAAAGCCCGTCTACTTCCGCAGGATGCACTACAAGGTCAAGAAGATCACAGGCTTTGACAAGGAGCGCCTGGCCCGCGGTCTCAGTTTTACGGACGCCATGGAGCAGTTTCGCGCCTGGTGCGGGGACGGCGTAACATTTCTGACCTGGGGCTGCGACGACCAGGGGATCCTGGAGCAGAATATCATCATCCACGATTTGGACTGGGACTGGATCGATGGTTGGATCAACCTGCAGCTGATCTACAACCTGCAGACCGGCGGGGACAAGAACCAGAAGTCTCTGGCCAGCGCCATGGAGCATTTTGAGATCGAGCAGACCCGGGTGGCCCACGACGCCCTGGGCGACGCCTACAACACCGCCCTGGTCAGCACCCATCTGGACATGAAGGAAGGTCTGCGTCTCTATCCGGATGCGGGCAAGATCCTGGCCGCCCGGATGCCCAACTACAAGCCCGCCGCCGAGAGCAGCGGGCCGGAGTCCCTCCTGCACGAGAGCTACGAGGGTTTTGAGAGCAAGGCCGCGGCCTTCGCGGACGAGCGGCTGGCCAAGGTAAACTGCCCGGTCTGCGGCAAGCCGCTGGAGGGCACCCGCTGGATCAACCAGGGGGATCAGCGCTACATGAATCTCTTCACCTGCCCGGAGGACGGCGCCTTTCTCTCCCGTGTCCGCTTCCGGAAGGACCCGGTGAACGGATCCTGGACGGCCAACAAGCTGATCTACGAGGCCGACGGGGACATGCAGGATTTCTACAAGTCCAAGTCCGCCCAGTCCCGCCGTCGGGGCCGGGGGCACTCCTCCCGCAAAAACCGCCCCGCCAGCAAGCAGTAACTGCATACGAAAACCGAGGGTGTACATGCACCCTCGGTTTTCGATTATTCTTCCGGATCCTGTTGATTCTTGTCCTGACGGCGGCCACGAAGCTTGCCGTCGATGGCTCTCTGCACCGCGTCGGAGATCCGCTGGCCCAGATCCTGCCCGAAGCGGATGTTTTCCTCCACCTGCCGATCGATCTCCTCGTCCAGATCCATGTCCAGATCCACATCGAAATCGCCCTGCATCCGTCCGCTCCTTCCGTTCTTTCTGTTTCTGCAAAAAAACGCCCCGGAAAAAACGCTGCCGCCGGCGCTGTCGCAATCGGCACGGGTCCCGGCGTAAACGCTGCCGCCCACATCGTCGCAGCTCACGCTTCCTCCCGCGCTCACGTTGCCGCCCACATCGTTGCAGTCCACATTCCCGCCGGCGCTTATGCCGCCGCCCACGTCGTTGCAATTTACGCTGCCGCCGGCCGTTACGTTATCGCCCACATCGCCGCAGCTCACGCTGCCGCCGGCTTTTACGCCTTTGCCCACGTCGCCGCAGTTCACGCCCGTGCCGGCGTCCACGTCGCCGCCCACGTCGCCGCAGCTTACGGACGTGCCCGCATTGACCGAGCCCTCCACGTCCCCGTCCACCTGGACCGAGAAGTCGCTGAAGATGTTTTGAGCCGGGCCCTCGTACTGGAATTCGAAGCGGGTCTTTTTCTCCCTCAGATCCTCGGCTTCACTGCCGATCAGCGTGTGCCCGTGAAAGAGCACCATGTAAAAGCTGTCGTCGTCCGGCCAGGGCAGGGAGAAGTCCACGCTCTGCGCCTCCCGCTCCGGTTCAGCCTGGGGCTGCGGCTCCCGCTGCTCGGGCAGCTCCATGAGGGGCACCCGGCCGATGAGCTGATCCACCGTCACCGAAAACAGATCCGCCAGCAGCGGCAGCGTGGAGATGTCCGGGCAGGAGTTGCCCGTCTCCCACTTGCTGACCGCCTGAAACGAGATCCCCAGGGCATTGGCAAGCTGCTCCTGGGTCAAGCCGTTTTGCTTGCGGAGCGTCATAATGTTGTTTCCGAGTAATTCGTTCATGTTTTGATCCTCCTGTCTCTGTTTCAGGCTGCGCGCCGGCCTGTTCGCCGCAAGCGTAGCAGGAAAAAGTCCGTTTTGCCAATAACGCAGAAGTTGAATCTTCTGTTTCAACCAATGGTTGAGTCTCTTGTCAGCGAAAAGCCCTCCTTTTCCCGGGAGGGCTTTTCACTCAGCAGTGCAAGGCGAAGTAGGCACGCGCCGTCTCCGCGTCCTGATGGATCTGCCGGGAGAGCGCCTCGAAGCTCTCAAACCTGGTCTCTCCCCGCAGGAAGGCATAGAAGTCCACCCGAGCCTGCCGCCCGTAGAGATTGCCGGAGTAGTCCAGCAGATGGCTTTCCACGCTGACTCGTTCGTCCTCGCTCACAGTGGGGCGAACTCCCACATTGGTCACGGCGATATAGGAGCTGCCTTCCTCCAGATAGACGCGGGTCGCGTAGACCCCGTGACGCGGCACGATCACGCCCTCCGGGAAGTACATGTTGATCGTGGGCGTGCCCAGGCGGCGTCCCAGGCGGTAACCGGAGTGAACCGTATCCGCCAGGGTGTGGGGATGGCCCAGCCAGCGGTTGGCTTCTTCCATCTCCCCGTTGAGGATAAGCTGTCGGATATGCGTAGAGCTGACGATTTGACCGTCCAGCATCACGGGAGGGATCACATCACAGCCAAGCCCGCGCTCCGCGCAGTATGTCCGAAGCCTCTCCGCAGTCCCCTGTCCCTTGTAACCGAAACAAAAGTCATGGCCAACCACAATATGACATACCTGCAGATCCCGGATCAGATTCTCCAGGAAATCCCGCCAGTCCATTTGCATCACGCGGCGGTTAAAGTGAATGAAAACTACGTTCTCGATCCCATAACAACGGCGGATGATCTCCTCCCGGCCGATGGCGCTGTTGATGAGCGGCACCTCTTTGCCGAACACGAGGGTATCCGGGTGCACGTCAAAGCTCAGCACCGATGGCATGACCCCAAGCTCCTCCGCTCGCAGCTTGGTGCGCTTGAGCAGCTCGCCGTGGCCGATATGCACGCCGTCAAAAAAACCCAGCGCGATGACTCTCTGTTTTTCTTCCATCAGGTCGTGACCTCAAAAAAGCTTTTGATGCTCCGCAGCTCTCCCGCCCGGAGCCTGCCGAGCGCAAGAAACGCGCCGTCCGGGCCGTAGACCCGGTATTCCCCCTCCGCTTCGGGGCGCGATACGGCGGCGCCCACCCGGAGCCTCCGCTCCTCCGCGGCGCTGAGGAGCAGCGCGGGAAGCGCGGCAAAGAGCCGATCCACGGGGAGCAGCAGTTTCGCCGCTTCTCCTCGGTTCGCGGCCTCCTGAACCTCCTCCAGCGTGTGGGCCTCCTCCAGGGTGAAGTCCCCCGCCCGCAGGCGTCTCAGGGCGCTCATGCAGGCGCCGCAGCCCAGGGCCCGGCCGATGTCATGGCAGAGGGTACGGATATAGGTGCCCTTGGAGCAGGTGATATCCAGCAGGAAATCCTGCCCGTCCCACCCCAGCAGGCGCAGCTCCTGGACGGTGACGGCGCGAGGCTGACGCTCCACCTCCCCGCCCCGGCGGGCGATTTCATAGAGCTTCTGCCCCTTCACCTTGATCGCGGAATACATGGGCGGGAGCTGTTGGAGCTCGCCGCGAAATCTCGGCAGTACGGCCTCCAGCTCCTCTGCGGATACTTCCCGGGGGCTGCCGCCGATCCGGGCGCCGGTGACGTCCTGAGTGTCGGTGACGATCCCCGGGCGAAGGCTCGCCCGATAGCGCTTCTCGTGGCTCTCCGCAAACTCCACCGCCCGGGTGGCGCGGCCTACGAAGACCACCAGCAGGCCCGTGGCCATGGGGTCCAGGGTGCCGGAGTGTCCGATGCGCCGCTCATGCAGCAGGCCCCGGAGCTTGGCGACCACGTCGCTGCTGGTCCAGCCGGCTGGCTTGTCGATGAGCAGGATGCCGTTCATGCCAGAACCTCGTCGATGGCCCGCAGCAGCAGCTCCCTGGCCTTCTGCGGCGGAACCGGGATATTGCAGCCCGCGGCCATCTTGTGGCCGCCGCCGCCGAAGCGGGCGCAGAGGGCGCAGCTGTCAAAGCTGTCCTGGGAACGGACGGAGACCTTGCTGGCGCCGCCCGGCCAATCCCGGATGGTGATGCTCACCTCGCCGCACTCGGCCCGTCCGGCCAGACCCGCCAGATCGTCGCAGTCGTCCTCGGTGGCGCCAGCGGCGGCCAGCATCTCGTCGGTGACCAGGGCCACGACCACCTTCCCGTCCCGGTGAAAGCTCATGTTCTGGTAGATGAGCCCCTCCAGCTTGAGGCGGGCGGCGGAGACCTTACGGAAGAACAGCAGATTCAGCGCCGCGTTGTCCGCCCCGGCCTCCAGCAGCTCCGCCGCGTCCCGCAGCGCGGTCGCGTCCGTGTTGGCATACTGGAAGCAGCCGCAGTCCGTGGTAAGCGCGATATAGAGCAGATCCGCCTCGTCCTTGGTCAGATCCCCGCAGAGCGCGCGGATGATCCGCAGGACGAGCTCCCCGGTGGCTGCCCGGGCCGGATCGATACACTCCGCCGCGGCGTAATGGGAATTACTGGGGTGGTGGTCGATGCAGAGATCCACCGCCCCGGCAAAGCCCACGGCGAACATCTTTTCCGTGGCTACATCCACCGAGACCACATACTCGGGAACAAAGTCCGCCGGCGCATACCAGGGCTCCACAAAGGGCAGGAGCTTGGCGATCACCTGGGGATTGGGCCAGAGAAAGGCCGTCTTCCCGCTGCGGCGCAGGGCCGAGCAGAGGGCGGCGGCGCTGCCCATGGTATCCCCGTCCGGGTTCAGGTGGGTCACCAGCAGGATCCTATCCTGTGCTGCGAGCAGGCGCGCAGCTTCCTCAGGGCTCATGGTTCTCTTCCTCATCGTCGTGACGGATGTCCAGGGAATTGATGACCTGGTTGATATGGGCGCCGTACTCGATGCTGTGATCCACCTCGAAAACCAGCTCCGGGGTATAGCGCAGGGTCATGACCTGGCCCAGCTCATGCCGCAGCCAGCCTGCCGCAGACTTCAGGCCCTTTTTGAATTCCTTTTCGTTCTGCATACCCAGCACGGAGAGCCAGACCTTGGCGTAGTGCAGGTCGCCGGTGGTCTCCACCCGGGTCACGCTGATCATCCCCTGCTGGACCCGGGGATCCTTAACCTGGGGGATCAGCTTGGAGAGGACAAACTGGATGTCGTCGTTGGTTCTTGAAAGCTTATTGGATGGCATGGTTTTCTCCTTAGTCTGTTGTAGGGGCGGCCCTTATGGCCGCCCCTACGGCATATCTGGTATTCCCGGATCAGTCCTTGATCTGCTCCATGACGAAGCACTCGATCACGTCGCCGATTTTCACGTCGTTGAACTTCTCCACCTGCATGCCGCACTCGTAGCCGGCGGCGACCTCGCGGACGTCGTCTTTGAAGCGGCGGAGGGAGGCCAGGCTGCCCTCGTGGATGACGATGTTGTCCCGCAGGACGCGGACGTCGCAGCCGCGCTGGATCTTGCCGTCGGTGCAGTAGCAGCCGCAGACGGTGCCCACCTTGGAGACCTTGTAGGTCTCGCGGACCTCGGCATGGCCGATGACCACTTCTTTGAACTTGGGCGCCAGCATACCCTTCATGGCGGCTTCAATCTCATTGATGCAGTCGTATATTACGCGGTACATGCGCATATCCA